>Ga0209610_1000536_pt1 | contig 20039 bp, 28 predicted proteins | sample LakKivw275mmetaG_FD_184137 | JGI IMG/M metagenome (GOLD analysis project Ga0209610, IMG submission 184137) | Anoxic lake water microbial communities from Lake Kivu, Rwanda to study Microbial Dark Matter (Phase II) - Lake Kivu water 275m metaG... | ecosystem: Environmental > Aquatic > Freshwater...
CGTCAATTTGTTGCCGATGAGGCTCTGGCAAAAGATGCGGTGGAGATATACGATCTCCTGGGCTACGAAGTTCATTTACAGTCTCTGCCCCGAAATCATTCTAAAAAATGTAATTCTTCTTCAAAGAAATCCGAAGGGCAATGCCGGATTGTGTACATCAGGCCTAAGAAATCATGGGAGGATGAGGAAGAATAAACTGGGAAGCGGGCATGATACAAAAACTCCGCATTTTTAAAGTAAAAGGTTGAACTTGATGGAAAATCTTTATCTCCCCGATCATTCGTTTGATGGTCCTCGAAAGAAAGGATGTGAAAGGTAAATGTCTATGGGACTGGAAGTACCTCCTCTCATTCCAGAAAGAGACGAGGATGGATTCTTATTGAAATCGGAGGCCTGGAACAAGAATGTTGCAGAACTCCTTGCCCAAGGGGAGGCGTCAGGAGGACTTACTGAAGATCACTGGAAGATAATAGACTACTTGAGACATTACTACCTCGAATTTAACTCTGTCCCGCCAGTCAAAATGTTATGTAAAAGAACAGGGTTAAAGCTTGGATACATTTGTAAACTTTTTCCATCGGGGCTAACCAGAGGCGCCTGTAAGGTGGCTGGAATACCCAGGGCCAAAATCCACCCTCTCTACCCTTGAGAGTCTTGCGCCTGTATCCTCGCCGGAGTAAACGCTATGTGGTTGCAAATAGTGATGTACATATCCCTTACATTTATTATTGTAGCTTCTTTTATAAAAGTGAGGAGGATAGCTGGGCAACCCCTTCACCTCCGCTGGGAACTCTACCCTGTTGCACACGAAAAGGGGCGTGAGTATGGGGGGTCTTATTTGGAACAACTGGATTGGTGGACTAAGCCTCGACGCCGGAGCTTTTTCGGAATGGTCAAGTATATAATGCGAGAGGCCCTCTGGTTTGAGAAGTGCTACCGTAATAACAGGAGGCTGTGGTGTTTCACATTTCCCTTTCATATAGGACTTTTCTTGCTCCTCGGCTGGTCCTTCCTGCTTTTTGTTGGCGCTATGGCCATGATTTTCGGTATGACCGAATCTACAGCCTGGGTAATGGCAATCAATTACCTGACTTTGGCCACAGGCGTTGCTGGCTTCGCATTGAGCACTATCGGGAGTATTGGCTTACTGATAAGAAGGTCGATAGATCAAAACCTCAAGCTTTATTCGTCGCCTACGGACTATTTCAACCTGATATTTATCTTAGCTATTGTCCTGAGCGGGGTATGTTCATGGTATTTCTTCGATCCGGGATTTGCTTATGCGAGGGAGTTTATGAAAAGTCTCATCACCTTTGCTCCTACCGCTACAAACCCGGCAATGATGATCGGTATCCTATTACTCGCCCTCTTTTTAGTCTATATGCCCTTCACCCACATGATGCACGGGCTTACCAAATATTTCACTTACCACAGGGTATGTTGGGATGATGATCCGAGCCTTGGTGATGGCAATATCCAGGATAAAGTTGTGAAGCTTCTCAATCAGCCCGTTACGTGGTCAGCGCCTCACATTCAACACGGAAAGAAGTGGAAAGAGGTTGTTCAGGGAGCGGATGAATGAAAAGGAGAATCGATACCAGAGAAATTGGCTGCAATCCAAACGAGCAGCTTCTAACCATCGGAGTCGAGAGCTTGACACCGCTTCCTGATGGCAAAGGGATCGATAACAGCCCTGTAGTTAAATTACTTACGACGGAACAACGAAACCACTATGAGTGCTCGCTCGACGGGATTGTAACTCTTCGTTTATTGAAACCGACGACAAAGGAAGAGGAAAGTAAGCTCGTTCAAAGCTTCCTCGATGGGCTGAGAAAGTTGTTATCTGAAAAGGACAATTGGACCTTTTTGCAACCCTTATTACTTTCACTGGACTACTGTGCCAAATGCCAGACATGCAGCGGGGCTTGCCCGATATACCTTGCCAGTGGACGACAAGAAATATATCGTCCTACCTACCGGTCGGAAGTATTGCGACAGATCAAGGAGAAGTATTTAGACAAAAAGGGCAAAGTGCTATCTAAGCTCACGGGAAATCTCATTGAACTTAATTGGACAACAATTGCCAGACTTGCCGAGCTATCTTACAGGTGCACTCTTTGCCGGAGATGTGCCCAGATATGCCCCGTAGGTATTGACAACGGTCTGATAACTCGCGAAATCAGGAAGTTGTTCAGTCAAGAAATGGGCATCGCCCCTAAGGAACTTCATGAATCTGGTACAGTGAAACAGTTAAAGGTTGGTGCCAGCACCGGGCTTACTCCCAAAGCCCTGAAGGACATTATCCAGTTTATGGAGGAGGAGATTGAGGAGAAAACGGGTAAGAAAATCAGGATACCTTTAGACAGAGAGGGAGCGGACATCCTGCTTATTCACAATAGTGGGGAGTTCATATCGTGGCCAGAAAATCCAGAAGCCTTTGCCATTATCTTTGAGGCCGCTGGTCTCAGTTGGACACTGTCAAGTGACCTTGGCGGTTATGAAGCCACAAATTATGGAGCTTGGTATGATGATGTCCAGCTTGCCAGAATTACTTACAAACAGGTCGAAGTAGCACGTAAACTCGGAGTTAAGAAAATAGTTATTGGGGAATGCGGGCATGCTCACAAGGCTCTCACTGTTACTGCTGATAGGCTATTAACCAGAGAGTTCAATATTCCAAGAGAAAGCTGTATGCCTCTACTCGAAGATATCGTTTTCAACAAAAGAAATAGAGTCCATTTAAGAAGAAATGACTTTCTCGTTACTCTCCACGACCCCTGCAACATGGTGAGGTTGATGGGTATAGTAGAACCTCAGAGGAGAATTCTTAGGGAAATATCTTCCCGATTTCGGGAAATGGAGCCGCACGGGGTCGATAACTACTGTTGCGGTGGGGGAAGCGGATTCTCCATCATGAATTCTATGAACTTTCCTGACTGGAAGATGAGGGTCGCTGGTAGGACTAAAGTTATACAGATTCTGGAAACTTTTAAAGAAGTCCTTGACCGGAGTATCAAAAAATATGTATGCACACCCTGCTCAAATTGCAAAGGTCAGATGAGAGACTTATTTGACCATTATGAATTGCAGGAGAGATATAACATTTTCTATACGGGACTGGCAGAATTGATAGTAAACACCATGACAAATGAATAAGAACCTATGGATTATGATTTGCTTATTTAAATGAGGAGGCAAGAATGCCAATCTATGAATATCGCTGTAATAATTGTGGGGCTATCTCGGAGTTTTTGGTGGGTTTTGGTGTAAAAGGCGACACCCTAAACTGCAAGCAATGTGGAAGTTCACGATTAGAAAGAATGCTGTCCCTCTCTCATTCCCTGAAAAGTGAGAAAAGATCACCTGGGCACACATGTTGCGGAAGAGAAGAACGATGTTCCACTCCTCCTTGCTCCACTGGTGGCAGTTGTAGGCGAGATTGACCAAGGATCGAAAAAGATGAAGGTGAATGTGCAGGTTGTCGGATTAACTGCGCTTTACGAGGCCTTAAGGAGAAATGAAAAAATAGAGGTCGAATTCCCGGGCAAGACCGTGCGGGAGTTGATTGACGCCTTGGTAGGAGAGTTCGGAACCAATGTGCGAAAAGCCCTCTTGAATGAAAAAGGTGATTTCAATGCTGGGATTAGGGTTCTCCTCAACGGAGTGATCTATCCCGTAGAGACAATTATGCGAGCAATCCTTAAGGCGGGTGATACGTTAATTATTAAGGCCCCTTCTTGAGGATACCGAGGCAGCCAGGCTGGCTACAGAGGAGTTTGTTAAGTATGCAACTTAAACCCATTGGAATCATCCATTCTCCATACAAAAATAGGAAGGAGTGCCCGCCTCAAGGGCGAGAGGAAATTTGCTGGATCGAGGTATTTGAAGAATATAAGGAAGGTCTCAAGGATATTGATGGGTTCTCCCATCTGATCTTGTTCTATTGGCTTCATTGCTCCAGGAATTATTCCCTTTTAGTAAAAACACCTTGGAATTCTGAGCCGCACGGTGTGTTTGCTACCCGATCTCCGAATAGGCCGAATGCCCTGGGTTTTTCTGTCGTTGAATTGATCGAAAGAGACGGAAATAAACTGAAAGTGAAAGGGTTAGACGCATTGGAAGGGACACCTCTCATCGATATTAAACCCTATCTGCCTGAAATTGATTCAAAGACAAATGTCAGAGTGGGATGGGTGAAGGAGACAGATTTTTCAAAAGTCTATGGGAAATCTTTTAAGGAGTCGAAACATGTCCAATGATTTTGAAAAGAGGGTAAGCGAACTTCAAGAATCCATCATGGAAGATGCCAGAAAGGTTTACTCTGAAAAGGTGATTGAACGATGGTTAAATCCGAGGAACTTGGGAAAGATCAGGAACCCCGATGGATTTGCAGAGATTAAAGGTCCTTGCGGAGATACAATGCAGATATCTTTCAAGGTCAAGGACGGGAGACTTTCAAAAGTCAGATTCAAGACGGATGGATGTGCCTCCAGCATAGCCGCAGGCAATATGGCAACAGAATTGGCTCAAGGGAAGAAGCCTGAGGAGGCGGCGGAGATAAGCCAACAGATGATACTGGATGCTCTGGATGGTTTACCTGAAGAGAGTGTCCATTGCGCTCTTCTGGCTTCAAATACCCTAAAAGGGGCTATCAGAAACTACTTCGATTCTAAAAGGAATGATTCTGTTGAGCAAAGGAGTAAAACGTGTAATGGAGAATTATAAGGTTCGATACAAGAATTCTAAGTTTTCTAATGAGAAGGTCGAGCTGGATGGGAAATCCTTTGTTCATTGTGAATTCGAGAACTGCATCATCATCCTTGAAAAGGGAGAGACAGAAGTTTCCGGAGGCAGTTTCAAAAACTGCAAATTGATGCTTAGAGGAAATGCTTACACCGTTGGAAAGATCATCAAGCTTTTTACCGGGAAGAGCCCTCTGAAAGTATTGGATATGGAAGAGCCTTTGTTTGAAAAAGGCCATCTGGAGCAGAGAAAGGAGGAAGTGCCGTAATGCCTATCTATGAGTATGAATGTCAAAGCTGTAAGGAAAGATTCGAAGTGTTGCAAAAGATGAATGAGGGCAGCAGCCATCTTCGGTGTCCTAAGTGTCAAGCCGAAAGGCCACAGAGGATTTTATCCCTTTTTAGGTCAGGCTCTGTCAAATCTTCTAACGAATGTTCAACCGGATCTACCTGAGCAATCAATTAAGAGGTCGTGTACCTCTTGAGGGAGTTTAACGGTACTTCAGAAAGATTATTACCAGATGTTGGGCCTCAATCGAAATGCATCAGAGGATGAGATAAAAAAGGCCTACAGGAAATTGGCTTTGAAATACCATCCTGATCATCACCCTGATGATTCGGAAAGCGAAGAAAAATTCAAGGAAATAGGCGAAGCCTATGCTGTTTTGGGCGACCCGGAAAAGAGAAAAGAGTATGACCGGTTTGGCCACAGCGGGTTCAAGCGTAGATATACAACAGAGGATATCTTCAGCGATCTTAACTTCGAAGAACTCTTCAGAGAATTTGCGTTTGGGTTCAGCAATCAGGTGTTCCATGAATTCTTTTGTGGGAAAAGAGGGGGAGGGTGCGGCCACAGGAGAGGGAAATTTCTTCGAAGGACATTTTTCGAACAATTTGTGAAAGACTTTTCAGAAAGAGAAGAAGTGGATGAAATTTATGAGCTTCCACTTACACCAATGGAAGCATATTGGGGAACCGAAAAACAGATCATTATTGAGTCGGTAGGAGAACAGAAGAAATTTCTTATTCAAATACCACGTGGCGTAAGACCGGGAACGTTACTAAGAGTTGTCTTAAATGAGTCAAAGGATGGCGAAATCCTATTGTGGGTGAGGGTCATTTAAGGTGGTCAAGATTTTGTTGTTAAGTTTGATAAAGCTTTCGTTTCTCTTCCTGCTGGTCGGTTTGGTTTTGTACGACCAAGGTCTGGGGAACCCTGTTTATCCTGAATCCGAAAGATCCCAAGGTAGGTTGACTATCCTTTATGATAACAATCCCTATGATTACCGGTTGAAATCATCATGGGGCTTCTCGTGCCTGATAGAACTTGAGGAAAAGACTGTTCTTTTCGATACGGGAGGAGACGGAGAGATTCTCCTCTACAACATGAGGGTTTTAAACAAAGATCCCAAAACCATTGACATAATCGTATTGTCACATGTTCATGGGGATCATACAGGGGGGCTCTGGAGTATATTGCGAGAGAAGCAAACCTTGAAAGTATATATTCCGGGATCATTTCCACAGGAGTTTGAACAAAGTGTAAAAAAGTATGGAGCTGGAGTGGTAAGAGTCGATGCTTCTTTAGAAATTGATCGGGGGATTTATTCGACCGGCGAGATGGATCACGGGATAAAAGAACAGTCCCTTCTCGTTCATACTACTAAAGGGATGATCCTTGTAACGGGTTGTGCCCATCCAGGAATCATAGAGATAATCAAAAAAGCAAAGACGATTGCAAGGGAAGATATTTATATGGTGGTAGGTGGATGGCATCTCTCTTCAGCAGGGGAAAGGGAGATAAAAGGAATTATTGATACGTTTCTAAGGATGAGAATTCAAAAGGTTGCCCCCTGCCATTGCACGGGTGACAGGGCTATGGCGATGTTTAAAAGTGAATATGCGGAAAATTTTATCAAGGCTGGTGTAGGGTGCATCATTAAGCTTTAGAAGTGTTAGAAAGAAAGACCAATGATTCAGACAGTAATCGATCTGTTGAATGAAGCTCGTTTAAGAGAACTTGAAGCGATCGATCAGTACATGATCCATCATTATGAAATGGAGAATAGGGGTTTAGATAAATTAGCTACCAAGATCAAGGAAATTGCCGTTGCCAAAACGAAGCACGCCGAGAAGCTGGCTGAGAGAATTTTGTTTCTCAAAGGCGAACCTATCTCAGAAACGAATGCAACTTCTAAAAAAGGCCAGGAGATCCCAGAGATGCTGGCTACCGATATAGCCCTGGAGAGACAGACTGTCAAGATGTACAACGAAGCAGCGGTCATCTGTGCTTCCGAAAAGGACCCAAAATCGAAAGAGCTGTTTGAGGAGTTCCTCAGTGACGAAGAAGGCCATCTCAACTTTTTTGAAAATATTAGGGACCATGTGGCAAGCTCGGTGCGGATTATATAGCTACCCTCACGGGTAAATAAGGATTGCATGTGCACTACTGTCTTCCTGTATCAGACGTCTTTCTAAAGACTGATGAAGCAAAAGCAAGAAGGAGGTAGATCATGGCAACTAAGAAAAATCCGAAGTTAATGAAAACAGAGTTTAGTCTATCAGCACCTCAGGCGACGAGCGTATTTATTGCTGGGAGCTTCAACCAATGGAATTTATCTGCACACCCCTTGAAACAGGACAAGAAGGGGGTGTGGAAGATTTCACTTCCATTAGGTTCGGGTCGGTATGAATATCGCTTTCTTGTGGATGGAAAATGGCAGAATGACCCGAATTGCCTATCTTTAGTTGAAAACCCTTTCGGCACGTTGAATTGTTTGAGGATGGTGGAATAGAAGGGGTGAGATTAACCATCTGCGTGAATCTGGAAATATTTCCAAAACGGTGTGAAAAATCTCATCCTTCCGTATAGGGCTTTAAGTAAAGAGAGGTTTCAAAGGGTGCAAATTGGGTAATAGAATTACAAGAAGGACCTTTTTGAGAAATTCGATCTTGGGTGGAATCGCACTGGGGGTTGGCCTGAATCATTGCCATGCGGCCTATGGACAGACTAATTTGAGATTTAGCACCTGGCATCCTCCTGTGAGCCGAGAGGTGAGAACGGTTTGGGCTCCAATGCTTGAAGAGCTAAGAAAGAGGAGCAGAGATCAAATCAACTACACCCTATTTGCTGGTAGTGCCTTAGGCAAGGGGCCGGAACATTACGACATCGTTGCGAATGGTCTTTCCGACATGGGGTATTTCACGGCAACCTGGACACCGGGCAGGTTTCCTTTGACAGACGTGCTATCCTTAGCGGTCTGGGTGGATGGAAAGGATATTGCTACAGAGATCGGAAATGCGATGTATAAACGAATCCTCCATCGAGAATTTCCTGGTGTGAAGATGATGGAATTGAATGGTTGCATCCAATCCTTCCTTTGGACAAAGAAACCTGTGCGGACTCTGGAAGATGTAAGGGGACTTAGGGTGAGGTCTCCCGGAGGGCATCAAACCCATTATATCAAGGCATTGGGAGCAGAGCCCATCTTCATGCCGCTTGGTGATGTCTACTTGGCAATGGAGACTGGCACGATTGATGGTGTGGTTACGTGTCCTCCCTTTGTCATCGCTTATAAGCTCTATGAAGTGGCAAGACATGGAGTTATTGCAACCTTTGGCTGTGTTTCCGAAGGGGTCATCATGAATACGGAAAGTTGGAAGAAGGTTCCTCACGACTTGAAACCAGTCGTAGAGGATGTTTGCCATAACCCTTTCAAAACAACAGGGGGATTGACCAGGGATGTCTATAAGGTTCTTATGAAGGAGATTGAGGATAGGAATGTGGAACTTCATACCCTTTCTCCAAGGGAAGCAGAGCGTTGGTATGAACGATTCAGAGAGGTGACTAAGAGATGGGTGGCCGACCTTGAACGAAACGGACTTCCGGCAAAGGAGGTCGTAAGGATATATAACGAGGAGTGTAAGAAACGAGGGATTAAGGTTGAGGCATTTCCACCTGAATGGGAAGTTTCATGAGCCGATCTATTTCGATGGGATGGTTGGAAATAAAGCATTATGTCTGATCGGAGGAGGCGTGCTATGGACTTCAAATCTAAGATCGAGGGTTTCACAACCAAACAGGTGATTCACTTGATTCTGGAGCTCTTAGGTAATATTTCAGACGAAAACCTGATTCGGCTGACCTATCTCGGCGAGAAGCTCACCTCCGATGATGAGGTTCTTGCTGGCATCGCAGGGGTACGTTGTCTCCTCAATGATCCAAAACATCCTGCCAAGCTTCTTTTCCGAAGGGTTCTCGATTATTTACCCCCCAAAAATACTCGGATACTTTTTGAAACGCTTTTTTATCGAGCCTGGTTCCTTGGAGGAAAGAAACGTGAGGAATTTGAGGCTGAGCACGGATTTAGACCTCCTTTTATCATGATCCTTTCACCGACTCTTCATTGCAACCTCAGATGTAAGGGATGCTACACATTAGGATACGGAACTAAACCTGAGCTTCCTTACGAGTTGGTGAAAAGGGTCCTGGAAGAGTGTCAAGAACTGGGCATTTATTTTGTTACCGTTCTTGGTGGAGAACCTTTTCTCTATCCAGATCTCTTTAGAATGATTAAAGAGTATCCCCAAATCTTCTTCCAGGTGTATACGAACGGGACTTTAATGACCCGTGAAAAGGCGAAGCGACTGTCTGAATTGGGAAATGTCCTTGTCGTGATCAGTATTGAGGGGTACGAGGAAGAGACGGACCGTTGGCGTGGCGAAGGAATCTATAGAAAGATCATGAATGCCTTTGACTATCTCAGAGAGGAAAAAGTTCTCATCGGCACATCGGCAACAGTCACCCGTGAAAATACTGAGGTGGTGGCTTCGGAGGAGTTTGTAGATTTTATGCGGCAGAAAGGGTCTTTTGCCCAGATGTACTTTCTTTATATTCCGGTGAATGGCCAGGCAGATTTCTCACTGATGGTGACCCCCGAACAACGCAATCACCTTCGGAAACAGGTAATGTATTTCCGTGAGACGAAGCCGATGTTCTTCCTCGATTTCTGGAATGATGGTCCCCATGTGAATGGCTGTATTGCCGGAGGACGGCGCTATTTCCATCTGAATGCGAAAGGAGATGTCGAACCCTGCGTCTATACCCATGTCGCTGTCGATAATATCCAAAATACCACTTTAGCTCACGCCCTTGATAGTTCCCTGTTCCGCTCCATTCGCGCAAGGCAACCTCATAATCCGAATCACCTCCGGCCCTGTATGATCATCGACAATCCTCATGTGATGCGTGAACTGATTGAAGAAATAAAGCCTTACTTCACCCATCCAGGAGCTGAAGAGATTTATACCACCAAAAGTCATGAAATGGATTCTTATGCATGGGATTTTGCCCAACTGGCCAATGGGGTTTGGGAAAGTGAGTATATTTGTAGACAGGACGAATCGCGGGTTGAAGAAGGACAGAAGTTCAAAACGGACTTCAAGAAGGTTCAACAGGATTTGTCTACACCTTATTAGGAATGGGAGTTGCTGGCATCAACAGGAAGAAGTTGAACCTTTTAACCTTAATAGGCAGTTTACCACGGAGTCAGTTTTGCTTAGGAACACAGGTTTTCTTCTTACAGAAGATTTGCTTTTTATCCCAGTTCCAGGGTGGGAAGGATGGGGATTGATTCAACCTGAAAAGAGGGAATCCATGGATCATCTGGCTCGGTGGGAATTTTACTTACATCCAAGGGAGCAGCGGGGCTGGATCTTTTTATGGATCACATGGCCTTCGGTCTCCCAAATCGTTTTGGGTTTCGTCTATCCTGATGACCGAAAAATTTTAGAGATGATTGCCTCCCATCGACGTCTGGCTCTGATTGACCATTCGCTGATTGGAAACCTGCAACATCCCTTAGCAAGGGTCATCATAATAAATGATATTCCTGTCGATCTTCTGAATGTCTTCGGGATCGATTTCGACAGTGGGCAGAACTTAATTCAGTAGAGAAGAAAATGGGGACCTCAAAAGTGATTGATAGAAAATCAAGAGACTTATTTAAGGAAGAAAACAAGGATAGAGTGGATGAGATTAGGATTTATCCTGATCCTATTTTGATAAAGAAGGCGGTACCTGTCCAGAATATTGATGGAAAAGTAAAAACAGTAGTGGATCGAATGGCAGAGGTGATGTACGCCCATAAAGGGATAGGCCTTGCTGCTCCGCAAGTGGGGATCTCCCGGCAGATAATTATTGTAGATATCGGACATGGCCTAAGGGCTTTGATTAACCCCGACATCGTGGAGGGAGAAGGCGAATTGATTTTAGAAGAGGGATGTCTCAGCTTACCGAACATTGAAGTGCTGGTCAAACGTAAGCAGAAGGTTCTGGTTCGAGCTTGGGATGTGGACGGGAAGGAGTTGAATTGGGAGGTATCTGATTTCCCTGGGAGAGTTTATCAACACGAAATAGACCATCTAAATGGCATTTTAATCATCCATCATATTTCCCGATTGAAGAGGGAGTTATTGGTCAATAAGATGCTCAAAGAAATTAAGCGTTTACGGGGAAAAGGTTCTATTTTATGAAGACGAATCTGGATTGTTTTCCCTGTTTATTACGTCAGGGATTGGAATCTTCTCGAATGGGAAGCCAAGACGAAAGGATTCAGAGGAAGATCCTAAACTCTATTTTGTCGATTCTATCCGATGTCTCTGTTCACACCACTCCTGTTGAAATAGCTCATCTTGTCCATCTAAGAGTGAAATCGATCACGGGAGATTATGATCCATACAAAGAAGTAAAAAAGAAGCAGAATGAATTAGCCCTGAGATACGAAAATACCCTGAGTGCTCAAATCGCAGAGATGTCCGATTCTTTAAAGGCAGCCATGATGTTTTCTGCTGCTGGAAATGCGATTGATCTCGCTCCGGAGTGCCCTATCCCGGACATTTATAAGAAATACATGGAAATTATCAGCAAGGGATTTATCTGGGATGATTATGAATTATTTCTTAAAAGGTTGGCCCGGTCAAAATCGCTCCTTTATTTGGGAGATAATGCGGGTGAAATCGTTTGGGATAAGATTCTGATTGAGGAGCTCTTCGAAAATTTCAATTTAGACATTATCTATGCTGTAAGAGGCTTCCCTATTCTGAATGATGTGACAATGGAGGATGCCCATTTTGTTGGAATGGATAAATTGGTGAAGGTGGTTTCCAATGGATTTGATGCTCCTGGGACCCTTCTCGATAGATGTTCGGCGGAGTTTTTAAATCAATATCAGAAATCGGAACTCATTTTATCCAAAGGGCAGGGAAACTACGAATCAATCAGTGGAGAGAATCGGCCGATCTTCTTTTTGCTTCAGGTAAAATGCCCTGTTATTGCAGAAGACATCCACTGTAATGTTGGAGATATTGTTTTGAAATCCCAATCATCCCAATCAAATTCAGCAATAAAGGCGAACTAAGATGGACAGTATTATTCGAGTAAATGATCTGACAAAGTTTTATGAAACTATCCTTGCTGTAGACCACATTTCATTTGACGTCAAAGAAGGTGAGGTCTTTGGTTTTTTGGGCCCGAATGGTGCAGGGAAGACGACTACAATCCGGATGCTGGTAGGACTGACTCAACTCAGTTCAGGCACTGCATGGGTTGACGGCCATGATGTAACAAAGGAATCCGTTGAGGTAAAGAGAACAATTGGTCTTGTTCCTGAAACTTCAAACCTCTACGGAGAATTGACCGCAATGGAAAACGTTATCTACCAGGCAGAACTTTACGGGATCGCACGAAAAGAAAGGAAAGATCGTGCCCTTCAACTTCTGGAGGAATTTGGTTTGAAGGAACACCAGGAGAAGGCCTTTCAGGCTTTATCGAGAGGATTGAAAAGGAGGCTCACCATCGCTGCTGCCCTCATTCATCATCCAAAAATCCTCTTCCTTGACGAACCTACGACAGGTCTGGATGTGATGAGCGCAAGGGGGTTAAGGAAACTTATCCTCGAATCGAAAAAGAAAGGGCTGACTATCTTTCTTACCACCCATTATATTCCTGAAGCAGAGACCTTATGTGACCGAATCGCCATTATTGTTAAAGGCAAAGTACGGATAATCGATACTCCTGAAAGTATTAAAGCTCAAGTCAAGGAGACCGAAATCCTTGAGATCGGATTGGATCGGGTTTCCGAGGAGTTAAAAGGTTCGTTTTTATCATTAAATGGTGTCGAGAAAGTTTTGATTGACGAAAATCGCATTCGTTTCCACACAAGAAGGCTCGGCAAGATCACATCTCGTATTGTTAAATCTCTTGGAGAACATGGAGCGGAAATTCAATCGATTAATACATTGGGTCCAAGTCTGGAAGATGCCTTTGTAAAGTTAACCGGTCTTGATTCGGAGTTGATGAAGATCGACAAGCCTATAAAAGGGGGGCCAGAATCATGAGAGAGGAAATTAAAGGGTCCTACTTCATTGCCAAGAAAGATATGGGGGCTTACTATCTCAAGCCTCCTTTGATCAGTTGGGGATTGATGCTTCCCATCGTTTTTGTTTTCGCTTTCTATTTCAGAAATCCAATGGGGATTAAAGAGGTTGTCCCAGGATTGATTGGTTTGACCCTTCTCTTTTCATGTACGTCCATGGCCGCCATCGTGATTACCTTTGAAAAAAGAATAGGTGCTCTGGAAAGGCTCCTCCTGGCCCCATTGAACTTCAGAACCATCCTTTTGGGCAAAACTCTCGGAAGCACCCTGTTTGGGTTGATGGTGGCCATTGTTATCACCCTAATCCTGATTCCACTCATGGGGCTTCACGTAAAACACTTCTGGGCGTTTATTTTCATTATCGTCTTTTCCGGCCTTGCCTTCTCCCTTCTTGGAATACTGATCTCGGTAGGTGTCAAGGAGGTCTTTGAGGCCATGACCATGTCAAATTTCTTTCGTTTCCCGATGATCTTTCTCTGTGGTGTCTTCTTCCCTGTTCCCTCAATGCCCTTTCCTCTTTCCATCCTCTCTTATCTCCTGCCATTGACCTATGCGGTTGATGGTTTGAAACATTGCCTGTTGGAAGATAAAGGAATGATCCCTTTGTATCTGGATTTATTAATTTTATTAGGATTTGTTTTTTTACTCTTTAGTCTCTCGTTATTCATCTTTAAGAAAAGAATCCGTCAAGAATTTTGAAAGGAGGTGAGAATCATGTGCCAAAGCAAATCTGGTTGCACCCAACCCGAAAATCTGAAGGGAGATCCAAAAGACTGTTCAGCCGAGCAGATCACCATCTGCCATCCCGGAGAGGAGGGTCATATTTGCGTGTCTGAAGATTCGGTGAAAAAGTAGGAGTGTTTTTTAGCCATTGGAAGAGGAGGCGTTGGGGTGTTATTCGCCTCAACGCCTCCAATTTGGAAATATTATTGAGATTGAGATTCAAATTCTTAAACGATGAATAAAGAAGTCAACCCATTCAAAGATTTATTAGGGTCCAAGGGTTTAAAAAGCACGAGAGAAAGAGAAATTATTCTCAAAGAACTTGAAACCCGAAAGGACCATTTCAATGCTGAGAAACTATATTCCTCCCTTAGCCGAAAGGGACCGAGAGTCTCAAGACCCACTATTTATCGAACGCTAAAGCTTCTTGAAAGATTTCACCTCATCGAAAGGCTCGATATCAAAAAGAATTGCTTCTATTATGAACCTGCATACCAAAAAAAGGATCACGGCCATCTCATTTGCGAGCAATGTGGAAAGATCATCGATTTTGCAAGTGAGAGTATTCAAGATTTGAAATCGGAGGTATTCCAGGGGAAGAACTTCAAACTGGACAATATTTCCATTCAGGTATTCGGCATATGCGAGACATGTCAGAAGGCATCTAAAATTAAAAGCTAAATATGAGGAGACGAAGATGTTAAAGAAAGAGAAACTCCTTATCATCGGTGGTTCGGCAGGTGGCCCCAGTGCAGCTGCCAGAGCAAAGCGAGTCAATCCTAAGCTTGAAGTCACCATGTTCGAGCAGGGTCGATTCATATCTTATGGCTCCTGAGAAACTCCCTACTACATCGGCGATGTAGTAAAAGATCAAAAAAAATTGGTGGTTCGAACTCCTCAACAATTTAAAGAGATGCAGGATATCGATGTCCTGACAGAAAATCGGGTTACTAAAATTGACCCGAAAGAGAAAAGAATCGAAGTCGTCGACCTATCCAAATCCGAAACCAAATGGTTTCCCTATGACAAGCTCATCACTGCCACGGGTGCCCGGTCCAGACGTCTAAACCTTCCTGGAAGCAATGCCAAAAATATATTCACCCTGAAGGACCTTCAGGATGGTATTCGTATCAGAGAGTATATTGATGAGAATAAGCCGCAACAGGTTGCCATCCTCGGCGGTGGCTTTATCGCACTCGAAATGTGCGAGGCCTTTCGTTTGAGGAATATCGAAACTTATGTCTTCTGTCGTAAGGATTTACCTGCAGGAAATTTAGAAAGGGAGGTTTCAGAGAAGATATTGAAGGAGTTAGAAGAAAATGGTGTTCATTTCCTACCCTATCACGAACCAGTGGCTTTTGAATTAAATAGTAATGGAGAGGTGAGATCTTTTAAAACAACCAAGGGAACTTATCCAGTAGACATGGTTCTAATGGCCATCGGAGTCATTCCCAATGTAGAAATGGCGAAGGAGGCAGGCGTCGAACTTGGAAAAACCGGGGCTATCAAGACGGATTTTACCCAAATGACAAATCTTATGAATGTTTATGCCGCTGGAGACTGCTGTGAAGTCTTTAACCTTGTGAGTCAGGATTGGATTCACACACCGCTCGGAGATATTGCCAATAAACAAGGCCGGGTAGCAGGTGAAAATGCTGCTGGTGGAATGGCAACCTTTTCCGGTGTAGTGGGATCAGCCGCTTTCAAAGTATTTGAATTGGAGGTAGCCTTCACGGGTTTAGGCATACAGATCGCTAAGCAATATGGCTTTGATGTCGATTCGCAGGTGATCGAGGCTGAATCAAAGGTGGGTTATATGCCGGGAGCGAAGCGGATACTCATCAAATTGATTTTTGATAGAAAGCATGGAAGGCTCTTAGGCACCCAGATGGCAGGAAAGGAAGGGGTGGCCCGAAGGATTAATTCATTGGCAGTGGCGCTCCACCAAAAAATGACGATTAATGAAATTTCAAAGCTTGATTTTGCCTATGCGCCTCCTTTTTCGGCCCCCTTTGATCCAATACTAATTGCCGCTGAGCAGGCGGCAAAAAAGATACAACGTTCTTCATGATTAAAGGAGACATTGGATTCTTAATATAATCGAACTATTGATCATACTCGGTGGTGGAATCTTCGCAGGAATCCTGGGAGGGTTACTTGGAATCGGCGGAGGCATTGTCCTCATGCCAATTCTCAGGTTCTTTGTGGGGCTATCTCCTGCTGTTTCGGCGGGAACGTGCATCGTTGCCGTATTTTTTACAACTTTAGGAGGCAGTTTCAGACATTACAAATTGGGGCATGTAAACATTCGATCTATCCTCCCCGTAATTATAGCAGGAGGAATCTCAACAATTTTGTTTTCCTTCGTCTTTTTATATTTCACCCGAAGAGAGAGGTGGTTGGACCTGGGAACCGGCTTTGTGTTTTCTCTTATTTCTCTCCGAATGATCATAGAAGGATGCGGTAACCTACTTGGAAAGAAGGCGAAAGAGAGCACAGGGAGTGAAATAAGAGGTTCGACCTGGGGTAAAATGACGATCGGAGGGATCGCCGGAATTCTTCCTGGACTTCTCGGCATTGGGACAGGAGCTATCCTTGTCCCTGCCTTTGCCCTGTTTCTAAAGGCTCCGATAAAGATTGCAATCGGTTCGTCTTTGGCCTGCTTCTCAGTGAATGCCTTTTTCAGCTCTCTATTAAAATTTTTCCAGGGATTTGTTTATCTCCCCGTGGCTTTGCCAATCTGTCTTGGCACGCTCATTGGTTCAACTGCTGGTGCTGTCTTGAATAAACGTTTCCCATCATCGGTTCTCAAGATACTGTTCGGCATTGCCTTTTCCTATGTATCGTATCAATACATTCTCATTTTCTTTCAGGGGAGATATTGAACAAGAATGGATACCTCTATTCTAGACAATTCGGAGATTCGACTGGCGGAAATCGTGACCAAAAACAAACTCAATGACGCCCAGGTGTCCGTCTTGGTCAAGACCCTGACTCCTGAAGAGGCTATTGGGGTACCAGGGAGAAGGGACTTTCCAATTATTCTTGGAAAGGAAAGGATTGTCGAAGCAGAAGTTCTGGGAGCTAAGGCTCACGCCTTTACCGATTCTCCCGGCGAGTTTGTGGGTGATTTAAAGGAAGTGCTCAATCTTCCTCTCACATCTAATAGAGAGCGAAGTATATACGTGGCGACGCTCAATGCCGTCCTCAAGTATCTCGATCTCATTGAGAACACGATCCACTGTAAAGACGAAGATCCCGAGAAATGCGGAAAGGAAATAGCCTCTCAACTTCTGAAACGATGGGGAAAGGTCAAGGTCGGTTTCATCGGTTTAAATCCAGCCATTGCCGAGAACCTGATTAAAACCTTTGGCATTGAAAATGTTAGGATTACCGACCTCAATAAACAAAATGTAAATTCTTTCAAATATGGAGTAAAGGTATGGGATGGCAACGAAATGACGGAAGAATTAATCAAAGAGTCCGATGTCATCCTGATCACAGGGACGACCTTTGTCAACGGAACTTTCGATCACATTACGTATTGTATTCGTAATTATAAAAAAGATTACATGATCTACGGGGTCACGGGAGCAGGGATATGCGAGCTGATGGGATTAAATAGGATATGTCCATATAGTAGAAGCCAATAGGATTTCGTTGAGGAAGAAATGAAATGGAACCAAAAATTTTAGAGGAGATCAGAAAGCATTTTAAACACGAGGTCATCGAGTTTGATTGGGAGCCCATTCGAAAGCAACCAAGAAGGTATGGGATCCTTTATCCAGTAATCGGCTATTGAGTTTCGTTAATTGCCATCAGTTTGATGGAACTTGGGATTTTCATGTGGCTGTTTCTGATTGCTGGATTCATTCTCTTCTTTGGCGGAATTTATTGTGCCAATGGGATCATTGGGGAGTATAGAAAAAGTAAAAAAGATTCTGAAAGGCCGAAGAATCCTTCAGAAATAGAATTCCCATCGGGATTTTAAATCTAACAGGAGGTGAAATATGGCAGTCATCGTTGATCTTGAGAAATGTACAGGATGTGGCACGTGTGAAGAAGGCTGTCCCGTAGAAGCCATCAAAGTGGAGAATGAGAAAGCTGTGGTGGATCAAGAGGCCTGTGTCGATTGTGGAACCTGTATTGAAGAATGTCCTGAGAAAGCGATAAGGGAAGGGGCGTAGACTAGGATAGGAGGAAAAAAAGATGGTTACTTGCATTGATTGTGAAGTATACAAATGTCGCTACCCCGAAGTCAAACAATCTCCACCTCAAAATTGCCCGCGAAAGAACTATCCCCGCATCTTGAAGCAGACTTTAGAGAAGAGCAGAAATGATTCGTCGGTACGAAAGATAAATATTGCGTGCGAAGAGGTCCTAAAACGCGGCCATGACTCTCTTGGATATAATTGGACGCGTATGAGAGAACTCATCGAATACGCAAAGGTTCTCGGCTACAAAAGGATAGGCATTGCAAACTGTATTGGCTTAATCGAGGAATCGAAGATCATCGGAAGAATCCTGATCAAAGCAGGATTCCAGGTGGTCTTGGTCAGTTGCATGGCAGGAGGTGCGCCCAGGTCAAAATTCGGGCTGAAAGAACGGGATGGGGATTCTTCTCATTTTGCGTGTAACCCGCTGATGCAGGCTGAGGTCTTAAATCAAGAGAAAACGGACTTGAACGTGATGGTGGGGCTCTGCCTGGGGTATGACATCCTTTTTATAAAGAATTCGAAAGCGGATGTCACGCCACTAATTGTTAAAGATAGAGTGACTGGACACAATCCTGTTGCAGCTTTGTATACAAGTAAGACCTATTACAAGCAGAAGCTTTGGAATCTGTCGGGTCCGAAGCCTTCGTTGCAATCGAAAGGGAAAAGGAATTAGTACCTTCCGAACAGATGGGAAGATGGCCATCTGTCATCCTGGAGAAGAAGGCCATGCTTGCGACACTGCAAAATCTGAAAAAGAGTAGAAACATTTTTATTCGAAGATGAGCGTCGAGGTATATTTACCTAAACGCCTATCCAGGGAAAATTTCAATGAAATTGGGAGTCATCCGCCTTCGTATTTTGAACAATGGCCACGTGGAGATGTGTTTTGATTGAGGACCCGGATTCAAGAATTTCCTGATAAAGTGATTACTGCTTCAGAGTAATTTTTATGGAAAAGACTGGGCGAGTCGTTGCTGTCTGTGTGAGTCAAAAGCGAACCGATCTCAAGGAGAATGTCGGGAAAGGTTTTCTCCAAAAAGGATTTGGGGTAGTGGGAGATTCTCATGCTGGAACCAAGAAAGAGGTAAGCCTTCTGGCGATAGAGAGTATTTATAAACTTTCTCAGGAGACAGGGATTGATGCAGGCCCCGGATGTTTTGCAGAAAATATCACCACCGAAGGAATTGATTTGACCTCAATTCCTATTGGATCACAGTTACAGGTTGGGGAGGCAAAACTTGAGTTGATTCAGATTGGGAAAGAGCCATTTCAGCCTCACACCTACAACTATCAGGGTTATTCCCTTCTACCAACAGAAGGCGTGTTTTGTAAGGTGATCGAAAGTGGAGAGGTAAAAATTGGAGACCCTATAAAAGTGATCAAGGTGTGAAAAAGTATCTATCTGTCACACTGAACTTGGTTCAGAGTCTCGTAATTCAATGCTTTTGTCTTGATGCTGAAACGAGTTCAGCATGACGTATTGGATCATCATCGAGTTTTTCAGCATCCTTAGAACCTAATTAAAGAGGAGAGCAGTCTGATGAGCATTCGAATAACAGTATTATGTGAGAATCTGGTAGGTAAGCTGGTTGGTTCAGGGGAGCACGGGTTTTCTGCTTTTATTGAAACAGAGCAAGGAAACTACCTCTTCGATACCGGCAGTGGCCATTTCATTATTTCGAATAGCCTAATTTTGAATAAAGATTTGAAGAGCATAAGAAAGATCTTTTTAAGCCATGGTCATTATGATCACACTGGAGGGCTTCCTGAAGTTCTTAAAATGAGCGGAGAAGTGAATGTCCATAGCCATCCTCATGTCTTCTTAGACCGAATTGCAGTACTTAAAGAAAATGAAAAAGAAACAAAGCGGTTTGTAGGAATTCCCTATAAGAAGGGATATTTAGAATCCTTGGGATCCAATT
>Ga0209610_1000537_pt1 | contig 20006 bp, 17 predicted proteins | sample LakKivw275mmetaG_FD_184137 | JGI IMG/M metagenome (GOLD analysis project Ga0209610, IMG submission 184137) | Anoxic lake water microbial communities from Lake Kivu, Rwanda to study Microbial Dark Matter (Phase II) - Lake Kivu water 275m metaG... | ecosystem: Environmental > Aquatic > Freshwater...
GGCATGCTATTATCGCTTTACATAGGTGGTGGCGGGTGGCTTGCCCAGCACCTGTGGTGGCATTACAAGATGACCGGTGACAGAGAATTCCTGAAGAAATACTGCTGGCCTGTGCTGAGAGAATGTGCGTTGTTCTACAGGGACTATCTCGTAAAGGAGAAGGACGGCTCGTATTCACTCTTCCCTTCGCTGCATACGGAGAGCGTATGCGGAAGGATTTCCGGCTCCGGGAAGAATGCAACGTGGGAAATATCATTTGTCAGGCGCTGTTTCCAGATGGCGATTGCAGCTGCCGGAGAACTTCGCGAGCCGGAGAACCTGCAGGCAGAGTGGAGGGATGCCCTGGAATACCTTGCGCCTGTGCCTGCAAGGGAAAACGGAGTGTGGATGGAGTTTTCAGACAGGGACAGTTTATGGCATATGGGAGACTGGGGACGGATGGTCCCGATATTCCCTGCGGAACTGGTTTCCGCGGACAGCGGGCCTGAAATGCTGCGTGAGCAGGCGAGAAAGACAATTGAAGAATACTGGAGTTTTCGTTCTGAACCCCATAAGAGAAGAACTTTTGAGGGGTCTGTATTTGCGGTTGCCCTTTTCCGCATGGGAATGGCTGAACGAGGATTGAAGATGGCTGAATATGCTTGTGGTCCTGTCACTCTCAACTCAAGCGGTTTTCATACGAGCAAGGGAGCATGGTATTTTCAGGTGGATGTTCCTCCGGGTTTGAGCGTACTCTTAAACGAGATGCTTCTGCAGAGTCATGATGGCGTGATAAGGGTATTCCCCGCGGTACCGCCTTCTGCCGAACCCGTTAGGTTCCATTCCCTGAGGGCGCAGGGCGGGTTTCTTGTATCCGCCGAGCGCAGGGAAAACAAAACGATGTATGTCGTGGTCCAGAGTCTGTGCGGCAACGAACTCAGGATGCTCAATCCCTTTGTGAATGAATCAGACGCCGGGGTGGAGGTCAAGATATACCTGCTTCCGCAGCAGAAGGAGATACTCAATTCCGTTGAAAAGCAGGGTGCCGCGGTGCCCTTCATGGACGATGTTTACCTGCCGGGACAGGTCATATCCTTCCCCACGGCAAAGGGGCAGACGTACCTGGTTAGCAAGGAGATACCCTGGATAAGCAATGTGGCCGTTGAGCAGGTCAAATACAGCAGATAGGACACCCCCACGCCTCTGTTTACTAAAATCCGACATAAGAAATGCGTGTTGACATGTGCCCAACCGGGCGGCTTTCTTCAAACGCCCGCTTCAGAAACCGCCCGGCAGTCCACTGCAAGAGTGAATCTATCCTTATGTCGGAATTTCGGTGTTTAAGAATAAGTTGACCGATTTCCTGATTATGAGTAAAATATACTGATAATAAATTTCCATGAACTGGATTTTCACGGGGATTTGACAGATGGAAAAAAGACAGAGGGTCATAATACTTGTGCTGGCGGTAGTTTTCGTGTTGCTTGTTGTTTACCTGGCAGCCGTGAGGAAGGGAGTATGGTTTGCAAGGGAGAGGTCGGTACTGGCGTATTTCCTGAGTTACGACGAATCCCGGCAGAAGAACTATCTCGTTCCTGTCAGGAGAAGAATAGAACGCGCAAAGCGGCAGGAGGATAAAATCAAGGCTGCGGTGGAACAACTATTGAAAGGCCTCACGGAGGAGGAAAAAGGAGCAGGCCTGACCAGCGCCGTTGCGGAAGACGCATCATTGCTGGAGGTCAGGATTGAAGACGATACCACGTATCTTGATTTTTCAAAGGAGATAGAACAGGGAGGTGGAACGTCCATGATGATGGACCGGCTCGGACAGATTGTCTTCACCGCGACGCAGTTTTATCCCGTTTCAAAAGTCAGGATACTCATAAACGGCAAGTTCATAAAATATTTCAGCGGGGAAGGCATCACCGACGTGGAAAATCCAATGGGGAGGGACAATTTCAGTTATCTGGTAAGATAAAAACAGAAAGGAGCAGGGAGGAAACGGACCATGAAAGAGAAGATACACCCCAAGTACGCGGATTGCAATATCGTATGCGTATGCGGAAACATCGTGAAAACGCGTTCAACGAAGCCTGAAATAAAGGTTGAGATATGTTCAAACTGCCATCCGTACTTTACCGGCAAACAGAAACTCGTGGACAGCGCCGGGATGGTTGAAAAATTCAAGAAAAAGTATGGCACCAAATAATGAGGGTGGGAATCACTCTGTACTTGAAAAAAGGTTGCAGGACGCGAAGAAAGAATACGACAGGCTGATGAAGCTGGTAACCGCGGGTAACAGGACCTCATCGGAATTCAAGGAAGCGGTGATAAGACTTCGGACGATGGATGAAATAATCCTCCTGAAGAACAAAAGAGACAGCCTGGATGACAGGATAGGGGGTACCAGGGAAGTTCTCAAATCAGGGGACAGAGAGATAATGTCGCTTGCGGAAGAGGAATTGGAAGTCCTGGTGAAGGAAAGAGGGGACATTGAGGACAGGATAAAGGAAATCCTCTTCCCGGAAGATGCGGGGAACAGGAAGAACGCCATCGTTGAACTGCGCGCCGGAGTCGGTGGTGATGAGGCCGCCCTTTTTGTGAGGGACCTGTTCAGGATGTACTCAAGGTATTCCGAGAAGAAGGGTTACTCGGTGGATATACTCAGTTCTCATCAATCCGGTTCCGGGTTTAAGGAAATAATATTCCTGGTCAAGGGCAGGAACGCCTACCGGGATTTCAGGTACGAAAGCGGGGTTCACCGCGTCCAGAGAGTCCCCGATACCGAGAATTACGGCAGGATACACACATCGGCGGCAACGGCAGCTGTCTTCCCCGAGACCGAGGAGAGGGAACTCAGGATAGACCCCGCGGACCTGAAAATAGAAACGTTCCGTTCGTCCGGAGCCGGAGGACAGAGCGTCAATAAGACCTCATCGGCTGTAAGGATTACCCATATACCGACAGGGATGGTCATAAGCTGTCAGGATGAAAGGTCTCAGACGCAGAATAAGGTGAAAGGAATGAAGATTCTGCGGGCAAGGCTGCAAAACCTTTACGAATCCGAAAAAAAGAGTAAAATGGACAGTGAGAGAAGGGAATCCGTGGGGACCGGAGAACGGAGCGAAAAGATAAGGACATACAATTTCCCGCAGAACAGGATTACCGACCACAGGATTGAGTTGACCCTTTACAATCTTGACAGGGTCATAGAAGGGGACATGGACGAACTTCTGGAAACATTAAGGGGGCGGTTACAATGAAAAACCTAAGACTTCTTGCCATTACAATTTTGTTTGCGGTATCCCCGCTTTTCGCTGCCGATTATGTTGAAATGGTGAACAGCGGGTTGATATTCCTTAAACAGGGTATGGCCGAAGAGGCGATCAGGTCGTTTGAAGATGCCAGGGATATCCAGCCCTCATCCCCGATAACGTATTACTATCTCGGCGAGGCATATTATATGGCCGGCAAGAACAGCGATGCCCTTGATAACTATAAGAAGGCGATTGAACTGGAGGATTCCAACCCTGATTATCATTATTCCCTTGCGCAACTCTATCTCTCGGAAGGGAATACCGAGCAGGCGCTGGAGGAACTCACAAAGACCACCGAGATTGCGCCCTCTTCCATAAAGGGGAAGCAGGCGCTCAGGTTGAAAGAAAAAATTCAGTCTTCTCTCGGAAACAAGGAGATGGTGGAAAAATGGGCAAGGCTTGAAGAGGAGGGACGCAAGAAGAAAGAGGAGGAAAAGACTGCACCCGCCCAACAGGAGGGCAACATGCCCCCGGGCTTTGAGGGATTGATGAGGCCCGGAGAGGCGGAAGTGAAACAGGAAGAGGTGAAAATTCCGATAGAGCAACTCATGAAGCGCGTCAAGTATGGCACGGAATCCGTAAGACAGAAGTCCTCTGCAATATTGATGGGATACGAACAGCCGGAGTTGATGAAGGTTGCAACCGATATAACGGATCTTGTGGTACATGACAGGAACGTTACGGTGAGGAAGAACATGATAATTGCCCTGGGCAAGACGGCCACGCAGGAAGCAGCGGATACCCTGCTTGGCGTGATTAAGGACAAGAATGAAAAATACGATATTAAAATCACGGTTCTTGACGGTCTCTCCGATACCAAAACAGAGGATGTTGCCGCGACTTTGAGAAACGTATTGAAAACAATGGTTGAAGACAGGGAGACTGCGAGGGCCGAGGCAAAGAAGAACATACAGGATATAACCACGAAGATAGACAATCTTGAGGCCCAGAAGATCAAACTGAATATGGATATATCCGAACAGAGACAGAAGGTGAGCGAATTGCAGATGAAACTGCAGTTTACCGAGATGCCTATGGGTGGTGAAGTGTTTACTCCGGGTATGCAACCTACAAGGGCTTCCGGATCCTCTGCGACAATGAACGTCCAGGAGATACAGAAGTTGCGTACCGAGATTCGCAAGATTGAAGATACGATAAAGGGAAAAGAGACGGAGATAGCGAAAACGGATGCACAGCTTGCGGATTTGATGCAACAGAAGGGTAAGTATGAAATGCTCCTGGCAAAGCAGGAGAAGAAGAGAACCGATATCAGCATGCCTGGCAGAGTGGAGCCTGTTGTCCAGCAACCGGATTTTGCGGGTCCACCCGGGATGTCGGGCGTGCGGCCCGATTTCTTCCCGGGATATGCAGAGGTGCGTTACGAAGAGACCGACGAGGAAAAAAACGAGGTTGTCTTTGCGCTGAAACTCCTGAGAACTATCGGGGAGATGCGCGACACACAGGCGCTTTCCACGGTTAAGAAAGGATGGGATGAGTACGGGATTGACACAGAAAGGATCTATTACCTCCTGACTCTCGCGCGGCTCGGGGATTTCAGCGGAATGGCGGCCCTGATTGAACGGCTCGGGCAGGATTATCCCCAGGACGCCCAGTCCGGAGAGATAGCCCTGCGCAGGGGGATAATAGGCATGCTGGGCGAGTATCTCATCCAGAATCCGGATGCGCGACTGAAAGAATTGATAGAATTCTTGAGCGAGGAGGATAGTTATCCGGAAATCAGAGGAGCCGCTTCAGGTGTGCTTTCGTCAATGGCAAAAACTCCTGTCAAACAGTAACCCGGGAAAACTTGTTGAGGCGGGAACCGGCTATCTGGAAGAACATCATGTTGAAGAACCCCGCAGGAATGCCGAAATACTTCTTGAACATATTCTGAAAAAACCCGCCTGTTATCTATACACGCAGAATGAAGCCGTTGCGTCTTCCACCGTTGAGAGATACCTGAAAATGCTCAGGAAGAGGGCAACCCATGTCCCTTTGCAGTATATCACCCGGGAGGTCGCTTTTTACAGAGATGTCTTTCTCGTCAGGAAGGGGGTCTTCATTCCCAGGCCGGAGACCGAGATACTCGTTGAAAAAACTGTTGCTCTTTACAAGAAATATCTTGCGCCGGACTACGTGAGGGTGCTTGACATAGGTACCGGTTGCGGCAATATAGCCGTCTCCCTTGCAAAAGAGATTGAGAACTGCTCTGTTGTGGCAACGGATGTTTCAAAAACAGCCCTGGAGGTATCGCTACGCAACGCATTGCGGCACAGGGTCAAAAGCAAGATAAGATTTTTCAAATCCGATATTTTCCCTCCAGGAAAAGGAAAGTTCAACATGATAGTAAGCAATCCGCCCTACATATCCGCAGGTGATATGGTTACACTGCCCGAGGATATAAGGCGTGAGCCGGCAAGGGCTCTGTCCGGGGGCGCAGACGGAACATCGGTGATAGGGAAAATCCTGCAAAGCGCCGACAGGTTATTGCATTACGGAGGTTTCCTTTTGCTTGAGATTGGATATGACCAGGCGGATTTCATAAGGGATTTCAGGTGCAATCTGAAACTTACGGGGATTGAAAAAGACCTCTCCGGCATTGAAAGGGTCGGGATTTTTCAAAAAAGCAAAAGCAGAAATTGAGAAATACGGGTGACAGTTATCTCAGGCAGGTATTTTCCCTGTCCGCTAACTCCGTAACAAACACATTCTAAACTTCGGGAGACGGGGAACACCGTCCCCTTCCACCCTCTGTAATACGGGGTGGCTTTCCCCTGCCTCCCTCAGTAAGAATCTGTAATATTCCTCCGTAACGCGTCCATGGAAAAACACCTGCCTGTTGCAGGCAAAGTGTTATCAGATTACTCGACTCATACGAAAAGTTGACTGAATTCCCCTAAATGTTACAATTTCAGGGATAATCAACATCCTTATTTTTTGCCGTAGCGGAGAATGGTTCTTACGACCTGGCAATATGAATGAATGTTTTGCAACAAGGTCGGGATTACCATGCCCCGGGAAACGGGGTTCGCAACGACAGAATATGTCGGTTTGGAATAACTGGATAAATGGAAAAATTTGTCATAGAGGGCGATAGAAAATTATCGGGTTCGGTGAAAATCTCAGGATCGAAGAATGCCGCATTGCCCATAATGTCCGCAAGTCTTGCGGGTGACGGGAAGACGGTTATTCACAACATCCCCGATGTCAGGGATATAAAAACCCTGATAAAGATTCTTGAATACCTGGGGGCAACCGTAAGGTTTGAAAGAAATACCGTCGAGATAGACCCCTCGGGTGTATGCAGGTACACTGCGCCCTATGAATTCGTCAGCACGATGAGGGGTTCGGTGTGCCTGCTCGGTCCGCTGCTTGCAAAATACGGCCGGGTGCGTTTCTCCATGCCAGGAGGATGTGTTATCGGGTCCAGACCCATAGACCTGCATATAAAGGGGCTGAGAAGACTCGGCGTTGATATTTCCAATGAAGAAGGATACATAATGGGACGCGCCAGGAAGTTGAAAGGTAATACAATCTTTCTTGGAGGGAATTTCGGTTCAAGTGTTCTTGCAACGGCAAATATCATGACTGCCGCGGCAATGGCTGAAGGTGAAACGCTGATTGAATTCGCATCCTGCGAACCTGAGATCGTGGACCTTGCGGGACTGCTGAAAAAGATGGGCGCCAGGATATGCGGGGAGGGGTCTCACCACATACGGATAGAGGGTGTTAAAAAACTCAGAGGTGTGGAATATTCAATAATACCCGACAGGATAGAGGCCGGAACCTACATGCTTGCGGGATTCATTACCGGAAGCAATATCACGGTAAGAGACTGCGTCCCGGCACACCTTTTCTCGTTTCTTGACAGGATGGAGGAAGCAGGGGCTTCGTTCAAGACCGGCAAGGATTTTCTGACCACGCGGACTTCAAGGCGGTGGAATTCCGTGGATGTCATTACTCTGCCCTATCCGGGTTTTCCCACGGACCTTCAGGCGCAGATGACGGCGTTTCTCACTCTCGGCGAGGGTATAAGCACGGTAACTGAAAAAGTTTTTCCCGAGAGGTTCATACATATAGGGGAATTGAACAGGCTCGGGGCAAGCATAACGCTGGACGGTTCCAAAGCGATAATAAAGGGAGTGAAGAAACTCAAAGGTGCCAGGACCATGGCGTCTGACCTGAGGGCGAGTGCGGCTATCGTTCTTGCGGGACTTGCGGCCGAGGGGGAGACCGAGGTATCCAGGATATACCACCTTGACAGGGGTTATGAAAAATTTGAGCAGAAGCTGACATCTCTCGGCGCGAGAATCAGGAGAGAGAAAGAATAAGGTTCATTCGGGAGGAGGACGACGGATGACGCAACTGGAAATCTTCAGAGCAACGGTAGAGCACCGACCTCATTCGGCATTCATGTTTTATGCAAGTTTCACGCCGGACCTGTCCGGACGTCTGAGGGAGAAGTACGGGATCGCGAATGATGGGGATATAAGGCCTTTTTTCGGCATGTACGACCCTTCCGGCATCCAGCCGGAAGAGCCGCAAATGAAGAAAACACCGGATTTTTCGGAATACTTCGCGGATGTGGAAAAACCCGAAGGTTCCTTCATCAACGGTGCGGGCATTCTGGAGATACCGGCGCATTTTCACCATTTCACGGGATATGTCAGTCCCCTGCGGAATGCCAGGAAGTTCAGCGACCTTGAAAGATTTCCTTTTCCTCCCGCAACAGGGTTTGATGCGGGCGGGATGAAAGAGAAGGTGGAACAGGCGCACAGGGAAGGCAGGGTGGCAGCCACGTGGGTGGGGCACATGTACGAATGCGCGTGGCAGGTCAGGGGATACGAAGAATTCCTGTTTGACACGGTGGATAAGCCGGAATGGTGCGACTATATACTGGACAGGTTCATGGAAAGAAATTTCAATATAGCGGTACTTGCGGCAAAGGCAGGAGTGGATATGATAACCACGGGTGATGACATCGCAAACCAGAACTCCCTTATGTTCTCGCTGCCCATGTGGAGGCACTTCATAAAGGAAAAATGGGCGAAGGTTTATGCCGCGGCAAAAGAGATTAAGCCGGACATACAGATATGGTATCACAGCGACGGCAACGTTACCGAAATTATCCCGGAGATGATCGAGATAGGACTGACGGTGCTGAATCCTGTCCAGCCGGAATGCGTGGATGTCGCGAATCTTAAAAAGGTGTACGGAAAGCAACTTGTCTTTGACGGTACCATTGGGACTCAGACGACAATGCCTTTCGGTTCTCTGGAAGAAGTCAAGAGGGTTGTCAGGGAGAGGAAGAAGGAGTTGGGTTGTGACGGGGCATTGATCATTTCGCCCACGCATGTTCTTGAACCGGAGGTTCCCATTGAAAATATAGAAGCGTTTATTTCCGCATGCAGAGAAACAGCGGAGGCATGAAATGGAGAAAACAAATATAATAGTCTGTGGAGCCGCAGGTAAGATGGGCGCTCTTATAATAGAACTGGCGCATCAGAGAAAGGACGAGTTTGTAATAAAAGCCGGTGTCGAGATCAAAGGACATCCTCTTATCGGTAAAAAATCCTTCACCGGGATTGATATTACAGACAATGCTGACGACGTTATCAGCGGGAAAGAGGTTGTAATAGATTTTTCGGTGCCGGATGCAACCATTAAATACCTGGATATATGTTCACGCAGAAAAGCCCCTTTTGTGACGGGTACAACCGGTTTGAGCCCGGAGCAGTATTCAGCGATAAGGAAAACTGCGGGTGTGATACCGGTTTTTACTGCTCCCAATATGAGCCTGGGCGTGAATCTCTTCTTTGAAATTGTAAAATTTGCGGCAGGGATTTTGAAAGAATACGAGGTGGAGATATCGGAGATTCACCACCATTTCAAAAAGGATGCGCCCAGCGGTACGGCAGGGAAAATAGCCGAGATGATATGTTCTGCATCCGGGAAGGATCCGCGGGAAACCATAAGATACGGAAGGGCCGGGATGGTCGGTGCAAGGCCTTCCGGTGAGATAGGGATGCATTCACTCCGTCTTGGAGACGTTGTGGGCGAACACTATGTCTATTTCGGCGGGAAGGGGGAGGTAATGGAACTTGCTCACAGGTGCTACAACAGGGAATCGTTTGCCCTCGGAGCGCTGAAGGCCGCAATGTTCATAAGCGATAAACCCGCGGGGATGTACAGCATGGAAGACTTGATCAGGGAGGTGTTGAATGTTTGAAGTGAGTGCGCGGCTGAAAAAATTGCCCCCCTATCTTTTTGCTGAGATAGACAGGAAAAAGAAGAAGTTGATTGCTGAAGGAGCCGATATCATAGATTTCGGCATAGGTGACCCGGATCTCCCTACCCCGGTCAATATAATAGAGGCAATGAAGAAGGGGATTGAAAATCCTGCTTTCCACAGATATCCCCTGGGAAGGGGTACTCCCAGGTTCAGAAAGGCAATTGCCGATTTCTATAAAAAAAATTACGACGCCGTTTTGAATCAGGATGAGGAAATTGCAGTGTTGATAGGTTCGAAAGAAGGCATAGCGCATTTCCCATGGGCATTTTTGAATGCTGGAGATGTTTCGCTTGTCCCTGAACCGGGTTATCCTGTTTACCGTATAGGAACCATTCTTGCAGAGGGAGTGCCTTTTTTTCTCCCCCTGACCGCGGATAACTCTTTTTTCCCCGACCTCGGGAATATTCCGGCAGATATTCTTGGAAAAGCAAGGATACTTTTCCTGAATTATCCTAATAACCCTACGGCATCTTTTGCAACAAGGGACTTTCTTCTTGACGCGATAAAATTCTGTAGAAAAAACCACATAATACTTGTATATGATGCCGCATACTGTGAGATATATTTTGAAGAAAAACCGGTAAGTTTTTTATCCCTTCCCGGAGCCAGAGATATTGGTGTGGAATTTAACTCTCTTTCCAAGACTTATAACATGACTGGCTGGAGGGTGGGCTGGGTGTGCGGAAACAGGGAACTTGTCTCTGCCCTCGCAAAGATAAAGGAAAACATTGATTCCGGAACTTTTGAAGCGATACAATTTGCGGGGATAGAAGCGCTTGGAGAGAGCCAGGAAACCGTTGACAGTCTGAGGAGCATATACAGGAGGAGACGGGATATTCTTGCCAGCGGGCTCAGAGAGGCGGGTTTCCAGGTTAGCGTTCCAAAGGGCACTTTCTATTTCTGGGTGAATGTACCGGGAAGTTCAATAGAGAGTGCAAATTATCTTCTTGAAAGAGGCAGGATAGTGGCAACACCAGGAACAGGTTTCGGCCCTTCGGGAGAGGGGTATCTGCGATTTTCTCTCACCATTGATGAAGAAAGGATAAAACAGGCGGTGGGGAGGATAAAGGAAATATGGAAAAAAAGGTAGCGGTACTTCTCGGCAGTAAAAGCGATATGGATTATATTGAAGGCGCGAAGGAGCTTCTTGAAAAATTTGAAATTCCTTACGAGGTGTTGGTGATGTCGGCTCACAGGACTCTTGATAAGGTGATGGAGTTCTCAGAGAACGCAGAAGAAAGCGGGTTCGGCGTGATAATCGCCTGTGCTGGCATGGCTGCGCATCTGCCCGGAGTTCTGGCTGCAAAGACAACGCTGCCCGTTATCGGCGTACCTCTCCCCACGAGCGAGATAAAGGGGATTGATGCCCTGCTGGCCATTGTGCAGATGCCTTCAGGGGTTCCCGTTGCCACAATGGCTATAGGGAAGGCGGGTGTCAAGAATGCCGCAATTCTTTCGGCGGAGATACTTGCCCTGAGTGATAAGAACCTGAAAGACCGTCTCAAGGCATATAAGGAAAGTCTGATATAAACTGCCGCAGAAGTTTTCCATATCTGCCCTCAATCACCTCAGTTGACAGAGGGTTAGAAAATTTCTATAATGGAACTTCAATCCTCTTGAATAAAGAGACGAACCATCACCTTCCGGAGTGAAGGGAATTCACTTTTGGAAACGGGAAAAAGGAGGAGCAAAATGGCTGTGAGTTATAAGGAATTGGGACTGGTTAATACCAAGGAATTATTTGCAAAGGCAATTGTCGGGAGATATGCGGTACCTGCCTACAATTTTAACAACATGGAGCAGTTGCAGGCAATCATAACGGCCTGCGTTGAGTGCGGTTCTCCCGTGATACTTCAGATATCAAAAGGGGCAAGGCAGTATGCCAACCAGACGCTTCTGAGGTATATGGTTCCGGGAGCCATCGCCATGGCAAGGGAAATGGGGAGCAAGATACCCATCGCCCTGAACCTTGACCACGGCGATTCTTTTGAACTCTGCAAGAGTTGTATTGATTATGGATTCTCAACCGTCATGATAGACGGTTCATCGCTGCCTTACGAAGGAAATGTGGAACTGACGAAAAAAGTGGTGGAGTATGCGCATCAAAGGGATGTTACCGTTGAGGGAGAACTCGGGGTTCTTGCAGGCATAGAGGAGCACGTCTCTTCAGAAGTAACTCATTATACGCGACCCGAAGACGTACAGGATTTTGTCACCCGCACGGAGGTGGACAGTCTTGCCATCTCAATCGGCACCTCCCATGGAGCATACAAGTTCAAGGTCAAGCCGGGAGAATCAATCCCTCCTTTGAGGTTTGATATCCTGGAGGAGTGCGAAAGGCGACTTCCAAAATTCCCCATCGTTCTTCACGGTGCCTCATCGGTGCTGGTGCAGTACATAGAGATAATAAACAAATACGGCGGAAAGATGGAGAATACCGCCGGCGTTCCGGAGGAACAGATAAGGAAGGCAGTCAAGACCAACGTGTGCAAGGTCAACATAGATTCCGACGGCCGGCTGGTCATGACAGCCATGATAAGGAAATACCTGTCCGAGAACCCGAAGGAATTTGACCCGAGAAAATATCTCGGACCCGCGAGAGAGGAGTTGAAGAAGATGTACATTGCAAAGTGCGAGCTCCTCGGCAGCAACGGGAAGGCTTAAGAACTGCCCCTCTTCCCGAGGGGGCGAGGGTCATTCATGGAGGGAAGGAATCTTGATGAAAAAGATAGGCGTTCTCACAACAGGGGGAGATGCCCCGGGCATGAATGCGGCCATAAGGGCTGTGGTAAGGACGGCTCTTTCCTACGGAATGGAGATAACTGGCATTGAAAAGGGGTACTGCGGGCTGCATGAAAAGGAGTTTGTCGGACTTAACTCAAGGAGTGTAAGCGGGATAATAAATGAGGCGGGAACATTCCTCAAAACCAAAAGATTCCCGCAGTTCAAGGAAAAAGATGTGAGAGAAAAATGCCACCGGAACCTTATTGAGGAAAGTATCCAGGGACTCGTTGTTATAGGAGGCGATGGGTCTGCAAGGGGTGCCTATACTTTTTCCGTGGATTTTGATTTCCCGGTCGTCCTTATACCTGCTTCAATTGACAATGACCTCTACGGAACGGATTTTACTGTGGGTTTTGACACCGCCGTAAATACCGCTGTTGCTGCCGTTGATAATATAAGGGATACTGCGACAAGCCATGAAAGAATTTTCGTGGTGGAGGTTATGGGCAGGGAAAAAGGCAATCTTGCAATAGAAGTTGCTGTTGCCTGCGGTGCTGAAATAGTAATTATCCCGGAGATAAAAATGAAAGGTTCCAGAATAGTTCAGCTGCTCAAAGAACAGGAGAAGAAAGGCAAGACAAGTTCAATTATTATTCTGGCAGAAGGTGCCGGTAAAGCAGGAGAACTGACCACTTTTCTTCAGAAAGAATTACCGGAAAAGCAGATAAGATATTCAGTTCTGGGATATATTCAAAGGGGAGGCAGCCCGACCTACCTGACAAGGGTTCTTGCCACGCAGTTTGGCAAAGCGGCGGTTGAAATATTGAAGGAGGGCAAATATCCCTTCATGATCGGAGTTAAAGGCAGGGAGATTGTATATATCCCTTTAAAAGAAGCTGTTTCCTTAACAAAAGAAATTTCGCATAAAGATCTTGAAATAATTAACAAAATGGCGATATAGAATAATAGCTTATGGCAAATAGCGAATGGCAAATGGAAAAAGCAAAACTTAAGGTTTTTAAACTATACGCCATATGCCATACGCTAGAAGCATATACAGGGGGGAGACATGAGGAGCGATAATATAAAGAGAGGTATTGAAAGAGCGCCTCACAGGTCGCTGCTGAAAGCGCTCGGGCTGACCGATTCCGAGATTGAAAGGCCTCTCATTGCCGTTGCCAATTCCGCAAATGAGATAGTACCGGGGCATATCCATCTTGACAGGATAAACGAAGCAGTCAAGGCCGGGATAAGAATGGCCGGGGGTACTCCGATAGAATTCCGTACAATAGGTGTCTGTGACGGTATTGCGATGGGGCACCAGGGTATGAATTACAGCCTCGGGTCCAGGGAAACCATTGCGGATTCTGTTGAGATTATGCTGCAGGCCCACCAGTTTGATGGTGTTGTTTTGATTGCAAACTGCGATAAGATTGTGCCCGGCATGCTGATGGCTCTCCTGCGCGTCAATATTCCAGGGCTGATTGTGAGCGGGGGACCCATGCTGTGCGGAAGACTTTCCGACGGAGAGCCTGTTGACCTGATTTCGCTTTTTGAAGGGGTCGGTCAGGTTGTGGATGGAGAGATGAGCGAAAAATCTCTCAAGATACTTGAAGACGAAGCATGTCCCGGAGCAGGGAGCTGTTCCGGGATGTTCACCGCCAATTCCATGAATTGCCTGAGCGAGGCAATAGGACTTGCTTTACCGGGAAACGGCACGATACCCGCGCTGACAGCAAAACGCATAAGACTTGCCAAAACAGCCGGCATGAGAGTCGTTGAACTTGTAAAAAAGGATATCAAACCGAGAGACATAGCGACTGCCGAAGCATTCAGGAATGCAATCACTGTTGATATGGCGATAGGCGCTTCAACGAATACAGTCTTGCATCTTCCTGCGATATCCCGCGAGGCGGGGATAGAGATTGACCTGGATCTTTTTGACGCCATCAGCCGCAGTACACCGAATATCTGCATGATATCTCCGGCGTCAAAGCAGCATATCCAGGACCTGGATGCAGCGGGAGGCATACCGGCGGTAATGAAAGAACTTTCCGAAAATAACCTTATAAATACTGACGCAGTTACAGTCAGCGGGAAACGGATCAAGGATATCATCAGCAGTGCCAGGATATGCGACAGGGACGTGATAAGGAGTCTTTCTTCTCCATACTCCCCTGAAGGAGGGATTGCAGTTCTCCGGGGATCTCTTGCTCCCGACGGTGCGGTTGTGAAACAGTCCGCGGTTTCACCTTCAATGATGAAATTTACCGGAACCGCCACGGTTTTTGATTGCGAGGCAGATGCCATGGAAGCCGTGGTCGGCGGCCGGGTGAAAGAAGGCGTGCTTGTCATAAGGTACGAAGGTCCAAAGGGGGGACCGGGCATGAGGGAGATGCTTTCAATAACGTCGGTGATATGGGGCAGGGGGCTGGAAGAGAAGGTTGCCTTGCTGACCGACGGGAGGTTTTCAGGCGGAACAAGAGGTCCGTGCATAGGCCATATAAGTCCTGAGGCGGCTGAAGGCGGGCCCATAGGCCTTGTAAAAAACGGGGATGTCATAGAGATAGACATTAAGAACAGAAGACTTGATTTGAAAGTCAGCGCTGAAGAGATGAAGAAAAGGAAAAAAGAATACAAGAAGCCGGTGAAAAAACTTGACGGTTTTCTTTCACGATATTCAAGAATGGTGAAATCGGCAAATACCGGAGCAGTACTTGAGTGAACGGAAAACGAAAATGTTGAGGTGAGTCCAATGTCGGAAAGAAAATTGGCTGTGAGGGGAATTGTGAGCAGGGGCGCAAGGTTCGTTGCAAAGAGGGAGAAGATTGACCCTGAAAAACTTTCCGGGAAGATCGCGGAAGGCAGGGTGATAATCTTAAAACACAGGAATACGTACCTTGGCATAGGTGAAGGATTGAGGACAAAAATCAACGCCAACATAGGAACCTCTCCTGATATCGTTGATATGGATGCAGAGATCAAAAAATTGAAAGCAGCCTGCAGATTCGGAGCCGATACGGTCATGGACCTAAGCACCGGAGGGGATATTGACCGAATAAGAAAAGTTATTGTGGAATGCAGCCCGGTTCCTGTCGGTACCGTTCCCATATACCAGGCGGCAATTGAATCCATAGAGGAAAAAGGGGCGTTGACAAGGATGGAGCCGGAAAAGATTTTTAATGTTATTGAAAAACATGCAAGAGACGGGGTTTCTTTTGCAACGCTTCACTGCGGCATCACGCTGGCAACTCTTGAAAGGCTGAGGAAGAATCCCCGCAAGACAATGGTCGTGAGCAGGGGTGGCGCATTTCTCATAAGCTGGATGATTGCCAACGGGAAAGAAAATCCGCTGTATGAAGATTTTGACAGGGTTCTGGATATAGCAAAGAAATATGACCTTGTGTTGAGTCTGGGAGATGGCATGAGGCCCGGAGGACTTATGGACGCCACCGATAGTTCGCAGATTGATGAACTTTTAACCCTCGGGGAGCTGACCCGGATAGCGTGGGAAAATGACGTGCAGGTCATAATAGAAGGACCGGGGCACATTCCCATAAACGAGATTCCTGCGAATGTGATGCTTCAGAAAAAAATATGCAGAGGCGCACCGTTTTACGTACTCGGTCCCCTGGTTACGGATATCGCTCCCGGATATGACCACATAACATCCGCTATCGGGGCCGCGGTTGCCGGATGGCATGGCGCGGATTATATCTGCTACGTAACTCCCACCGAGCATCTTTCACTTCCTGAGGTTGAGGATGTTGTTGAGGGGGTCATTGCGGCAAAGATAGCGGCGCACGCGGCTGATATAGGCAAGGGTCTGAGCGGAGGATTGGACTGGGACTATAAAATGGATATTGCACGTACGAAAAGGGACTGGCAGGAGGAGAGAAAATTATCCATAAATCCCGGCAGGTTTGACAGCCTGCATAAAAAACATAAGTCAGCCGAAAAAGATGTGTGTACCATGTGCGGGAAATATTGCGCCATCAAAACTGTCGAAAAGTATCTGGGAACTAAAATTGTCACCAAATAAACCGATGAGCAGAGTGAGAGTTTACGGAGAAGAGGTGCTCAGGAAAAGGGCGGAAGAGATTAAGGATATTGATGCCGGCGTAAAAAAACTCTTAAAGAATATGTTGTCCACGCTGAGGCAGAAAAACGGGCTCGGCCTTGCCGCCACTCAGATAGGTGTACCCAGGCGAATATTCCTGGCACTGGACAGGGACAGAGACACTATAGTTACGGCAATAAACCCTGAGATTGCCGACACGGAAGGAAGGGAGATTGACATTGAAGGCTGTCTGAGTTTTCCAGAGGTGTATTTTGCAATAGAGAGGTCGAAGAAAGTCGTTCTCAGGGCTCACGATGAAAAAGGGAGAGAGATTGTCGTGGAAACAGAGGGGCTCCTTGCAAGATGCTTCCAGCATGAGATAGACCATCTTAACGGCAGACTGATAATAGATTATGCATCAGATGAAGAGAAGAAAATCTGGCAGGAAAAGATAAAAAACTTCCGGAAGACCTGACAAAATATTTCTTGGATTTGGGAAAAACAATGATACCGGACTTTCTCGTTTCTTTTGACACAGGGAAACTGCCCCAGGAGGAGATTGATTTTCTTGTGATCGGAGGGGGAATTGCTGGAATGACGGCGGCCCTTCAATTAAAAGGAGCCAGAACCTGCGTCCTCTATAAGAACGGGCTTTCCGAAACCTGCACCTTCAACGCACAGGGCGGAATTGCTTCCGCAATATCGGAGGGGGATTCGCTTGAAAAGCACAGGGAAGACACGTTGAAAACGGGCTGCGGTATCGCCAATCCTGAATCCGTGGATGTGCTTGTCAGGGAAGGCGTTGAGAGAATCAGGGAACTCATTTCCTGCGGACTTGCCTTTGACAGGGACAGAGAGGGATACCACTTCACGAGAGAGGGCGGACATGCATGCAGGAGAATTCTCCATATAGACGGTGATTCTACAGGTATGAAGATAGCGGATTTTCTATATAGAAAAGTGGTCTCCGAAAAGAGCATAAGGATTATACATTCGCATTTTCTTGTCGACCTTATATCCTCCGGAGACAGAATAGATGGAGCCCTTGTTTATGACGAAAACAGGAAAAGATTTTTCATCATCAGGGCAAAGGCGTTCATCATTGCAACAGGGGGAGCCGGAAATATCTTTCAGGAAACCACCAACCCTCCCGGCATAACCGGTGACGGCATAGCGGCCGCCTATCGCTGCGGCGCGGAACTTGCAGACCTCGAGTTCTTTCAGTTCCATCCGACAACATTCTACCAGGCCGGGGCCCCGCGTTTCCTGATTTCCGAGAGCGTGAGAGGAGAGGGGGGCGTCTTGAGAAATTCCAGGGGAGAACGTTTTATGTCCGGCTACCACCCCTCGGCGGAGCTCGCCCCCAGGGATATTGTTACGAGGGCAATCATAGACCAGATGAAACTGACAGGGTCCAATTGCGTCTACCTTGATTTGAAAGGGATGAAATGCGACCTGAAAAAAAGGTTCCCGACAATATATAACTTCTGCATGGATTACGGGATCAACCTCAAAAAAGACCTGGTTCCCGTAAGGCCTGCGGCGCATTATTTCATGGGCGGGGTCAGGACCGACCTGTGGGGGCAGACGAACGTGGAAAATCTTTATGCGTGCGGTGAGGCTGCCTGCACGGGTGTTCACGGGGCAAACCGTCTTGCAAGCAACTCACTGCTTGAAGGGCTCGTTTTCGGAGCCAGAACCGGAAAGAAAATCCTTGAAATGCGGGGACGAAAATTGCCCGCGCTCAAAAAGAAATATGTCTTTCCGCAGAAGACGGACATACTTATTGACAGGGAAGACCTCAAAAGGTCCATAAGAAGCCTGATGTGGAGGAACGCAGGAATTGAAAGAGAAGGGAGCATTTTGCTGAATGCAACCGATAAACTTATGGACTGGACCAAGTACGCTTTCCTGAAAGAGTTTTCAGACAGGACAGGATTTGAGACTCTCAACATGCTTATCGTGTCAACCCTGATTGTGAAAACGGCCTCTATGAGAGAGGAAAGCAGGGGAACACATTTCAGAAAAGATTACCCGGAACAGGATGATGAACACTGGAAGAAGCACATTATCGTAAGCAGGAGCGGAGTCGGCATGGAAAAATGAACAGGGTGAAAGACAGCAAGCAATTGCCGGAAAAAAGAATAAAGAACTTTGACGAGGTCGCTTACGGATATACGGAAGAACAGGCCGTTGCCGAGGCGGGGAGATGTCTGCAGTGCAAGAAGTCCCCGTGCGTGAAGGGCTGTCCCGTGGAGATTGACATACCGGGTTTCATAAGGAAAATCAGGGAAAAGAAATTCCAGGAGGCGCTTGACGTAATTCACAGGACAAACCTTCTTCCCGCGATATGCGGAAGGGTCTGCCCCCAGGAGACGCAGTGCGAGATACTATGCGTCCTTGGAAAGAGAGGTGAACCTGTCGCCATAGGTAAGCTTGAAAGGTATGCAGCTGACATTGGTGAGAAGAGCATGTCCTGTCCGGTGGCTGTTGGCGGGGAGATAAGCGGGGAAAAAGTGGCTGTCGTCGGCTCCGGGCCGGCAGGTCTCACCTGTGCCGCGGAACTTGCAAAATGCGGGGTCAGGGTGACAGTTTTTGAGGCTCTTCACATACCCGGAGGCGTGTTAACCTACGGTATACCGGAATTCCGGCTCCCCAAGAAAGTAGTCAACAGCGAGATAGAACTCCTGGAAAAGCTCGGAGTGGAAATAAAAACTGACATTATCGCGGGGAAAACCGTTACAATAGACGATATTTTTTCCATGGGATATAAAGCCATATTTATAGGTTCAGGTGCGGGGCTGCCTTCCTTCATGGGCGTACCCGGAGAGAATTTTCTCAGGGTTTATTCCGCAAACGAGTTCTTGACCAGGGTAAACCTTATGAAAGGATACCTCTTCCCTGATTATGACACACCCGTAACGACGGGAGAGAAGGTTGCGGTGATAGGTGGCGGTAATGTCGCCATGGATTCCGCAAGGTCTGCATTGAGACTTGGAGCAAAGGAAGTAACGATACTTTACAGGAGGACCGAGAAGGAGATGCCCGCAAGAAAGGAAGAGTTTGAACATGCAATAGAAGAGGGAATAAAATTCGTGTTCCTCGTCCAGCCGCTGGAAGTAATCGGGGATGAAAACGGATATGTAGAAGGCATAAGGGTTATACACAACAAACTCGGGGAACCGGACGAGAGCGGCAGACGCAGACCTGTTCCCGTGGAGGGCACTGAAGAGATTATTCCCGTGGATTGCGTTATAGTCGCAATCGGGCAGAACCCGAGCCCGTTAATCCCTGCGACTTACAGGAAACTGGCAACGGGCCGAAAGGGAAATATCATTGTTAATGATGAGACCTGCGAGACGAATGTTCCCGGAATCTTTGCAGGCGGTGACATCGCCACGGGAGCCGCGACGGTGATAAGCGCCATGGGAATGGGAAGGAAAGCGGCCAAGAGCATTATGAATTACCTCGCAACAAAGAAAGAGTGACACCTTTCCCCGCCTCCATGTCAGGACGCAATCAAGGACGGAATTCCGCCGTCAAATCATATCCTGAGGCAATACCTCTAATTGACATGGTCGCCTCAATATGCTAATTTTTAAGAGGGAAATCGCAAGCATTAACTAATACGGAT
>Ga0209610_1000538_pt1 | contig 20004 bp, 22 predicted proteins | sample LakKivw275mmetaG_FD_184137 | JGI IMG/M metagenome (GOLD analysis project Ga0209610, IMG submission 184137) | Anoxic lake water microbial communities from Lake Kivu, Rwanda to study Microbial Dark Matter (Phase II) - Lake Kivu water 275m metaG... | ecosystem: Environmental > Aquatic > Freshwater...
GAGGTGCCCAGGGTCATGTCTGATCTAAAGAAGGTCAGAAAATCCTTTGGCGGAATGTTTCACGTTGACGACATACGCGCCGGAATCGGTGTTGGAGGGGTTTCCTACAAGGAGAAGCTCGCTTCGATAAAATCATTACTAGAACCGGAGAAACAGCCGATAAGACGCGTTTTGAATCAATTGGTCCCTACCTTAGAAGACGTTCTCGCGGATAAGATAGACTCGATCTCTAAACCCATCACTCCAGAGAAAAACGTGGATCTAGTCAAAGACATCTTCGACGCTAGCCACCTATTCAAAAACGAGTACGACCCAAAACAAATTGACGCTCATCTCGGAATTTTCATCGAAACGCGAGAGGATGTAGGCTCCTTGAAGGATTTATACATCCAGGCAAAGAGAAATATAGGGGAAATGAAAAAACAAGGCGCCTCAATTTTTCACGAACACCACTTATTTGAACCCACACGGAACCGAGTGAAGTGGGAAGACTTGTGTGATCAGGCCGCTAAAGAAATAGTCAAATGCGCAAAGATTGCAGAATAGCGGAAAACCAGTTATCCACGGCTATTAATGTCTCTCACATAGATCATCGATATGGGCTCTTAGCCATATATCTCATCAGTAGGGATCTCTGATCGCATAGCGCGGATTCCTAACGCAATAAGGACAGATAGTAAGCGGCTTACTGATGGAGAAGAGCGATACCTTAGAACGTTGTTGTCAGCGAGGGCAGGGGGAAACTCCTTCTGGATCTGCTCAAAGCGGCTCACAGTTAGGTAATCGACCTAAGCCAAGTCAATATAGGGGAAAGCCAATAATTATCAGTACAGCTCTGTTATTTATCGGATGGTGGGTTCTGTAGAGCCTTCAGGACTAGGGGTCTCCAGCTTCGTCAGATAAACCTCAACTATGTCACCCGGCTTTGTTGGGTCGCCAGCAAGTTCCAGACGCGGGATCGTGAACCGGAACCGCTTCTTAATCGATGTCCTGAACATTATGAACCTGATTCTCGTCGAAATCCCAATATCGACCCGTGTTCCAATCCAAAGCTGCAGGTCCTCAACAATTCGCTTTGGAACCTGGACCTGATTGTTCTGGAGAAGCCGGGCGCGAAATCTGACATTCCAGCTCATAAAACCGCCTCTTTCAGACTTTTTTCAGCCTTTCTTAGACTTTTCCTAGCTTTCCTAATACATTTCAAGACAAAGATTTCAGATCCTCGATTCTCTTTCATCAAAAGAAGAGTTTTCTGAGACTCCCACAAAATAGAAAAAATCTGTGGACGGGTCAAAAAGCACTCACCTGTGAGTACCGGAAGGCCGATCATCTTCACAGGCTTTCTGCCCACGCATACAGCAGAGAGAAGAAGACTATCAAAGAGTAGAAGAACAGTCTACCCGCAGATGTTGGGAACGGGTATATCACCTCAAGAAGAAGAAAGCAAGGAATGTACACTGCCAGCATTATCAAGAATATTTGCAGAGCCCTCATCTTCATTTTCTCCCTTGTTGGAAAGTAGACAAGTGAGCCGTATTCATAGGTAAGTATTCTTTCCCGCATATTTAAGTTTCTCGATCAATCCTTCTATTCAAGATCGAATAGGATAAAGACTAACGGTGTTAGTGTTCTTTCCCTCTCCCTAACAGTAGAATAATGACGAGGAACAATAAACTGGCGATAAACATAGCCTCGAAGATCGTTAGAATGTTGGCTTCGAAGCAGCATGGGGTCTTACCGAGGTTCTTCAATGTGATCAAGATTGACCCTAATAAACCCGTAAGAAGAAAGAAGATGCATGCCCAGCAAATCTTCAAAAATTTGGGCTGGATATTGAATATGCACACGCGAAAGAAACCCCTATTTCTTTAATCACGTCATTTGTCTATTGAACTTCTTTTTGTATTGGCGGTAAGCCACTATTGTTAGGAGAGCCAGAAACGGCGGTAGCACGACGAGTGGAATTTCTGGAATGACCGAATGGGGAACGCAATGCGCATCAGCGTTCGGGTCATGATCCTTTGTATCTCCTTGATTCGGAAATTGCGTTGACTCTGTTGTAAAGACGAGACAGAAGTCGCCAATCCCTGAGAAGACATATCCTATGTCTGAAAGCCTCACGCCCGCCCAGACGTAGTCATCCCCAGTCGGATACGCATCATAATAGTATCCGTCAGTTTGTGCCGAGACTTGTTCCGCCCAATAGCCGCTTGTGAATTTCCAGAGACGATGGGTCCAGACGCCGGTCGCTTTCACATAGTCTACGGACAGGGCGTATTCAAATGTGTATATCGCATTCCACTTCTTTAGGGTATCACCTGTGTTATCCGACCTATTGTCTATATACATAAAGTACATACGCGTGCTCACAGCATGCAGGTCTCTGATGTGCATTTTGTAGAAAAGCCATGTTTGATTATTCGCTATCTCGGTGCTGCATGTTCCGCCATACTCCGTGTTGTTGTAGATGTCATCATATCCCTGCGTTACAGTCTTCTCATCTCGTGCCGGATCGTCGCCCAGCTGGATCCAAGTCATACCGCTCGGTAGCGTGCCTGCATGAACTGGCTTGAAGTCTGAGACAGAAGCAACTAGAACGAAGGTGAGCAAGAATGGCAAGCTCAACCTAATCAGGTAAGCCTTCATGTCTGGGGCTCCTAAATGAGATGTATACCGCCGTGATTATGGCCAAGACCACTCCAAAGGCAAGGGTCGAGATCCAAGCATCGAGGCCAAAGAGAAGGATGCCAGAAGGCTGATAGACCTTGGCGAGGAGAAGTACGCCGGTCGCAAAGAAGAAGATGCCAGAAAACACGAAGAGAACCATCTCGGTCAATCCCACACCAAGCCCTCTCAAGAAACCCATCCTACCTGCCGATGTTGCAGCGGCTTCAGGGAGTCGCTCAACCTCCTCCTTGACAGCCTCTATCTCCTTGAACCTGGCTTCCCTTTCGGACTGGATCCTCCCCTCTATGTCTCGCTCCATCTCGTCCAGCCTCTTGGAAAGCTGCTCTCTGAGCGAGTTGTATGACTCTTCGGAGACCAAGCCAGCCTCGTAACTCCTCCTAAACTCTGAAAGAAACTTTATAGCCTGCTGACGCTTTACCCCGACGTCTTCCATGCCCTTGGCCCACTCCGGAGCCGTCGGCAGAACCGGTTCCTCTAAAGGTTCCTCCTCTCTTCGCGGAACCTCGACGACCTTTGGCGGCTCTTTCTCCACCTCCTCCACGATCTTCAGCTTAGCAAGCGTGTCCCAAAAATCTTCGAGGAGCATCTTACCCTTGAACGTTAGACGCCACCCTCCCTCCTCAGAGCGGATGAAACCCCCATCCTCGAGCCCTTTCAACCGACCCTCGAGGACCTCAGTGGATATATTGTACTTTAAGCCCTGCTTCAACTCCGTCACAGAGATCGGCGCGACGGGTGCTCCAGCTCGGACAACACCTTCCTCCTTTTCTGGAGGCTTATAACCATCGATCACGTCCAATATGTTCTTGTCCAAGAGGTCAACCAAATACTAACTCAACTCCAATGCCCGTCAAACTCAGGTCAGAATTCAAAAAACCTTTGTTCTTCAGCTTATTTATTCTTTTCTCGATCTGATCTGGGTCCTTCATAAGCATTAGAGCGATCTCCGTCACCGTCTTCTTCTCGCTCAAAAGCTTCAAGACCTCCAACTCGTCTTTGTCCAGGTCAACGACTTCTCGCTGTTTCACTTTAGCCCGCTCCGACTGGAGCTGCGAGACGAGTTTCCGACGTCCCTGCAAATAGTCTTGAACGTCTATCTCCCCCTTCGAGAAGCGCTCATCCAACTCAAATAGACCTCCTGTCGCGCCGCGCGCGCGTGCAAGCGCCACGGTTTCGGTAGGCGCCTCTTCGATCACAACTCCCTCCTCTTCAGCAGACGCTGGTGCTAGAGGAACAGGAGGGGCCTCGGACACGACCAACTCTTCGGCTGAAAGCTTCTTCCCAACAATTGAGCCAGGTTCAAGTCGCACACTCTTGTCCGCGGAAGCCGCTCCGATGAACGCCTTCCTATGGAGGACGATGTCTCCAACCGCGTCGACCACGCCCTCAACCCGTGCAGAGGGGCCAACGACCACATCCCCCCCAGAAATGCAGTGGCCCATTATAGCACTTCCCGCGCCAATCTCCAAATCTCTCGTCGCTTTGACGCTTCCAAGTATTTTGCAACTCTTTCCCAACGTAAGGTTGCCGTGGACCACCAGAGGCACATTGACCTCCGTGTGATCCGGAACGCTGACGTCCCCGACGATACGAACGAAGTCGCCGGCCACTTTAACCCGAGACTCGATGCGGCTCTGCTCCAAGAACGGAAGGGCCTCTGCAACAGCCCTCTCTTCCAAGTCGGGTATCTCCTTTACGATTGTTGTGTCAGGGACAACCCTGGGACCCTTATCCTTACGCCTGAAATACTCAACTACGGATGGAATGAATGGGATTACCATGAAAGCTGCTAAGATCAACAGCAAAAGTGCGTAGAACCACGAGATCATCACCAAACCCTCCTACCATTATTATTTTGGTTATTGTTTGAATTTTTTCCATCATGATTGTTCGAATGGTTCATACTGTTGGAACCATTCTTCTGGTTATTGTTGTTGAGGTATCGGTATCCATTGCCGTTATGATTCGTGTGATTCCATTCATGCCTGTTGTTGACATGATTACCATTCTTGTTGTTGAGGAAATTGTTTCCATTACCGTTATGAACCGTGGGAACCCAAGAATGATCTCCCTTACGATTGATTAACAAGGCGATCATCGCCTTGGTGCATACTAAGACCGTCACAAAGTAGGCCGTCATCAAAGCCGGAAGCATCCAGAGAAGCTCCTTTCTGTCATCTAAATAGGCTGCTGTTCCAGCCTCGAAGAAAGGAGCGAAGTTCCCCATCGTGCTGTAGGTTATGATCGATAGCGCTCCCATGAACTGCCACAACATGACCTCCACTCCAAAGAGGTACGCAAGAAGGCCGATGGTCCAGCCCACCAAAACGAGGATTGGCATGAAGTATATGTTTAGAAGCATTGTCATTTCCAACTTCTCCAAGAAGCTGAATTGCTTAGCTCTTAAGAACCTCCCAAGATACTTGAAGGCAACCTGCATGTGGCCCTTTGCCCATCGATATCTCTGACTCCAGAAAGACCTCCAATTTGAAACTCCTTCCTCATAGCATTCTGCGTCATTCACATACCTCAGCTGATAACCATCCAAAACAAACCTGCATGTGAGATCCGTGTCCTCTGCCAACATGTTCGGGTCCCACCCGCCGACCTGTTCTAGAACCTTCCTCTTAAAGCCTCCGACGGTGCCGCCATACTGGGGTGTGAGTATCAGGTTATCCCTGGCCAGTTGATCTATGCGGTAGCCTCCGATCCTATCGAGTGTAACTATCTTGGAGACGAAGGAGTCTTCCTCGTTCAGAACGGTGACCCTTCCTTGAACCGCCGCCACCTCCGGATCGATGAAGGGGGAAACCAGCTTCTCGATGATGTCTCTTTGAGGATAGTAATCTGCGTCGAAGGTCAGAACGACCTCGCCGTTGGAAAAGGCTAGGCCCGTGTTCAGTGCGTCGGGCTTACCGTTTCCTCCATTCTTTCTGTGTATTGCTTTGATGTAGGGATGTGCGTCTGCGAACTTGTCTACGATCTCCCCCGTCTTGTCGGTGGACGCGTCGTCTACGACGACCACTTCCATCTTGTCCTTAGGATATGTCGTCTCCGTTAGACGTTGCAGAAGATTTCCGATCACCCTTTCTTCATTATGTGCAGGGATGAGAACGGACACTTTCGGCTCAAAGATTCCCGCGGTTTGAAGATAGGACTTTTGGAGCGATGGTCTGAACGTGGCGTGGAAGGTAAATATGTAGTGACGAATCATATACGCGACCATGACGACGATTACGAAAAGCAGTATAAGGTCTACGATCATTATGGTTTCCCCCTCCTCCTCTTGAGAAATGACATTCCGAAAGACCACATGGCCACCATCCATAAGAAGTCGATGAAGGGCGCCAAGATGTAGTGGATGAATGTGAAGACTCTCATTCCAAAATAGTAAGCTGTGGCCACAACCAATGCAAGTCTGTTTACATTCCACAGAAGACCAATTGCAACGCTAAGCAGAAGCCACGCTATCTTGAACTCTAAGGATCCACCTAAAAGGCCCATAGTGGGGGCGATCAGCAAGGTGAATATGATCACCCCTATGATTCCTGAGCACTCTATCAGCACCAAGAATCCCACGATGGAGCCGTCCATCAACTTCACATACAGAGTAGGAGTATTGATGCCGTTTGTGTAGTAATTGAAGATCGAACCCAAGGACAGAAAGTTGGACACTATGGTGGCGGTTGCTTCCCAAGATATCGGCGATGCCAAGAGGACGGATATCGTTGCCCCTAATGCTATCTGTGCAAGCGCGTGACCGTGATGTGGCTTCTCTCTGAGTGTTGCAGTATGTTCCGCCATTCCATCTTCACATTTATATCATGCGCGTGTGCTCCAATATAAGGCATTCCTCAAAACTGGGATTTTTCAAGTGCTAAACCAGAAATAAACTAGAAAGTACTACTTGTTTACTGACTTTAGAATAATCAAATAAATTGATACCTATATAAATATGTCAAAACAAGAAATATAGAGTGTCCTCGTTCAGGTGATCCGCGTGGACAAATTGCACTCGCGAGAAGAGCTAGAACGCGTCCCTACGGGGTGTCAAGAGCTGGACGACTTGATTGAGGGCGGCTTTGTCAGAAACAGTCTCATACTAGTTGCAGGCCATCCCGGTTCTGGAAAAAGTACTTTGGCAGCGCAGTTCATCTATGCCGGAGCAACCGATTATGGGGAAAATGGCGTCTACGCTTGCTTTACTGAGACAAAGAAGACGCTGATTAAGAACTGGAGAAGATTTGGCTGGGATTTTGAGAGGCTCGAACTTGAAGGCAAGGTTTCAATCTTGGATTTGTCTGTTGTGAGAGAGGCAGGAATCCAAGAAAACATAAATACGCTTTTGGAAAGGATTCACTCAATTGGGGCTAAGAGGCTCGTCATAGATTCCTTCACAGCAATATCCTTGGCCATGGACACTCCTTCTGACATACGCTTTCTCCTTCGCTTGATCTACAAGTTCATTCAAGAGATAAACTGCACAACCATGGTGATCGCAGATATCCAGTGGGGAGCAAACATAATCGGGTCTGGCATGGAAGAGTTCATGGCAGATGGGTTGATTCTCCTTGAGACTCGCTTTGATGAGGATGGAGTTCTGAGGAGAAGACTAAGAATGTTGAAGATGCGTAGCACCGAGCACACCCAAAAAGAACATCCCTATGAAATAACGCCTACGCGTGGGATAGTGATCTTGCCCACGTAGATAGCTGACTCTTAGTTAACGCGTCTCTAAGACCACAACGTTTTTATAACAAGAGTATACAACTCTGAATTGATTTTTATGCCGAGAACAGAAACGGAAGCAAAAACAAGATTAGTTTGCACAAGGCTAACCCCAATCATAGGAAGTGTCGTCTTCCAACAAGCCGCACAGGAGGGGCTCACGCCATCTGAGTGGATCAGAAACCTTATCATAAAGGAGCTGAGGGAGAGGGGCAGTCTCCCAAAGATGATCTTCAAAATGCCTGAAACAAAAGAATAGAAGATCCGAAAATAACAGGCGTACCGTTGAGATCTTATTAAAAGTTCTTGTGCAGTCAAGACTGGGCTTTCTCACGGAATAGGCAATAGTTTCTGATTTTTCTCAATGAAACTAAGAAGGCGTCCTTTGAGGAGTAACTCAGATTCAAACTGGAACACAGTCTGTTTACGATGTCGTCCTCTACAAATGGGGCGCTTGAACCGAAAAGAGATTTTAGTCCGAGATGAAAGATCTCTGGCTCATCGCATATGCTCTCTTTGTCAAGGAAAAGAACAGATTTGAGATAAAGGAAAAATTGGTTCGATTTCTCGCCTAAGACGCTGGCCAAGCCTTCATCTATGGCAGAAAGCAGTAGCTCTCTATACCTGGCTTTCCTAATCTCTATACTGGGCTGCTTTTGCCAACTCATAACTATCTTTCAACCTATTGAGGCTCTTGGGGTCTTGAAGGAGAAGAAAAATGGCCGCGACATCAATTGTTTCTCAGCATTAGTAGTCCTGTCAGGACTGATAAAAGAATTAAGAAGTAGCAATCCATATTTGAAATACATCTCGCGTGCTATTACGGTACGTAAGAATTGTGTCTGCCAAGGCGGATGAATCACTGATACAGATTATATATTCTCATCATTTAATAAGATGATTCAATTGACTTCTGATTAGGCAATAGGGGGATAGGTAAGGTGTGTCCAAGTTCCGAGTTCCAAGAAAGAATCGACACACTTGACCTGATCATCAAGGTCTTGAAAGAGCATGAGAAGATTTTGGATAGGCTTGCGGAGAGGCTTGGAAGCATCGTTGATGACCTGAAGGCCAGAGGAGCCGAGGGGGAAAAAATTAGAGAAAGTATTTCTTTAATTGGTGAGAAAATCTCAAGCCTAAATGATGCCCTTGCCCGGTATCGATCGATCGATTTCAAGATACCTAAACCTGCAAGATTTGCTTTGGTGAAATGCAAAGAATGGGTGGACTTTAAAGATAAGAGTAGGGGGGCGCGCAGGGTCGCTTTTGAGATAGAAGAAAAGACTTTCAGCGTGAACGCTCTGTCTGGTGAAGAGGTTTTTAAATATTCTGAAGCTCTTCCCGAACATGAATTCCATGTCAAAGAGGAAGAGGAACGCTATGTTATCGAAAGGATGTTTGTTGACAGCATCGATCACGTACCCTTGATTCTTGAAAGGCGGCTTAGGTGCGGGCTAGAGGTCTCTACTAGAAGTTCAAGACTTGATTTATCTGAAGTGGAACGCGTGTTTAGATTGACCTACTATGTTGATTCTGATAGGGCCAAACACTGGCTTTCCAAAGAGCTAGAAGTTTCTGAAGAGAATATTGTAGAGGGAGAAATTATCTTTTAGGCTCTAATACCTCTACGGTTAGCAATTCTCTGGCTTTTTCGTAGTAGTTCAGAACGCTTATCCCTTTTGTGGTGATCTCATACCTCGTTGATTTCTTAAATCTCTTCTCTCCTATTAAGCCTTGGGCGAGCAGGGACTTGAGTATTTCCTGCATTGGAATCCAGGAGAGGTTTGCCTTATACATTATGCGGGTTGGCTTCTGGATTCCTCTACTGATGGCTTGCAGGACATCATAGTAGATCTCAAGTCTAGACCTTCTTGCCATATTCTATTGCTTTGTAAATGGTCTTTATTTAAGCTTTATGAAGAATTGAACCATACGGCGATCTGCTCATCACACATTTTTGAGTTTAAGGTAATTTTCCAAAATCAATCAAAACTGGGCTTCTTCAAGGAATCGGCAATAATCCCTAATTTTTTTCAACGAAACTGAGAAAGCCTCTTTTGAAAAGTACTTCAGATTCATCTTAGAGCATAATCTGTTCAAGATGTCCTGCTCTAAGAATGAGGCACTTAAACCGAAAAGAGATTTTAGGCAGAGATGAAAGATCTCCGGCTCATCGCATATCCTCTCTTTCTCAAGGAAAAAAACATTTCTGAGATAAAGAAAAACTAGCTTCCTCGACTTCTCGCCCAAAGTGCTGTCTAGACATTCATCTATAGCAGAAAGCAGTAGCTCTTCATACCTGACTTTCTTGACATCTGGACTGTCCAGTTTCTGCACGCTCATGACTATCCCCAAGAGGCTGACGGGGTATTTAAAGGGGAAGAAAACAGCCAGAATATTTCTTTTTTTAAGAAAAGGAGCGCACTTTAGCCTTCTTTTCTTAAAGGATTAATTCGGAAAGATTTAGATATATCGCATTCTATAACGACTGTCTTATAATCTTAAAACTACATCGACAAGAATGAAGAGTTCGCGTTAAGCACAATTAATGTGCAAGGACTAATGCCAACCCTCAAATACGGACATAACTCAGTATATTATCTCACCGAGGCGTCCAACATATTATGCTTCCAGTTCAAAAGAGCAACCGTGAGGATTGCAGGATCATTTCATCCCCATTTTATGAAGGATAAAGTATGTCTTCGCCTTCTTGACGAAGTTCACAAAGGCGTCCTTTCCAGAAATCTCCAGGCCCAACCTAGATAACAACTCCTTCACAATTGAATCCTCTATCTCAACGGCGCTTGAACCAAAAAGGAGTGTCAAACCCTTATGGAAGACTTCAAGCTCCTTTCCAACACTCTCCCTCTCTAAGAATAGAACAGCCTTAAGATAGATGTATAGCGCCTTCTTAGCATCCTCGCCTAGAAGGGAAGTCAGACTATTGTCTATGACCTCTAGTAGCAGTTCATTGAAACGAGCCTTTCCGATACTCTCGTTTCCCTGGTCATTGAGCACATTTTATCCCCTCATGACGTATGTTCGCCTAATAATCGGAATATTGATAGCCAAAATGGCTTCGCCGATCGGGCCAAGGGGTCCTTTGGAGAGCGTCTTCGGCTTCAAGATCATCTTTTTTCCTTGATTGCTCCCTTTCTCCTTTCGGCTTCAGCCGTCCTAGTCTTGATGTACTCTTCGACCTTTTTCTGTGAGTATTTCACTTCTTCCTCTCTTTTCTTCAGCTGATTCTTGATGACTTCCAGTAGCTTCTGCGGTTCTATGGGTTTGATCAGATACATGTTTGCACCTAGGTTCACGGCCTTCACCGCGTTTTCCAGGTCGGGGTAGCCAGTTAAAATGATCTTCCGCATCGGGGGGACAGTCACCCTGAGCATACCGAGGAGGTCGGTTCCATCAGCGTCCGGTAGTCTTATGTCGATGATGGCAAGGTGGTAAAGGCTTTTCTCGCTTCTGGACAATGCTTCAATGCCGTTCAGAGCAATGTCCACGTTGTAACCCTCAGACTTGAGCATCTCAGCCATAGATGATGCTAGTTCTTCGTCGTCTTCGATGATGAGGATGTTGCGCTCCTTTTTCTTACTCACATTCTTTCACCTCCCTTCAAAGCGGTATTTTGACTGTGATGATGGTGCCTCTGCCCACCTTACTCTTAATGGTGATTGTACCGCCGTGGGCCTCCACCATCCTCTTACAGACGGCGAGGCCCAACCCTGCTCCTCTAGGCTTGATGGTGAAGAGAGGCTGGAAAAGCTTGGGGATAACCTCCTCGGGTATGCCCACACCTGTGTCCTCTACGCTTATTAACACGGCTTCTTCCGTCTTGGACGCTGTTATTGTCAGTCTGCCCCCATCAGGCATAGCTTGCAGGGCGTTTATGATGAGGTTGGTGAACAACCGCCTCATCAATAGGGGGTCAACCATCACCATAAACTCCTTTTCAGTCACCAGTGAGACTGTGTCAAACACCGTGGAGACCTTAACATTTTCAGGAACCTTTATCGCTGAGAGTGCATCGCTGATCAGCTGCTGTAGGCCAATCTTGTGAAGTTCAGGCTTCAGAGGTCTTGCGTAGTCCTGAAGGTCGGACACAAGCTTGTCCATATATTCTGCCTGTTTCTCGATCTTTGCCAATAGCTCCTCCATGCCCTGTTTCCTCGCGTCAGGAGAAGGCATGGGCTTCAACTTTTCCCTCACTAAATAGAGTGTGTTGACTATGGACTGCAACGGGTTGCGGAGGTCATGACCCACCATAGCTGCCGTCTCGCCGATGACAGCCAACCGCTCCGCATTACGCAACTCCCTAGTCCTCTCCTCAACCAGCCCCTCCAAATGTTCAGTATGTTTTATAAGCTCCTCCTCCATTTGCTTGTGCTCGGTAATATCTATGTACACTCCCACATAACCTATGAGTCGGCCTTCAACGACAACGGGAGCGACAAATATGGATACGGAGATTAGAGTTCCGTCCTTCCTCCTTCTAACAGTATCGAGATGAGCATGTCCTTCCAAGGCTTTTTTTCTCAGCATCCTCACTTCTTCCATCCTGTCCTCCGGAACTATTACATCGTTGATGTGTTTGCCCTTGATCTCGTGAGAAGAGTACCCAAAAAGCTCCAGAAACCGAGGGCCAACCTCCAAAATGCGCAAATTCGGATCCACATAGACAGTAGCCCCAGGATTGTCCATAAAAAGTCTCTCAAACTTGGCCCCACTCTCCTGCAGCCGCCTCTCCATCTCCTTCTGTTCGGTGATATCCTTGTACACTACTATAGTTGCCTCCACTCGATTTTCGACCACAACTGGCGCAGTAGATATGGATACTGGGACTAAAGTTCCATCCTTCCTCCTTCTAACCGTGTCCAAGCGAAAATATTCCTGCTTTGCTTCTCTGTCCAGCATCCTCGCTTCTTCCATCCTGTCCTCCGGAACTATTACATCGTTGATGTGTTTGCCCTTGATCTCGTCCAAAGAGAATTGGAAGACCTTCGTGAATCGTGGGTTAACATCCAATATGCGATCATCCACGTCTAGGTAGACGACAGGCTCTGGACTGCTCATAAACAGCTTCTCAAACTTCTCCCCGCTCTCCTGCAACTCCTTTATTGCTCGCTTCCGTTCAGTGATGTCTCTGGTCACTCCGAGGAAGGCATTGGGTTTCCCCGAAGCATCCCTAAGTAGAGATACAGAAATCTCTGCATCGAAGAACCCTCCATCTTTTCTGAGAGCCTTCACCTCACTGCGAAGGATCTCCTTCTCCAAGACTGAGGACGCTTCTTGGACGGTCCTTTGACGATCTTCTGGAGCTATAAAATCATAAACGTTTTTGCCCACATACTCGTCCCTAGATACGTCGTGAAGGCGAAGAACCGCGTCGTTGCAGTCTAGAATTATGCCATCTAATCCAACAAGGGTTACACCATCGGTCATTGCGGAGAAGATGCCTCGAAGTCTCTCTTCAGATTCTCTCAAAGCTTCTTGTGCCTTCTTAAGCTCGGTGATCTCCGTGAGTGTACCCTCGTAGTACTTCGTCCTACCCTGTTCATCACGTACAGCTCGAGCGTTTTCAAGTACTATGATCTTTTGTCCATCCTTGCGCTTCAAGGCGAGTTCAATGTTGCGTATTGAGCCTTCCCTCTCTAATTTTTTGGTGACATACTCTCTGTCCTTGGGGTTCAAATATAAATCACGGACATTAATCTCTCGGAGTTCTGCAATCGACTCATAACCAAGCATGCGCACAAGGGCCGAATTAGCTGTAAGAATCTTTCCATCTGGCGTGGTTTGAAACATTCCATCAAATATGTTTTCAAAGAGACCTCGGAACTTTTCTTCACTCTTACGCAACGTTTTCTCCGCTCGTTTGCGCTCGGTGACATCTCTTACGATGCTGACCCATCCTATTCGCTCCCCTTCATCGTCCAGCAGCTGCTCCACTATGTGCTCGGAAGGGAAGACGGAGCCGTCCTTACGCTTCATCTTGAACTCAGGGAGGTGGAAGGGTAGGCGTCCCGCATCGGCAAGCGGATACAACATAGACTTGAACTCTTTGAGGGTTTTTTCGCTCACATGGAGAAAGTCAGTGTTTCTGCCCACCATCTCCGCCTTCCCATAGCCGAAGATGGTGGATGCGGCCTTGTTACATCCCAATATAGTTGGGTGCTTCTGGGCGTCGAGGATGAAGACGGCGTCGGTCATGCTGTCGAAGGTTTTATGGAGTAAGTCTCTTTGACGATGCAGCTCTTCCGCAAGTCTACTGCGAATAGCGTGCTCCTCGGCCATCTCTAGAGCGGTCGAAATGTGTTGGGCAAGATTTCTCACCGAAGGAATGAAGTGTTCAGCCAGTTCAGTGGAAGACACGGCCAAGGCACCCATAATCTTTCTATGCCGGGTCAACGGCGTTGCGATGAAAGGCGTTTTCTCGTACCCCAGGACTTTCGCTATCAGGTGGGCTAGTGGTCTGGAAAAAAATTCGCCCAGTAACTCACAAATGCCTGCTTGGAAAGTTTCTCCCTGTCTTACTACCCGACTAAGGATGCGGGACTTGTCCAGCTCGAACAGGTGCCCTTTTGTTCGGAGCCCAGCAACCTTCTCAGCTGCCTTCAACTTCCCATGAGGTGTTGATGTATCCACAACCCTAAGCTTCGACCCATCCTCCGTCAACAAAAAAATGGTCGCATTGTACAGTTTTGACTTCGCAAACTCCTCAATCACGGTCCCGTAGATCTCAGCCTCGTCCCGCAGTCCATGTATCTTCACGGAAACATCTTCTGTGAAGTGGATCATGTCGATTAGGTCACGCAACTGCTTGTCCATCCGCTCCTCCTCTACCAAATTCGCCCCCTCCGTTTTCGACCCCTCAAATCTTTACCCAACCTTCAATCCTGACCTGAAAAGCTGGATTCTGACTTCACATTATGTTCTGTCGTACGCAACTTCCTCAATATATCGTTGAACAATCCAACCGTAAAAGTATTTTTGTTGAATAGATGTTGTTGACAAAAGTCACGTTTTCTGTTTCAAGACAAGCTTTTCAAGTGGCCTCGGCGCGCGCTATAAGAAATAGAAGAACAGGAATCATTAGAAACCCGCGATCAAAAAGACGAAAACAATAATGTTTTCAAAAGTTAACTATGCAGCTCAACAATCTATCCTCTTGTATTCCAGGGAAAAATGACGCACCCATTTTTCTAAAACTTTAAAGCAGCATGCCAATTTACGGGCCACACTATTAGATTTCTCTAATAAGCAACGGAAGCTTAAAATATTTTAAAGCTATATGCCTTAAATCGGATAACTACGTTCAATTGGTGGAAAAGATGGTCACAAAAACCGAGGAACTCTACAGGAAGCTACTCACCCTTAAAGTGGTACGTTTCGATGAAATTGTGGACAAAGCGCGGGGCATTATTGAAGCCACACCAAGCCGCAGGTACATCTATCGCAAGTACGTTAGGAGGTTGGTCAAGGCAGGAAAGTTGTGGAGAGTCAGGAGAGGGTTATATGTTGTTTTGTCACCTTTGGAGAAGCCTGAGGGTTACACAGCAGACAAGTTGCTAATCGCCTCAAAGGTCAGAGATGATTATTATCTAGGCTTCCACACGGCCCTAGAGTATTATGGCTGCGCCCAATCTCTCTACAACGAGACTTATATCTGTGTGAAGGCGAAGGATAGGTTCGACACCTTCCAGTATGGACGCTTCGTCTTTAAACCCGTATTCGTCGAGAACACAGATCTTGAGGTACTAGACAAGCCCTACCAAGAAAACACATTGAAAGTGAGCAGCAAGGAGAGAACCTTCATCGAATGTATAGATAGAGTGGAATACGCCGGTGGATGGGAGGAGTGCCTAAAAAGCCTGGAAAACCTCAGAGAACTAGACTTCCAAAATCTAGTCAACCTGCTGCTGAAGAATGGGAAGGACATTCTCCTAAAGCGGGCAGGCTACACTCTGGAATTCTTGAAAAAACATTCCCCCTTCTATGAACACTTAGAAAGTCGGTTGCTGGATGAGATCACTAAGCAGATTTCTGGGTCACCCCGATATCTAGTAAATGGAGAGACTGGGTCCATTAACAAAAGATGGAACCTCTACATCCCCAAGAACTTTGAGGAAAAGCTTAGAGGCATTTAATTTGAATAGGGAATACGATTTTGAGCAGCTCGCAAGAGAATACGGCTTCAATGTCCGAGAGATTGAGAAGGTCTGCAGGATCTCGGATGTTTTGGAAGACATTTCAGCCACAAGGTTCCTTAGAGATCGACTATCTCTGTACGGCGGAACAGCCCTCGCCTTCATCTACTCCAAGAGAATCCTCCGCCTCTCCATAGATGTTGATCTCAACTACCGCCACATAGATGAGAAGGACTGGGGAGAAGTTAGAAGTGAGATCGACGAGAAAATCAAGAACCTGCTCTACAGGCAGGGATATAAGCGGGATGACCTAGCCATAAGCCCCACCTACCCCTTAGCCAGATTCAACGTTCAATATGAGAACAAACAGGGTCTTAGAGACAGCTTCAGAATTGAAGTAGGATATATGCGGAGGTATCCCATACTCAAGGACGATATGCTGGCGGATTTCAAGCATGTAGGTACCAGAGAAACTTTCCTCATAAAGACACCTCAAAGAGAAGAGTTGTTCGCCAACAAGTGGTGTGCCCTATTGTACAGGACTACATCGAGAGATCTCTTCGATGTCTACCAAATCGAATCACTAGAAATGGACTTGAACATTTTTCGAAAATGCGCCATCGTCGACACTCTGATGCGTGGAAAACCAAAAATCTACGAGATCAACATCAACGAAGCGATCAACCGAATCCCCATAAACTCCAGCTTAAAAAACCTGTTACAGGTAGAGATGGCATCAACGTTCAACTTCAACGAGATAAGAAGTAAAGTCATTCAATTCAGCGAGTCCATAATGGCAAACATCACAAGAAACGAGGTTAAAGCCATCGACCAATTCTTTGAAGATAAGAGATTTAGCCCAGAACTGATTGACGAAGAGGAAATCTTCCATGAAAAGATAAAGGGACACCCTGCTATCCGATGGATCTTATCCGCCTTAAACTAGAAACAAGACTAAAGCAAGAATGCCATTCTCGCCCGTTCTAGAAACCTGGTCATGTCACTTTCTGAAACTTAACGGCACATTCTCATTAGATCGAGTGACCCTAGATGTCGCGCGTCTTTTTGAATCGATCGAAAGTTCTATGCTCAGTCTCAACTTTCTAGAATCTGTTGAACCAATGGTATTTACTGATGCCCAGTATCCCAGGGAAATGCTACACAACCGCTAAACCTTATCGCATAATAGTCGGGCTTCATTGCCGCATCCTCCCTCAGCACAACGACAACTGTCTTCACTTCTTTAGCGCCTTTTTTCTTCAGAACCTTCATAACACCATTCAAAGTTGCCCCTGTTCGAGAGAAATCGTCGACGACGAGGACCCTCTTACCTTTCAAATCTCCAACATCATGATGGATGATCTCCGGCTTCTCCATCAACCTTTTCGGCGGCTTCCCATCATCATAGAACCTCACCCCAACAGAATAGAACTCTGCGACCCCCAATCTTCTCGCAACAATCGCCGCTGGAATAAGACCACTTCTACCCACTCCGACGACAACATCAACCTCATACTCCGACCGAACCCTCTCAGCCACCTCTGTAACCAATTCATCAAACTTATTCCAATCAATTTTCATCAAAGACAAAATTCCGCTCTCCATTCTACAGAATTAACTGCTCAACGAGATCTAAGACACAGCGTAAATGCCTTAGTGAGGCTTGAACAACATTTCTATCACTGTAAACTAAAGTTTCAATATGGAAACAAAAGTTAAAGAGCTTCCGGCTCTCTCATCTCAGTCAACCCCAACGCGCAACCAGATCATGTCCGTTAACAGCGAGGTCATGAGAAGGAGAAAGCAAAGCAGACTTTGGGACATGGATGGTCTTTCTTGTGCGTGAAAACGCTTGAGGCAATACCTGCATAAGCTCTGCTTGTGTACCGCAAGATTTATATTGTCGATCAAATAAGTTTTCGAAAGGGAAACAAAAATGCCTATGGACCCAAGGGCTCAAATGCTGGAAGCGGTTGAATCAGGTCCGCGGGGAGTAAGGGAGGTAATCAAGAAACTAAGATGGAGGCCTTCACGTGCCATATCTTTGTCGAGAAAGATGAGAATTGAAGGCTTGATAGAGTTGCAACAGGTTAAGCAGTCAAGGCGAGGCAGACCCAAGAAAATTATTTTTTGCACACCTCTTGGCTTTGATTTTCTTAGAACTTATAGAAAACTAATGATGAAGCCGCTTAGAGCAAGGAAGAAAGACCTAGAACGTGCGGCAAAAGACGCGTCATATGCAGAGAGACTTGTTGCAAGTGGGCACTCACCTTTCAGGCTCTTCATGGAGTTGAACGCAATTGTTCACAATATTGAGATCTCTTCAAAGGCTCCTGAAGCTGTTTGAAGATAAGAATGTTCCGCATATGATAATCGGTGGTTATGCTCTTCCTTTCTATGGAAGAATCCGCGCGACTCTTGATGTCGATTTGGCTGTAGCGATAAAAACCGATAGAGAATTAGAACAGCTCTGCAAGTGGCTGCAGTCAATCAACTTCGAAGTCACCAGCTGTTCCCTTCTAAATCCTGTGATCATTATTCTGGATCGTAAAGAAAAGGTGGAAATAGAATTGTGGTTGAAACCTGATGGAATTGTCCTTGATGAGGAAACATTGAGAAGAAGGAGAAAAACAAAATTAGATAAGGATATTGAGGCGTGGATCGTTTCTCCAGAAGATTTCATCGTAAACAAGCTGGCTAGACCTGACAGAGGTGTGGTTGACGAACAGGATGTCAAGAGTGTGTTGGCCAGGCAAGGAGACAAATTGGACAAAGAATACCTTGAGAAAAGAGCTAGAGAAGCAGAAGTGACTACTGTTCTTGAAAGCATCCAAGCCGCATAGACTTACTCCCACTAACCATAAAAAACGCGTGCAGTCCTCTCAATCGACTCAGCATCGACTCGTTAGATGCTGTAAATCTGTAGCTCCGGAACAGCTTTCCGATACTCCTCCTTTAACTGCTCATCAGTTGGGAGTGAGTATGCAGACGCTTGTGCGCCACGGGGCTTATGGCCAATCAGGTAGTCAACCCAATTCAACGGGATACCTGAGCCCTCTAGCACGGTTTGAACTCTCTTCCTGAAGCAGTGACTGTGAAACGCCTTAAGCCCCTGCTTCTCAGTGATCAAACCTGATCTAATGCCCGCTTTAAGTAGGATCTTGTATGCCCCAGTCCTCGTCAGCTGCGCTCCATCCTCACGCGTGCTCACAAACAAACTGCTTTCATCTGTGATGACCTCTCCTTCTCTGTTCCTCGCTTCGAGATACTTCTTAAGTAGATCAACGGCGTCCGAGCAGATGAACGTCACCTGCGGTCCCGCCTTTCTGCCGCTCTTTCTAGGTGGATTGACTGCGCAGATATCCCCACCTATCTTAAATTCGGAGCCCAAGTGCTTCTGCTTCAACCCCAAGACCTCAGAGATCCGCATCCCGGTTTCAGCGATGAACACGATGAGGGCTCGATCACGCAAGCCGCAGAGGTCGGCCATCTCCCTAATCTGCTCTTGGGTTGGAATGAGCGTGTGTTCCCTCATAACCGCTGGCTCCGGTGTTCTGACGTTTACTGCAGCATCGTTGGCTGTATAAAAACTCTTTAGTGCCGTGAACGCTACACACGCTCCAGCTTGACTCCTCTCCTTGTATTCATTGTAGAAGCGATTTAGCAGCCTCTTTGCATACCCTCTTTCTCTACGATCTGTGCTTGCCAGCTCATTGATCCTTAGGTCAATGAGCTGGTCTGGGTTCATTCCTGTGAACTCGCAGAATTTTCGCAGATAACTAAGCCATGAATCCACCATGACTTTGTTAAATGTCTTCTTACCCAGTTCGTCCAACCATACTTGAACACTCTCAAACCTTCCTAGATCCTCAACCACCCTAGCAACAGATACTTCACCTCTCTCAATGAATGGCACAGGTTTATCTCTCAATTCTCCGCTGTCGATAATCTTAGGTTCTTCCCCTACCATGACGTTTTCTTGAACCGTCCTCAGACCTTGACTTTTTAGTTTGCGATGTTCGATTATGGATGGTATGAAGAGGATGGTGACAAGAATGGCTGCAGCAATTATCAACAATATTTGAAGCCAAGATATCATGTCCTCGCCCTCCTAAACCACTAATTCGTCATATGACTTTAGTGTTGCTTCGCTGCCTCATACTCCAACATGGTTCTGGAATCAAATCATGCGATGAATTTGATGATTTCACCTAGGGTATTTACCGAAATATCATGTGCTCTTACAGGTTAAGATTTGAAAATCTAAAGGTCGCAACTCAATCAATCCAACTGTTACTAAATGGAGCGTAAGTTCCATTTAAGTCTTTTGATATTGTTTCCTTTTTGGAAACAATTAAAATAGAATGTTTCCTAGAAGGCAACATTTTTCTATCATTCGGCCATCGATCTATTTAGCAACATTCTTGTGCGCGCA
>Ga0209610_1000541_pt1 | contig 19944 bp, 15 predicted proteins | sample LakKivw275mmetaG_FD_184137 | JGI IMG/M metagenome (GOLD analysis project Ga0209610, IMG submission 184137) | Anoxic lake water microbial communities from Lake Kivu, Rwanda to study Microbial Dark Matter (Phase II) - Lake Kivu water 275m metaG... | ecosystem: Environmental > Aquatic > Freshwater...
GGTTACCATGTCCCTAGATCAGACAGTAAGTACAAAAAAACCTATTGACAATACCCTTTTCTTGTCTTATATTTAATTAGTAACTCAGATTAGTACTACAATTGAAAGAGCAACAGAAAAATCAAATCCAATGTCTCAGAAAGTCGCTGATTATTGGTCTGATTATCCGGGCGCTGACGCAGAATAGTTTTTCTGCTGAAAATATAAGTGTGCCAAATTGGACTTATGATGCAGTGTGGTATCAGATATTTCCCGAGCGTTTTCGTAATGGTGACCCTAATAATGATCCAACCATTGAAACGCTGGATGGTACCTGGCCATATGAGAAGCAGAGCCAATGGAACGTAATGCCATGGACTTCTGACTGGTATAAGCTGCAACCCTGGGAACTATCCAACGGACGTGATTTTTATTATAATGCGCAATTGCGACGTTACGGCGGTGATTTACAGGGTATTCTTGATAAGCTTGATTATCTCAGTGAATTGGGAATTAACGCCATTTATCTGAATCCGGTATTCGAGTCAGCATCTTTGCATAAATATGGCGCTACGATGTATCATCATATTGATAATAATTTTGGCCCTGATCCGGCGGGCGATATTCTTATATGGGAGGCGGAGAACGCGGAAGATCCCTCGACCTGGCAATGGACGGCGGCTGACAAATTATTCCTGAAATTAATCCAGGAAATACATGCGCGTGACATGAAAATTATTATCGATGGTGTTTTTAACCATGTAGGTATTCCATTTTGGGCTTTTCAGGATGTTCGCAAAAATGGCAAGACCAGTCCATATGCCGATTGGTTTGTGATTAAATCATTTGACGATCCAAGAACTCCCGAGGATGAATTTGAATATCAAGGTTGGTATGGAGCAACCGATTTGCCCGAAATCTGGGAAGATGTGAATGGCCCGGTGCCGGCTTTTCGGGAGCATGTGAAGGCTGTAGTAGAAAGATGGGGTGATCCAAACCGTGACGGCGATCCATCGGATGGTATTGATGGCTGGCGTCTGGATGTAGCCGAGATGGTCAGTAAGGCTTTCTGGCGCGATTTTCGTAAATGGGTAAAAAATGTCAACTCGGATGCGTATCTGACAGGTGAAATCTGGTGGGAAGATTTCATGAATGATAAAATGTTCGATGCCTCGCCGTGGTTGCAGGGTGATATTTTTGACGGCGTGATGAATTATCGTTTTGGCGATGCCATGTTGAAAGGTTTCGTTGATAAAAAAATGCACGTGAATCCATCCCAACTGGATCGTCTGTTGGGCGATATAAGAGAGAAATATCCGCTGACGGCGCAATATCAACTCCAAAACATTATGGGTAGTCACGACAATGAGCGTTTTGCCAGTATGTTGATAAACCCGGATCGGACTATCGATCATGGCGGTAATCTGGTATATAATAAAAAGTTCAGGGTAAGCCGTCCGCCCGATGACTTCCGCAAAATCCAGAAAGCGATTCTGGCTTTTCAATTCACCTACATCGGGACGCCCTATATTTATTATGGTGATGAGATCGGGATGTGGGGCGCCGACGATCCGGATAATCGCAAACCGATGGTATGGGCTGATATGAAATATGATCCGGAAATAGCGCATCCGCTCGGTCTGGGAAGACCGGAGGATAATGTAGAACCTGATTCGGAGTTATTTCAATATTATAAATCCATTATTAAACTAAGGAATTAACATATAAGTCTTCGACGCGGTGAATTCCACACAGTTTTATGTGACAATAAGGCATCTTTATATGGTTTTGAAAGACAGTATGATCAAGAAACTATCCGTGTAATTTTTAATCTTTCAGAAAAAGTGCAAAATATTAATACTGAAGAAATGTTTCCAAAAGGTGAAAAGTGGGGAGTACTTTTTGAAAACTCAGGGTTTAACGATCCCTTACCGCCAAAATCAGCAAGAGTATTTATTAAGATTTGAATTGAAGCGGGATTTTCAATGAAAAATCTGCCAAACCGCATATTTGTCAGTAGGTTCCTACAACTGACAATTTTAGTCGGCTATATTTTTGGAGCACCTTGTTGCGCAAATAGCAAAAAAGCATTGGCGCTTTATGATGGCGGCATCGTGAGTACCGAAGATTTTCTAAACAATTATAATAATTATCTGAGAATCACCGGAATTAAAGATAATATGGTAAGCCGGAAACTAGTTCTTGAAAATGTAATTAACGAGAAGATTATTCTTTCGGAGTTTAACAAAACAGGGCTAGAGCGCCATCCCAGTTTTGTCGAAAAGAAAAACATTATTTACGAACAGCTTCTACTGGATAAATTGTTTGAGGAAAAAGTACTACCAAAGGTCCAATTCAGCAATGCCCAGTTGGCCCGCTATTTTACCCGTGAGAATACCATATATCATATTAAGCAGGTATTTGCCGACAATTACGATTCAGCTATGGTTTATTATCGTTTATTGTATACCGACGTACCGATTGAGAATATCATGAACAGACTTCAAGAACCGGGGGCTAAATACGACCTGGGATTTGTTACATTAAAAGATATTCACCCGCAATTTCGGGAAGCGATCGAAAATCTGCAACCCAGAGAAGTAAGTCACCCGCTAAAAGGGATATACGGTTACACAGTTTTGATACTGGAAGATAAGCGTGTCACTCCGTTGCTGACTGAATATGAATTCGCCAAGCAGAAGAAGGTGCTGAGCGGCAAAATGGCAATTGAATACCAAGATTCTATAAAAAGTGATTATGCCAGAAAAATGGCCAGGAGTCTTAAAATAAAATGGCACGAAGACAACCTAACTGATCTGCTTAATCTTTTTCGTCATATCCGCAATAAAAGCGATTTGCCGCTTAACCATGATGACCGCGTAAAAGTAACCGGACCGGTTTGTTCTGTCAAGAATATTGCGTATGATTTTTCTGACCTCTTGCCTTTGATTTTAAAATCAAGAGATGCTCAACTGAAAGCCGTTCGCGATGAAAATGATATAAAGGATTTTATTGCCGGAATCATTGTCCGCGAGCAATTGATAATGGAGTCAAAAAAAGCGAAGTACGATCACCAGCAAGATTTTAAAAATATATATTCGATAAAGTTAACAAAATTGAAAATCGACTCTTGGACAAAAAATTATTCGGATACAATCTGTTTTGGTGAAAGTGATTACCAGCTCTTTTATAATCAGGATTCCACCGAATATTTTCAGCCTAATAAACGAAATGTATATCAGATTTGCGTTCCTGAAAAGGAAATTGCGAAACGATGTATGGATAGAATTCAAAACGGGGAAGAATTTCAACAGATCGCCGCTGAATATTCTCAATATCATCAGAATCTGAAATCAGATGGATCACTCGGAATTCTTACATCTTCTGATCTCGGTAAGTTTGGAGCGATTGTATTTTCCGCTCCACTCGAGACTGTTGTCGGACCGGTTCAATATGGAGATAAATATTATCTATTCCTATCCACTAAAGAATATCCGGGGCGAATATTATCTCAATCGGAAGCCATGCCAATGATTGAGGAAAGACATCGTCAGGATTTAGTTCATAGTAAAATGCAGGAATATTTTGCCCTGAAATCACATGAATATCATGTTACAACAAATATTCAATTATTAAAGTCAATTAAATACCAGGATTCTGGTGCTAAAAGAGGAAGAGCGATCGGTGAATAAGTTGCGTTTAATTGGATGGTCGTTGCTGTTACAATCGATTTTATTTGGTGGGGTAACCGGAAAAATAGCGGGTATTGTAACAGAAAAGGAGAGTGGTAACCCGCTGATAGGATGTAATATTCTCTTAGAAGGGACATATTTGGGAGCTGCGTCATCCGTTGACGGCGAGTATGTTATTTTAAATATTCCGCCGGGACATTACAATCTGCGGGCGACTATGATTGGATATGCCATGCTCAAGGTCGAAAATGTAGAAGTGTCCGTCGATCAAACCACGACAATTAATCTTGACATGAGTGTTGAATCCATTCAGGGTGAAGCCGTTATGGTAGTTTATGAGCGTCCGAAAGTACAAGTAGACCGGACTTCAACCCAGGTTCATATTAGTAGAGAGGTGATTAAAGATTTACCGGTTCAGGAGGTATATGAATTAGTTCAGATTCAATCTGGTATCACCAAGGATGCCGGCGGCGGTTTACATGTACGAGGCGGGCGTGGGAGCGAAATCGTTTACTGGATCGATGGTGTGCCGGTAACCGATAGTTACGATGGCAGTACGATCGTCGAGGTTGATAAAAACGCGATTCAGGAAATTCAGTTGGTCAGTGGAACTTTTAACGCTGAATACGGCCAGGCAATGTCGGGAATTATTAATATCGTAACTCAAACCGGAGGCGAAAAGTACCACGCTTCCATCGATGCCAGTACTGGCGGTTACTGGGCGACCACCGATAAAATGTTTGTCGGTGTAACTAAATTTAACCCGCTATCGACTAATAATTTATCAGGTTCGTTAAGCGGGCCGTTAGGTAAGAAACCACGTTTTTACGTTTCCGGTCGGAAATACTACAGTGATGGTTGGTTAAACGGCTATCAATATTATACCACGACCGGAGCGCCCGGTGATAGCAATATTGTACATATGAACTGGCAAGAAAAATATTCATTTGACGGTAAATTGTCGTTTATCCTTACACAAAACCTCAATTTTCATTTTAATGCCCTGATTAACAACCGTGATTACCAGGATTATGATCATTTTTTTAAGTGGAACCCGGGAGGCAATCCCTATCGTTACGATGATGGTAAGAATTTTTCACTGACGATGAATCATACACTGAGTTCCAAATCGTTTTACACCTTGAAAGCCTCTTCAGCCTATTCACATTATAAACAATATTTGTATGAGAACCCATTAGACAGTCGTTATATTCATCCGGACAGTTTGAATGGTCCAAGTTACACGTTTGCCACCAGCGGAACGAACCTTTATCATTATTATCGTTATACTAATACCAATCTGGTAAAATTGGATTTCACCTCGCAGTTGAATAATCAACATCTGGTAAAAATTGGCACCGAATATCGAAATCATATAATTCAGCAGGAAGACTATACCATTACTTATGCTACCGACGATCAAAATGTGGAAATCGAGCCTTTTCAGCCTGATACTTTAGGGACATTTACCTCTTCGCATGGATACTATCGGGGAAAGCCGGAGGAATTCAGCGTTTATTTTCAGGATAAACTAGAATATCATAATTTGATAGTGAATGTTGGCCTCCGATTTGATTATTTTAATTCTAACGGTCGGGTGCTGACTGATCCGGAAGATCCGAATATTTATTCGCCATTTAAGCAGGAACATATAAATATGACGATGGCCGAAAGAGAAGCAATCTGGTATAAAGAAGTTAAGCCCAAAACCAGTTTTAGTCCGCGCCTGGGGTTAGCGTTTCCGATAACTGATCAAGGCGTTATACATTTCTCGTACGGTCATTTTTATCAAATTCCGTCATTCCAGTACCTTTATAACAGCGGAATAAAGGTGTCAACGAGTGGCGGCACATATGGACCTTACGGGAATGCCGATCTCGAACCCCAGCAAACCATCATGTATGAACTCGGTTTGCAGCAACAAATAGTGAAAGATTTATCGATGGATATGACGATGTTTTACCGGGATATACGAAGCTGGGTAAGTACAAGTTCAGTGATTTCCACTTCAATTCCGGGAGTTTTATACGTGAATTATATTAACCGAGATTATGCCAATGCCCGCGGAATAGTCTTTTCGTTGAAGTACAGTATGAATAATTTCCTGTATGCCAATGTTGAGTATACCTATCAGGTGGCGGAAGGCTCGAATTCGGATCCGAATGATGAATATAATTCACTGCTTAGTAATAAAGAACCGACCCGTTTTATAACCCCGCTGAACTGGGATCAGAGACACACACTGAATGGTTCGATTGCGTATACTTATCAACGTTGGAATATGGCGCTGATTTCATCCTATGGCTCCGGTTATCCTTATACTCCCTCTATCGGAATCTCGACACGCACCGGATTGAACGCCAGCTCCATCATGCCATTAAACAGCCGACGTAAACCATCCACCTTCGAAGTTAATTTCAGGATTAATTATTCGGTGAATATTGGAAAATTTGACGTTTCCTTTTATTGCAACGTAAATAATTTACTGGATACGCGCAATGCCACGAGCGTTTTCACTGACACAGGCGAACCGAATTATACCAACAGTATCGCGAATGTGGGCGCTGATAAAAACCGGACCAATACAGTTGAGGAATTTATTGTTTATCCCCACTGGTACAGTACGCCGCGGGAAATATTATTTGGAGTCAAATTAGCATTCTAGAGGACAGACAATGAAAATTTTTAAATCGATAATGATCATATCAATTTTTCTGGGTGAATTCTGCTTAAGTTACGAGCCATCCAAAGATCGCGGTGATCCAAATTACGAGAGAAAGACCGAAATCGATGGCAATCTGGTACGAGCGAGTATTTTTAATCATGCTTTTGCCGGCCGTTATAGCGGAAGTGAACCCTCTCATATTCCTTTTGAATGGCCAAAGAACACGGGGCGGAAATATATGGCGATTGTGGCCACATTTGTTGGGGCAGAAGTTAAAACCGAAGATGACGCGACTCAGAAAATTGTAATTACTCCTCATTACCGGAGAGATCCGAATACCGACCGATCGTGGAATTTCGAGCCGGTTCCGGGCTTTTTGAATGAAAATTCAAAATTAATTGCCAAAAATACCGAAAAAGATTCGTGGCCTCCTTCCTGGCCGGACCGACTGAGTGATGAAGCCGATCCCGGCTGGGCTGGTTCATGGAACGGATATTTTGGCAAGAATCAGGAGAACGCCGATCAGGAAATATATTATGAATGTTCGGACGATATGTATAATCGTTTTAATTATTATCCGGATTCCACGGATTTGACCAGACGCGGTTTAGGTCTGCTAATGAAAGTCCGAGTCATGGCATGGTCGCAGATTTTAGTAAACGATTGTGTTTTTTTCCTGCATGAAGTGACTAATGACGGAACTAAAAAACTTGATAAAACCGTTTTTTCGATCTGGCTGGCTGATATGGTTGGCGGCGACGGCGATACGGATGACGACCACCCATCATTTGATGTGTTGACAGATGTGGCGTGGTGTATGGATGCTTATCCGTATGTTGGTAATGCCGCTTTTGGCAGTGATCCGGTTGGAGTTGTCGCCACTGCTTTTCTGGAAACTCCCGGAAACGGAATCGATGGAATCGACAACGACGGCGACGCCGATTCTCACCCGGAATTACTAGCAGAATGGCCAAATTACGAAAATCTGGTTCCACTGTTTAAATCCGATGATTTTAATCCTGTAACGGTTGGAGTGGGAACGAAGCTGGTTCTCATCGATAAAGATAATTATTCCCGGCATATTATTGTATTCAGAAATGATACGACTGTCATTTCTCAGGGTATCACTTATGAACTGACTAATGGTATGCATTTGACTGAAAATCCTGATAATTTGATTGATGATGATCTCGATGGATTGATTGATGAAAATATTGGTCTGCATCTGGATCGTTTAACAGTAAAAGGTATAATTCCTGTTCGGTATATTAATTACAAAGCCTTCAAAGAAGGAGATACAATAAAACGCGGTCTGCTGGTTGCTGGCGACACGGTTTCTTACAGGCAGTCCACGGTGGCTCCAATGATCGATGAGACCCGTTATGATGGTGTCGATAACGACCGGGACTGGAGTGCGATTAGCGACGATACTGGTTTGGACGGCCTGGCTTATTCCGGTGATAAGGGGGAGTCCGATGGCTTGCCGACTTCGGGATACGGCACGGGATTGACCGGCGAACCAAATATTGATTTGACGGATGTTTCCGAATCGGATCAGATCGGTCTGACTTCAGCGGCATATATTGCTTCGAGTGAGAATACGACGGGTTTCTCAGATTCTAAAATGTGGCAGAAATTCCTGACGCCCGGCGCTTTCTTCGATCCGGATTTAAAGTTGGAAGGTGATTATAATCTGCATATCAGTTCCGGCTACTTTCCGCTCGAGGTCGGACAGACAGAAAGGATTTCCATTTCGGTCATCCTGGGGGCTAATCAGAATGATGCGCTGAGAAACAAAGATGTCGCCCAGAAAACCTACGATATGGATTACCAGTTTGCCAAAGCGCCCCGCGCTCCTACGGTTAGAGCGGTAGCGGGTGATGGGAAAGTGACAATATACTGGGATGATCTGGCTGAACGATCGTTCGATAATTATATGGCTGATTTAGGTGCGAATGGTTATGATTTTGAGGGATACCGTATCTATCGTTCAACCGATCCGGCCTTTACCGATCAGTATTTAATTACAGATACGGATGGTATTCCGACCTATTATAAACCGATTGCGCAGTTTGACTTGGATAATGGCATTCAGGGAGTTGATTCTTCACTGGATATTAATGGTATCAAGTTCGATCTTGGTGATGATACCGGACTCCAACATACTTACGTCGATGAAAATGTTCAGAATGGACAATGTTATTATTATGCTGTTACATCTTATGACGCCGGTGGCTTTGGCATGGGAATCGCACCCTCTGAATGTCCGATATATATTCAGAAACTCTCGGACGGTACGATCAAGACCGGCATCAACGTCGCCGCAGTTACTCCTGCACCTCATCCGGCCGGTTATACGGAACCGGAGATTGCTGTCAATCATTTATCCGGGTCGAGTTCCAGTAAAATCTCGCTGTCGATTATCGATCAGATGGCATTAAAGGATCGGAATCTGTATCGGATCGCTTTTGAAGATACGACCTATAAAGCTTCGAAAAATATCTACGAGGATACATTAACGACGAAAAGTTTCTCGCTCATCAATATAACCGATATATCCAATCCGGATACTCTCATCGATCGTTCCCGTAAAATTCATACCGGTGACGAACACCTGGTTGTGGATGGATTCCAAATAGCATTTACTTTAGAATCGGTGATCGAATTAAATTCCAGTTTATCCAAATGGAATGACGGCGATACCATGATATTTGCGCCGATATTCATGCGCTGGGAAGATATCGGCAAAGTAGGTTATCGGAAACCTTCAGATTACCGTTTGACGATCGGAGAAGTTGGACTCGGCAGGAGCACCGAAATGAAAGTCGCTGGTGGAGCGGTTAAAATACCAGCCCAGGATGTCAACTTCAAGATTGAAAATATTACTGAGAATAAAGTCCTGAAATTCGGTTTCTGGGAACTGGATTCAGAGGGAGGCGCCGGCAAACTGACTTCCAACCTGGATGAATCCGATATTATTATTCTGCTGGAAGATAAAGTAAGCGCCAGTAATGACACCACCTCCATATATACCTGGCAATTTAAAATGAAACATCTCATTCCGGATTCGTTAAAACGACATCCGCAAGCCGGTGACTATGTGAACCTCATCGTAAAAAAACCTTTCCTTAGTGACGATGTCTATGAATTTACGGTCTATGGCCCGGAAATTAATAAAAAGACGGTCAAATCCGAGATGAAAAAGATTAAAGTTGTTCCAAATCCCTATATCGGAGCAGATACGTGGGAGACGAAAAATCCGTATGGTTCCGGACGAGGACCGCGCGTTATTCATTTTAATCATATACCCAAGGACTGCGAGATCACGATCTTTAATATCGCCGGTGAAATAGTGGATCAATTTGAGGTACATAATTCGATTGATGACGGAATCGCTGAATGGGATTTATTATCTAAAGATAATTTAGCAATTTCGTACGGACTATATCTATTTCATGTACGGGATCTGCTTAGCGATGCTGTTCAAACCGGCAAATTTGCGGTCATTAAATAGGTGCTATTATGATGAAAAAATTATTATTGTTAAATATTTTCACAATTAATCTGATATTGGCAAGTTCAATATCAAAAGTGGGGACATCATCTGCCAAATTTCTGAGTGTTCCAGTCGATGCCTGGGGGACCGGGCGCGGTGGCGCTGTCGTTACTGGCTTCGAAGATCCTTCAACTCTATTCTGGAATCCGGCAACCATTACTTTTATAAACAGGATATCGACTCATTTTAGTTATACAAAATGGTTTGAGGATATTAATTTCAATTATATTGCTACGGTGATACCGAGTGCCTCCGGAACTCTGGGAATAAACGCAACATTTTATAATACCGATCCAATTGAGGTGACCACAGAATTATTTCAGGAGGGCACCGGTGAATATTATTCAGTAAACAGCACAGCGATTGGATTTGCATATGCGCGCAGTCTTACCGATAAATTTGCCATTGGAGCTAATGCAAAATATATTGTTGAAAACATTTATCACTGTTCTGCCACGGGCTTTGCGATAGATATTGGGGGGTATTATATCACTCCCTGGAAAAACCTTCGAATGGGATTCTCGATTAGTAATTTTGGTACAAAAATGCAAATGACAGGTGAAGACTTATTGGTTACGATCGATCCAGATCCGTCCAATAGTGGTAATAATGATAACATCAATGCTTATTATGCCACTGATAAATTTGATTTGCCTTTATCGATGACGATCGGGATGGCGTGGGACAAGATTTACTGGGGGAATAATAAAATTACAGTTGAAGTAGATGGAATTTATCCCAGTGATAATTATGCCAGTATCAATACCGGGATTGAATGGTCAATGTTTAATGATGTTATCCATCTGCGTTCGGGAGTTAGCGACCTATTTATGAAATCGGCAAAACCACAATATTCATTTGGTGGCGGGATTCGTTACCCAATTCTGGGTAAAATGATTTTAAACATTAATTACGCCTATCAACCCAGTATTTATTTTAGAAATAACGAACATTTTTCGATATCGATAATATTTTAAAATAAGGTATTTAACGTCGTTACTAACAAAAAAAGGAGAATCAACATGAAAAAAGTGGTATTTAACGTCGTTACTAACAAAAAAAGGAGAATCAACATGAAAAAAGTTATGATTGGTTTGGCCGTATTACTGATGATGTTTTCATTTAGTTTTGCGGCTAATGTGACCTTCAAGGTTCACATGGAGTACCAGGTGGCACAGGGAAATTTTAATCCCGCTACCGATACTGTGGATGTCATTGGTGATTTTACGGGGGGTTGGAGCACCTATGTCCAATTGACCGATGCTGATCAAGACAATGTATGGGAAGGAACTCTGAGTATCGCCGAGGGTAATTATGGATTCAAATTCCGGATTAATCATACCTGGTCAGAGGCAACTGCCGAGTTCTGGGGCGGTGATAACCGGAGTATTTCGGTATGTTCAGCAGATCAGGTCTATGAATACTGGTATAATGATGTTGCCGCGACTCCGGTAATCGTGTTCAAAGTGGACATGGGCGATCAAATCGATCTCGGTAACTTTAATCCGGCATCCGATTACGTCGATGTAGCCGGTTCTTTTAATGGCTGGAATGGATCAAGTCATCATTTGGCTCCGACCAGCTGTAATGATGCGGTCTGGCAAATCATGATTGCAGATAGTTTTGCAGTTGGTGAAGCGATCCAGTTCAAGTTTAGAATCAATGGCAGCTGGGATGCAGGTAAGTGCGAAACCGATCCGAATCGTGAATATACTCCGGTGGCAAACGTCCAGGAATATTCAGATTATTGGAACAGGTATGATTATAACTTTGCCGTGACTTTTGAAGTCAATATGTCGTATCAAATCAGACTCGGTAATTTTAATCCTACTTCAGATTATGTCGATATTGCCGGTACCTTTAATGGCTGGAATGGCAGTAATCAACATTTAACCGACAGTGATGCCGATTCGATATGGTCGATAACCCTGGACAGCCTGATGGTTCCGGGTGATACGATCCAGTTCAAATTCCGGATTAATGGTAGCTGGGATGCCGGTAAATGTGAAGCCGATCCAAACCGTCAATATATCGTTCTGGGAGGTGCTCAGACCTATTCAGTGTGGTGGAATAACTTCGATCCCAATTTCGTTGGATCAGATGTTCAATTTTCCGTCAATATGAATGGCCAGAAAAATGCTGGTTTATTTGATCCGGCTGTTCATAATACCGTTAAGGTAAAAGGTACATTTGATGGTTGGGCCGGTACAAATCTGGAAGACACAGATGGAGATGGAATTTATTCGGTCGTTGTATCTGTTCCAATTGGCGCTATGCAGTATTTATTTCAGTATGTCGATAAAGATGGCAAAACGGTAAACGAATCACTGACACAAAACAGAATGTATACTGTCGAATTATCTTCCGAACCAATTATCCTGGAAACTGTTTGGTTCAATAATGTTGAAGAAGTGACTTACGGATCCGGAAATATTACCTTTCGGGTAGATATGACGGTTCTGCAGGCTTTGGGTTTTTACGACCGAGCACAAGGGGATTCTTTACAGTTACGCGGTGGTTTCAACAGTTGGGGATCTGCCGCTGACAGAACGCTCATTGATATGATTCGTCAGCCGGGTGCTGAAATATATTTTCTGACGATACCGTATGAAGGTTATAAGGGTGATAATATATCCTATAAGTTCTTCTTGAATTTACATTCCGGCGCGGCTCATTCCGGAGAAGATTTTTACGAGTATGAACTTCCGGCCGGCTGGGGTGGCGGTGATCGTTATTTTACCTGGCATGGAATGGATCAGGATACCTTAATGCCTATCCAGACATTCCAGGATTATGTAACCGAAGGTGTAATTCCTGAAAACGATTCCGTACTCGTTCATCTCCAGATTGATATGACCGATGCTTTAAGCTATGAAGAAGATGCCTTTGATCCTGCAACCGATCGGTTGTTCTTTATCTGGCAGGATGCATGGGGAGCCGTTCTGCAAGATGCAGTTGCCGGTGAACTATCGGATTCTTCTAAATATGAATATCACAACACTGGAGAAAATAATATCTGGCAATGTTCTTTCTACATCAATGGACCCGCTCCGCATGCGATTATGTATAAGACCAGATATGTCAAAGCGGACGGTGTAACCGTCGATGAAGCAGGGCCTGGTTACAGTTTTGGCCGTTATCGGACGCAATGGCTGAAACCGAATGCGTCGGGTGTATTACCACGGGAACAATACTTAGGCGTCGTAAAATTCAGTATCGAAGGTTTACCGCTTGAAGTTGAACCCGAACCGTTTGCCAACGATATTGTTTATAACGGGATTGAAGTCCAGAAAGCGACTGTACCGACAGCCCTGAGACTTGAGCAGAACTTCCCGAATCCGTTCAACCCGACCACGGAAATTCGGTTTGCGATTCCGGAAAAAAGCGATGTCCAGCTATCGATTTATAACCTTCTTGGCCAATCGGTCAGAAAGGTTACCTATAATGACCTGAATGTTGGTAATTATAGCTTTGTGTGGGACAGCCGCGATATGAATGGTAAACAGGTTGCTTCCGGTATTTATTTTTATGAATTACGAGCTGGCGACAAGTATCATGCTTTGAAAAAGATGGTATTGTTGAAGTAAGTTGCTTTATGGAGGAAGGGCGGGTTAACCCGTCCTTCCTCTTTTTATTTTTTTAATAATAGATAAGGGGCGCACCGGATGCATACAGTGGATTATGTTATAATAGTGACTTATCTGACAGGAATGGTTACAGTTGGATTATGGTTTCAACGTAAAGCCGCTCAAGGGATTAACTCATATTTTCTCGGTAATCGCTCTTTACCCTGGTGGGTACTGGGTTCGTCCGGCATGGCTTCCAACCTGGATATCAGTGGTACGATGATTATCGTGGCTCTGGTTTATGCTTTGGGAGTGCGTGGATTATTTATCGAATTTCGCGGCGGCGTTACCCTGATCATGGCGTTTTTAATGATTTTTATGGGAAAATGGAATCGTCGTTCGAAGGTGATGACATTAGCGGAGTGGATGGAATTTCTTTTCGGGAAGGATGGCGAAGGGCGCTTAGCCCGTTTGATCACGGCCTTGACTTCTATTATTGTCACGATCGCCATGATCACTTATTTTGCAGTAGGCGGAGGCAAATTTTTAGATAAATTTTTGGGCATTCCCAATTTCCTGGGGCTGTCGTCACAATTTTGGGCGGCGGCGGCGCTGATCGCGATAGCCATGATTTATACCGTGGTGTCTTGTCCTAAAATAGTTGACAGGTTAACAGGCTGCATAGACATTCTCCGGGGTGCGATACCCCAGTGCCGTATGAGGCCGGTTTTGGTTGTATGTTTTCACTGACTCTTTGACTAATATCCGGGCAATCTCCTTTGACTGAAGCGTTTCGCCCAGACAATATTCATCCTTCAATATCCCGTTAACTCTTTCCGCCAGGGCATTCTCATAAACGTGATCCTGTTCGGTCATACTGATTCGGACATTGTGCTTTTGCAGTATCTTGATATAGTCTTTGCAACAATACTGAATACCCCGATCCGAATGGTGAATTAATTTGGACGGCTCTTTAGTCTGACGCAATGCCATCTTCAAGGCCCGCAGACTGCCATCGATCGACAAACTACTACTCAAATCATAACCCACTATCTTGCGTGAATAATAGTCTGTCACAAGTGCCAAATACTGGAAGCCTTCTAACGTATGAATATAGGTTATATCCGATACATAAACCTGTCCGGGACGATCGATCTTTATGTCCTTTATCAGATTCGGATAATAGCGAAACGGATGGCGCGAATCAGTCGTCTTCGTATATCGCTTACGCCTTTGCACTAACATTCCATGCGAACGCAGTATCTCAAACAGGCGATCTCTACCGACGTGAAGACCCATCTCGCCCAGAAAATAATGCAACTTGCGAACCCCTATCCGCGGCTGCTGATAACGAATCTGACGTACCATCTCAAGCATAGAAAACTCTGCCTGGCTACGCCGATCTACCAACTTTTTGTGCTGATAATATCCCTGGCGGCTGTAACCATACCAATGGCAGATTTGATTCAGGCTGGGTGAAGTCTTCACTCTTTTCCGCCCTTTTTCAATGCCTGAGTACCAAAGTTTTTTTTAAAGGATATTCCATACTGATCTTCGGCCGCTTCGATCAAACATTCTAAACAAAACTTGTCCAGATTCGACTTCGCCAGGGCCGCTTCCAACTGCCGTTTCTCGGCTTCCAATTGCTTGATCTTGTCAACTTCATCGCGCTTCTGTACCATCACTACCTTCCCAATTAAATGATCTTTTCCAAAATCTTTGATCCAAGTATAAATACTATTCAGGTTAATCTCGTAAATCCTACCGGCTTCTGCAATACTCAAAATCCCGCTTTCAATTTCCTTAATCACTTTTTGTTTAAATGCACTACTGTAATGATAACTTGTTCTGGTTGACATCGCTTTTTTCTCCTCTTTTTTGTCAACCTATTTCAGGACGTAACATGGCTTCGGGACTCTATGGTGTAGTGTGGACGGATGTTTTTCAGGGTTCATTGATATTTATAATGATCGTGTATGTCGTTTATCGAGCATTCAATTTCACTTTACCTGCCGAATTTTCGGTGATGATGCCTTTAAAAGACATTGCCGGAGGAGGTTTTCGAGCATTTCCGACCACTTATCAGGAGTGGACAAATGTTTTACCAAAATTAAGATTGGCGATCGATTCGACCAGCGTTTATAGTATGTACAATCTGTTTGGCATCGCCGTACTGTTCTATATAATTAAAGTAGTTATCGAGGGCAGTGGCGGAACCGGTAGTTATATGATTCAACGTTATTATGCGGCTAAGAGTGATCGCGATGCCGGATTGCTTTCGTTATTCTGGACGTTTTTACTGTCATTTCGCTGGTTTTTTGTAGGAGCAATGGCGGTCTGGGGTATTTATCTGGGTGCCCGGATCACTGACCCGGAAATGGTCTTACCGATCGTGGTGGAGACATTACCGATTGGAATCAAAGGCTTTCTGATTGCCGGAATGATGGCGGCGGCCATGTCAACCTTCGACTCGACCGTCAATGCCGGTGCGGCTTATTGGGTCAAGGATATTTATCTTGAATATATTAATAAAAAAGCGACTGACCGTCAGCAGATGCGACAAAGCTATGGCGCTTCCATTGTAATCGTGGTTCTTGGTTTGGCGCTGACGCTCATTATCAAAAATATCAATGAAATTTGGGGCTGGATTACGATGAGCATCGGAGCCGGTCTGATCGTACCGCAGTTGATCCGCTGGTATTGGTGGCGACTTAACGGTTATGGTTATGCGATCGGAATGGCCGCCGGGATGTTGGCTTCGATTATCTGGAAAATCATCGCTCCCGAAGCCACCGCTGAATTTCTGGCGTTTTTATTCGCGGCCGGCATCAGCGCTGTTGCCACGATCATAGGCACTTTTTTAACCAAACCGACCGACTCCAAAGTACTCGATAATTTCTATCGGGTTACCCGACCGTTTGGATTCTGGGGCGCGATCCGGTCTAAATTGCCGGATAGAGTACGTCAGCAGATTAATCGCGAAAATCGTCGTGACATTATTTCGATTTTCTTTGCGGTGCCGTGGCAAGTCTGCTTGTTCATGATGTGGATGGTGCTGGTAATGAAGCGTTTCGATACTTTCTTGAGCTTAATGCTTGTAGTATTAACGCTTTCGCTGATTTTATACTTCACCTGGTTCCGTCATCTCTCGACTGAAGTCGACGTCGATTCAGAGTCATCCGCTTGATGTTATTTAGCATAGAATAGAAAGACAAAATGGAAATATTACAGGAAAATGTTCTACATAAAATGATGAAATTGGGCTTTACTAATTACGAAGCCCGCACCTATCTCGGTCTGCTTAAATTGAGTCCGGCGACCGGTTATGAAATCAGCCAGTTGGCACAGGTTCCGCGTTCGGTCGTGTACACCGTTTTAAAACGGTTGGAAGCGCAGGGAATCGTAATCTCGATTCATGACAAACCGCGCCGTTATATTCCTTTAGCGCCGAACGAGATGCTTAAGCGCATGGAGACGGATTACGCCGGTCGCGTTATGAATCTAAAAGACGACCTGGCCGAGTTAAGTGTTTCGGTTCAGATGGAAAATGATTTTTAACGGATTAACTTAAGAGAAAAGCAGAGAGGAAAAGTCATGGAGAAAAGAAAGCATCTGAGTCCGCAACAAAAGGTCATTATCCTGCGAGAGCATTTAGAAAACCAAGTGCCTCTAAGCCAGTTGAGCGAACGTTATCAAGTTCATGTCAATCTATTGTACAAATGGAAGAAGCAGCTCTTTGAATCCGCCTCGGATATTTTTAGCCAGGTTCAAGTGCGTGAGTCCCAGGGTCAGCAGAGTAAAATTGATCGATTAGAGAATCGGATCAAAGATAAAGATCAATTGATTTCTGAACTGGTAGAGGAAAATATCGCTTTAAAAAAAAGTCTGCATGGGGAGATTTAAATGGTCGTTGGATTAAACCGGAAGTAAGGGATCAGATCGTGGAATATATCGAGAAGACAAGCCATAAAACTGAGATCGGGAAACATACAATTCTTTCCTGGCTTGAAATTCATCCCGGTAAATATTACGCTTGGAAAAAACGCATCGGTATAGATAATCACCACAACGGTCAACTCCCTAAGAGTCACTGGATTTTACCGCAAGAATACCAATCTGTTGTTATTTATGCAAAGCAGTGTTATACCGGCGGCTACAAGCGTTTTGCATATGAAATGTTGGACAATGACATCGTGGCGCTCAGTCCTTCGACCGTCTATCGGATTCTGAAAGCAGAGGGGCTATTACGCTCATGGGAAGTGTCCGGTGGATCGCTTAAGGGAACTGGATTCGATCAGCCAACTAAGATTCACCAGCATTGGCATACCGACATTAAATATGTCAATTTCCACAGCGCCTTCCTGTTCCTCATATCGGTGTTCGATGGATATTCCCGGTATAACCTGCATCATGAATTATGTACCCAAATGGAAGAATATCATGTCGAATTGACCATTCAAAGAGCGCTGGAAAAATTCCCCGGGAATTCACCAAGACTAATATCTGATAATGGATCCCAGTTCATCTCAGGCGATTTCAGTAAGTTTTTAAGAGAAGTTGGACTCGCTCATGTCCGAACATCCGTCAGATACCCGCAAAGTAATGGCAAAATTGAACGCTTTCACCGAACCCTGAAAGATGAATGCCTGTCCAAACAAAGTCTGATTGATTTAGCGGATGCTCGCAAACAAGTTGCTGCTTACATCGTAGATTACAATACCAAAAGACTTCATAGCGCCTTATATTATCTTACCCCGGAAGATTTTCTTCTTGGCAAAGTCGATAAACGTTTGGCAGAAAGAAATCGTAAATTGAATCTAGCAGTCGAAAACAGAAAATTATATGCAAAATTACACCTTAATTAAAAACGCAATTTATCATGTTTCCACTGAACCAGTACAAAAATAAAAACCAAGGAATTGAAACAAATTGTACGTGTAGAAGGATGGACGGACAAAGAGGAGTATAGAGTCGGAGATAAAATAACATTTACTGCAAGAGTAACTAATCTATCAAATAGGACAATACATGTCCATATTGGAAGCTGCAGTGGTGAACTTAGCAATTTTGTTGCTCTATATAACGATAAATATTTCCCATTTGACTTGGGAGGCTTACAAGATGTTTTACTGACAGATTGTGATATATATTTATCCCCTGGTAAACATTACGAAGGCAGTATTTGTTATGAGATAATTGAGTATAAACCATTAGTTCCTGATGAATACATAGTAATTACGGGGTTTATTATAGAAGGTCGTCTAATAAATCAATTCCAGAGTAAATTTAATAGATACGTATTAGAGGAATGGTGGAAAATATGTAGGGGTAACTCACCAAAGGATGATGCTTTCCCCAATAAGTATCAATTTCCTCATGTAAGAATAATTGAATCACTAATTTAGGGAGTAACAACAAATGAAAAAGCACTCATTTCTTTTCTGGATTCCTTTAGTGGTTATACTTCAATTAAACTTCTCCGTGAATGCGCAAATATTTTCTGAAGCACCAGTAACTATATCGGATAATGGTGAAAGATTATCAAATATGATCTATGTAAAATTCAAATCTAGTGGTTTTGTCGAAATCCCCGAAGGAAGTAAAAGTGTAAATGGTAATTCAATAACAAACAAATTTTCGCGTATTCGCAATGTTATTTTTGATTTTTGTAAAAATCGGCAGTTAGAGCTACCCGAATTATGTATTAGTAAAGCAATACCCAACGCGAAAGATGAAGATACTCTATTTACAGATATTACCATAGGAGAAATAAGAAAATTACCAAATCTTGCGAGAGTATATGTTATCGAATTTCCTACACAAATTGATATAGAAACGATTATTGATGAGTTGTGCAAGCATGAAGAAGTAGAATACGCTCACGGTCCAGTTCAATTAGTAAATTGCGCGGAATACCCGAACGACCAACACTATACAAACGGCGATCAGTGGTATTTAAATACAATCAATGCACCTAATGCATGGGGAATATCTAAAGGTAATACTAATATTGCATACAGTCGCCACCAATTTGTTTTTGACTATTCCATATACACGCCGGTGCCGATAAAATATTCGGTGTCTTTAATCGGCTCGACATATCCAAGCTTGCGTTTTTCGCCGGTTTCACCCGGTTTGATCCAGTAATATTCGACAAAACCACCACCATTCTGCGCCGCGGCAGAAAGTTCGCGGATGACATACTTCCCGCGGCAATCCTGGTAGTTATATAAATTCTGTCCGATTAAATCTTTTTGGGTGGCATGGGCGATATTCACACAATCGAAATTATAGACATAGAAATAGCCTGAATTATCGTCATAGAAGCGCACTGAATCAATGGCGGTTTGAATGAAATTGATGCGCTCATTTTCGGAATTAATAGTAATCAGTAATTCAGCCAACATTACCGCATGCGAGTGTACTACCGCGACCGCGATTTTTTTATTCCAATCGAGTGTCTCCGAGGAGTTGGTGGGCGACTTT
>Ga0209610_1000542_pt1 | contig 19943 bp, 25 predicted proteins | sample LakKivw275mmetaG_FD_184137 | JGI IMG/M metagenome (GOLD analysis project Ga0209610, IMG submission 184137) | Anoxic lake water microbial communities from Lake Kivu, Rwanda to study Microbial Dark Matter (Phase II) - Lake Kivu water 275m metaG... | ecosystem: Environmental > Aquatic > Freshwater...
CATCAGGATTACATTCGTTACTACAACTACGAACGTCCACATCAGGCGTTAAACTATTTAACGCCTGCGGACGTATATTTTAAGCGAGTGTAATATATCTCAGGGGATAGCACACTACTACGCATTTCAACATTAAATATCCCCACCGAAGCCAGATACATTTTTAAGTTTCAAAATCCATATTCTAAAGGGTGGCTGCTGGGAGACGTATGGAACATCACAAGAAACTAGACACCCTCATAGAATCTGAAGGTTTGACCTGGAAGGAGATTCTGTACGAGGTAATAAAAGGGATGAACCCTTGGAACATCGACATCATAGAGCTGGCTACGCGCTATTCTCAAAAAGTACAGCAGATGACGGAGATGAACTTCCGCATCCCCGCGAACGTGGTTCTCGTGAGTTCCGTTCTATTAAGGATGAAATCGGACGTTCTCGAGTTCGGCAGAGGGGAGGATAACGGCGATTACAGTTACCTGTTGGCCTCACTGTTCGATTCCCGGAACGTTGAGGAAATGTTCGCAATCAGCGAGCTGGAGCGTGAGGTTCCGATAGAGCTGGAGCCGGCTCGCGTTCTCAGGCGCAGAATATCTGCCGTAGAACTCATCGCAGCCATACAGGCGGTCCTCGAAGAAAAACGCCCGGAGAAAAAAAAGAAGGACAACGGTGAGCAACTCCTCATCGTTGCCCCGGAAATTGAAATCGGAAAGCTGATAGACGAAGTTTACTCAAGAATAATGGCGGTGCTTGCAAATAAATCCGTAGCCATGTTTTCCGAAATCGCAAGCAGCCGCGAGCAGAAGCTCATGTTCTTTGTCCCTCTGCTGCACCTTACTAAAAACCAGCGCATAATGCTGAAACAGGAACACATCTTTGAGGAAATATTCATACACCCACCCGGCGTGTAGTATTTTTATTTTCGCTACCATTTCTAACCATGCTCGACGTTTTGTTTGCGTTGTTTGTAGGCGTTTTGTTATCCGCCCTTGCGTATCGTAAGAAAGTCATGGACGCATCGGGCGTGATAGGGGTGTTCGTCATAGGCCTAGTGACCATATACGCCCTTGGCGTTTACTGGTTCTCACTCCTGCTGGTGTTTTTTGTCACCGCAAATCTCGTCACCAAGTACAAGTACGGCGTGAAGGAGGAGTACGGGGTCGCTGAAAAAACCCGCACCATCAAGAACGTTCTCGGCAATGGCCTTTCTGCCGCGATTTTTGCCGTTGCCTACGCACTCACCAAAAACCCCATGTTCGTTGCTGCCTATCTCGGGGCCATGGCGACCGCGAACGCGGACACCTTTGCAGGCGAAATCGGGCAGGTTCACGGAAAACCGAAGCTCATCACAACCCTCGAATCTGTAAGGGTTGGAACTGACGGCGGAATCTCCGTGCCCGGGTTTCACGGAGCACTTTTCGGCTCCTTCCTCATCGCCGCAATCCCGCCGCTGTTCACGCGCGACTTTTCATTCCTGACGATAGGGGTTTTCTCCGGATTCATCGGATGTAACATAGACAGTTTTTTAGGAGCAACCTTCGAAAAAAATAAAAAACACACGCATCTGGTGAATTTCTTTGCCACGCTTGCAGGCGGTTTTGTGGCTATGTTTTTGAATTTATTTATCTAACCAAACTTTTATACTCATTATACTAAAACATAAAAAAGGTGAGAAAATGCCGGTTGCAAATGTCAGGATTAAAAAACTGGAAGGCGAACGCAAGGAATCAAAGGTAACGCAGATAAACATAAATGCGAATTCTGGAATTCTTTCCGTGAAAAAAGCGAAGGACAAGAGTATTGGCGATTACCTGCTTGTTAACTACAAATACGCCGTTGAGTATGAACCCGGGCTCGGAAGAATCGCAATCGAGGGCAGTCTGTGGTACTACTCCCCAGACCTGGAAAAGCAGTACAAGGAGGTTGAGGGCAAGGTCGAACTGACCTCCGAGGCGGTTACGGAAATTTCCACCGTTATAATCCAGGATTCATTGATGGAATCCATAGACCTTGCACGAAGGCTACAGTTGCCGCCGCCGATGCAGCTTCCGAAGGTCGAAATCAAACCGAAGAAGTTAAAATTCGCGATGGCGAGTTAAGAATGGATTTAACGGGTTTATGCGACATCTGCGGTAAGCCCGGAAGACTTTTTTCTTGCATGTTGTGCGGACGTAGGGTTTGTTCTGCATGTTTCATTCCCGAGAGAAATGTTTGCAAGGAATGTATCGGAGGAAGAAGGTTCAAAAACATAAAAGACAAAATCACAAAGTTCTGATTTTTTCTGGTAAAAATAATAGCAAAACACGTGAAAAAATTTATAAATCAATGTGTTTTGCTAGCTAGCAAATTGCAATCAAAGTTCCAATATTTTTGCAATTTGCTATAATTCCAGCATATTTTAAATACATCCGCTAATTATTATACCATGGTACAAGCATACTGTGTTAAGTGCAAGAAGAAGGTAGACATCAAGGATCCGAAGGCAGTTACCCTGAAGAACGGAAAGAAGGCAACGCGGGGTAAGTGTCCAAAGTGCGGCACCAGTGTCTTCAGGATAGGCGGTTGATTTACCGTTTCTTACACCATCGGCAGGAATCGCAATTTTTTGTTTATTTAGTCCTATTTTTCTTATCCTGTTCAACCAATCACGGCGTAACAGTCATAATCCTTCTTGCCTGTTTGGGATAACTCGCAATGAACCTGAGCTCGTCGTCTGTCAGAGGTTTTTGCGTGTGCACATTCGCATATCTCACGAGTTCAAGGATTTCCTTGGCCTCATTCTCGTTTTTGAACTCTATCTCAAGTTTTCCAGCCACGTTCCTGAACCCTTTGATTCCCGAATATTCGCCCGCAGTTATCTGTCTTCCCGTCTCGATAATCTCAGGCTCCCCACGTCCGAGTTCCTCGTAATGGTATAACTCGTAATTCCTCCAGTCCTTGAGAGCGCCGTCCGTATGTATCCCCGATTCGTGTGCGAATGCGTTACCACCGACAGCAACCTGGTTTATCGGAATGGGAACGCCAAACGCATATGATGCATACTTTGCAATCCTCCACGCCATGGAAAGCTTTACATTCTTTGCAAGTTCGTACTTTCCTGCGAATCCGCTTGATTTCAAAACTGCAAGAACAACGGAAACCAAATCCGCGTTACCTGCGCGTTCGCCCATTCCGTTTACTGATGTGTTTATGTAAGCATCCACTCCTGCATCAATCGCGCCCTTCGCCCCAGCAACGGAACATGCGACAGCCATGCCCAAATCGTTGTGGCAATGCTGTTCTATCGGTATCTTCACCTCCTCTGCAAGCATCTTCGTCCTGTTGTAAATCGTGAACGGGTCATCGTAACCGAGAGTGTCGCAATACCTTATCCTCTTCGCACCATGCTCCTTTGCGGCCTCCGAGAATTCAATCAGGTAATCCATGTGCGTTCTAGACGCGTCCTCGGCATTCACACCCACGTTCTCAGCGCCTTTTTTGTATGCCAGATTCACAGAATCGGTCATCATTTTTATGACGTCTTTCCTGTCATGCCTGCCCTTGAATTTTCCCTGTATCATCTGGTCCGATGTCGAGATTGAAAGATTCAGGTTTTTTATCTTCGGAACGTTCTTGAATGCGACTTCAACATCCTTTTCGACTGCGCGGATCCATCCGCTCAACCGCATCTTTCCGAACACGCCCTTATTCGCGAGTTCAAGATTTGCGTTCAGGTAATTTACTTCGTGCCTTGTGACCGGAAAACCGAACTCCGACTGGAATATTCCTATCTCGCCGAGGTACTTGTTTATCATGGTCTTCTGCAGTTTCGCAAGTCCTAAACGTGATGTCTGCACGCCGTCCCTGTTCGTCACATCCACGATGTAAATCTTGTTCTTTGCCATTTTCTGAATGATACTATTGTTGGCCTTCAAATAAAAATGATTAAAAACTGAGTGTTCATTCAAAAAATCGTCGATTTTTTATTTCATCTCTCCCGGAGTTCCTGCCTCATCGTTTCCAAATCCGGCAGAGTATAAAGTATAGTGCGTATTACGCCAATACTCCGGGCTTCTTCAAAGTCTAAGTCGATGTCCTCTAATTTAATGTATGAGGTATATATTACCCCTCTGTTTCTGATAACATCCCACTCTTGTGACCCAATTCTAGATAAAAATCTTCTCTTCGCTTCATCTAATCTTTCCTTATCTCCTAAGAAGAGTCCGCTAAAGAGTGTTTCAGCATTTTCAAAAGAGGACCCCTCTAAAGTTGATACGTCTACATCACGGTTGAGTACTGGGTTTTTTTCCATGAGATCTAAAACCAGTTTATGCTCTTCCGCTAATTTATGCAATCCATACCTCACACTATCTCGTATTTCTACACTCATGTTCTCTCCTATGATTGCTACATCAACATCACGTTTCTTGCTTGTATAACCTTTTTCTGTGCCACCCCAAACCACCAAACCAATGACGTTTTCGTGTTCCCTGCAGATGGTTTGACTCATTTCAACCAACGATTCCATCCTACTGCCTGCAACCTCAAGTTCAGCTGATGCAAAGACAGGTTGTCTACTCCCAATAAGATTCACAATAAATCTTTTTCTAGCAGCTTCCTTATCCCTGCCTGCCTTGAGTCTCTCTAATGCCTCTTCTGCTTTATCACGCACGCTGAAATCAGCATCTTCAGTCCTAGATTCGATTAAGGTGGTCACTTCACCCATCCTACCTGGGTTTGCGACACCCACCTCAACTAATGATTCAATCGTAAGGCTCCTCATCCATGCTTCCCTATCACCAATAAGCACACCAAGCAATGGTAGGGCTCTATCTGGGTGTTTTTTACCTATCTCACCCAACGCCTTTACAGCAACGTAACGCACTACACCATCTTCGCTTCTGCTTAGTGTTACAAGAATGGGTAAAACTCTATCGGGGTGTTCTACCCCAATTGCACCAAGTGCATCTCCAGCAATGGCACGGAATCTATACTCCCCATAACCTCTGCGTTCAGCGTATCCACTGAGTATCGGAAGAACCTGAGTTGGATTGCTCTTTCCTATTTTAATGAACGCGTTCGTCAACTCAGTAGTCGTCTCTCCTCCCGCATGCAAGCGTTCAGCGAAACCTGTTAGTATTGGCAATATATCCTCCACTCTTTCTGGTCGTGCCGCACCCACTGTGCCTAAAGCGTCCACTGCGTTATAACGCAGAAGACTCCTGCCTCTAGCAATTCTTTCGAGGGTTGGCATTACCTCATCCGGATGTGCACTACCGACTTCACCCAGCGCCTCCACAGCCGCTCTGCGCACATTCAAAGATTTATTTCTAGTCAAGCCGTTGAGTATTGGCACGACCTTGTCTGGATGTTCTCTACCAATATCTCCCAACGCTCTAATGGCATAAACGTAAACACGACTGGGGACACCATCCATTATAAACTTTCTTAATACTCCTTTAGTGGCATCTGGGCCTTCCCCAAAAGTAACTTCCCTCTCATCCACTCTAGCTAACTTAGGTTCCCTATGCCTTTTCACGAGATTAGAAAGCAATCTAAGAGCCCTGTCTGGTTCCCTCTTACCTGCCTTCCCCACAGCATCTGTAGCAACACTCTCAACTAACTCCGGATGCAATATGCCTCTGATTGTTGCGGCCTCAGATTTCTCAAGCAACTCCTCGGCTGAATCTAAAACAATTGCCGCACCTTCAGAGGGAATATCCTCCGGAAGACTCCACAGGACCCCCAACTCCACGACAAAATCTTGGTGGCCCTCACTCTTCCGACGCTCCTCATTTAATGTGTCTAATAAAAAACCGGTTTCGCTGGGATTGCCTTTAGCCCTTACAATTCTTTCCCTAAGTTTAAACCACTCCGGTTTTTCAGTCTGTTCAACCGGCAGAACATCGGGCAGAGGAATCCTCAGCGGAGACTCAACCACGCGGGGCATAAATACATATAGAAAGCCAGAGAATTAATACTCTTTACTTCTTGATTTTCTCAATAATCGCATCTGTCATTTCCTTCGTCCCGACAGCGGTTTTGTCATCCCTCAACGGTTTCAGGTCGTAGGTCACGCTTCTCCCCTCCTTTATCACTTCGGCAACCGCTTTCTCAACTTTATCCGCAGCTTGCACTTCACCGATATGCCTGAGCATCAGAACTCCGGATAAAATCATGGCCGTCGGGTTTACCTTGTTCATGCCCTTGTACTTCGGCGCGCTTCCGTGCGTTGCCTCGAAAACCGCATATTTGTCCCCGATGTTCGCGCCGGGTGCAACGCCTAGACCACCAACCAATCCAGCGCACAAATCCGAAATTATGTCCCCATAAAGATTCGGCAGCACGAGAATGTCGTAAAGTTCCGGCTTCTGCACGAGCTGCATGCACATGTTGTCCACAAGCCTGTGTTCGTATTCAATATCCGGGTAATTCTGCGCAACCTTCTCGGCGATGTGCATGAACAGTCCGTCGGAAAATTTCATGATGTTCGATTTCGTGACAGAAGTGACTTTTTTCCTTTTGTTTTTCTTCGCATACTCGAACGCGAACTTTACAATTCTTTCCGTCCCGGAAACGGAAATCGGCTTTATGCTTATTCCGGAATCTTCGCGTATTTTTCTATCCGTCAGCATCCTTATTGCATCGATGAGTTCAAGGGTTTCGGATTTTCCTTCTTCGAATTCAATCCCGGCATACAAATCCTCGGTGTTTTCCCGCACAATCACGAGGTCAATATTCTTATACCTGCTGTTAACGCCCTCATAACTCTTGCATGGCCTCACGCATGCGTACAAATCCAGTTCCTTCCTCAGCGCGACATTGACACTCCTGAAGCCCGTTCCGATTGGTGTGGTTACTGGGCCTTTCAAAGCAACTTTATTCTCCCTTATGGATTCAAGAACATGCTCGGGGAGAGGGGTTCCGTATTTCCCCATGACATCGGAACCTGCATCTACAACGTCCCATTCTATCCTTACACCAGTGGCTTCAATCACCCTTCGTGCGGCTTCTGCCAGCTCGGGTCCTACCCCGTCACCCGGAATAAACGTTATTTTGTGTGCCATCTGAGGTATATTCATCAAAAGAGAATAAAAAATCAACCCAACATAAACCCACCATGCTTCTTCACGTGCTCAACCAGTCCACCGTCATTCAGAATTCTTATCATTACGTCAGGTAGCGGCTTTGCCTTTAGTTTTATTTTCTTGGATTTATTCTCTACAACTCCTTTTAACAAATCCACTTCCAATTCATCTCCCTGCGCAATCCTGTCAGTATCACACTCCAGAACCGGCAGCCCGACGTTAATCGCATTCCTGTAGAAAATCCGCGCAAAAGACTTCGCAAGCACGGCAGAAACGCCGCTCATTTTTATTATCGTTGGGGCATGCTCGCGCGAACTTCCGCAGCCGAAGTTTTTTCCACCAACAACAAAGTCACCTTCCCGCACGTTCTTCGGAAATTCCGGGTCCGCGTCCTCAAGCACGTGCTTCGCAAGTTCTGGAAGGTTCCCCCGCAGGTGGAACAGCCTGCCCGGAGCAATAAGGTCAGTGCTTATATCACTGCCGAACTTGTGCGCTTTTCCATGCAACTTCATGGGTTAATAATGTCCTGCAGGGAATATAAGTTTTATCCTCACGTTCGGGGTATATAACATGCAAAGGTCGAAGCAGAGGAATGAATTCCCTCGGGGTTCTCTGGAGGAACCAAAAATTGTTGTCCCAGAGGTTACTGCGGAAGTGCTGTTCAACGCAATTTTCGGTCCGGAATCGGTAGAGAGCTACTACATGTCCCGATATTCCGCACTCGAAGAATTCACTGAATCGAAATTTGAGGTATATCTGGATTTAAACGGCAGAATTCATGTGTCCGAGCTAAAACTAGGCGCTCCTGATTCTACGGATACTAGTGGTAGATCTGACGAGTCTTCTGAGCTTGATTCCGCACCCGTATTCTCTCTTCCGCTAATGTATTTTCATATGCATCCAGAATACGAAAAGTTTGTGTTGCCATCTGTGTATCAGAACAAAAAAGGGGATTTATTCAACTTATTTACGCAAACCGGTGACAATCCATTCGGCGTTGAAACCCGTTGTATTTATGTGATCGGACAGACAAAGCTTGATGGCTCTGTTGACCTTTTGATACTGCAGAGGAAGGGCGGCCAGATGACACCCAAAGCAGCAACCGCTGCCTGCACGTTTATCGAAGAAAAAGTACGGGAACTTGAGCAAGGCGTAGGAACCACCACAGCACGTGTCGCAGCAGCGCTTGACAGGTCTCCAGAACTAAACGCAATGGCAGTGACGCTTCCAGGGGCCATAGACGGGTTCAAACCAACCCTGGAACACTATGGCCCGTTACTTGGGAGGTTTGCCTACAAACCGGAAGTTGCTAAACGCAGGTTATAAGTTTCGTTGTTTCGCAATCTCCCTTTCGGCTTTTTTTACCGCAGCAACCAACTCCCGTCTAAACCTACCCGGCTTCTTATAGTCTGCAGGACCGAGAACCTGTTCCCTAATCCCGAGTTCTGTGTATTCCTCCGGAGTGAAATAGCCCCTTTCATGCACAACAGCGATTATGTATGGTTGTCTGTTTATTATCTCATCCCCACTCAGCGATTTACGCACGCTGTTAATCGATTCTTCCTTGGTGGGTTTCCTCTCTCGCGAGGTCCCGGTCGGCACATTCCACCCGACCCAGATGAAAATATCAAAGCGTTCAAGACTTTGCCATACAACTGCGTCCTCCTCGTCAACAGCAAAATGTATCTCCCTACCTTCACCATCCAAGCTTCTCCTAAACAACTTTACGAAATCCTCTTGGTTTTCAAGAATCAGGATTCTCGTTTGCTTTCCACTGCCTTTAATATCCTTTGGTTCAGCGAGCAAACGTACAGGGGGTTCATGAACGCTCTTTATTTTCATAAAACTTCTCTTTAACAATAACACCTACCTAAATAAATCTTCTCGGGTCGGTTATTTTTCCTGTTATCGCAGAAGCAGCAGCAGTCGCAGGCGATGCAAGATAAATCTCAGCATTCGGATTGCCCATCCTTCCTTTGAAATTCCTGTTTGCCGTTGACAGGCAAACCTCGTTGTCGGCAAGAACGCCCTGGTGAATCCCGACGCACGGGCCGCAACCCGGCCCGAGTATGAACGCTCCGGAATTTGTCAGGATCTGCATGGTTCCATCAGAAATCGCATCCAAGTAAACCTTTTTTGATGCGGGGCCGACAATCAACCTCACGTCTGGATGCACTTTTTTCCCTTTCAAAATTTTAGCAGCAATATGTAAATCCTCTAATCTTCCGTTCGTGCATGTACCTATGAAAACCTGGTTAATCTTTGTCCCCTCAACTCGAGAAATTTTTTTCACGTTGTCAACGGTATGCGGTGCAGCAACCACCGGCCCGATTTTTTCCGCATCGAACTTTATTGTTTTTTCATATTTTGCGTTTTTATCAGCTTTTATAATTTTAAAATTTTTCACTCTCCCGTATTTTTTCATAAATTTTTTTGTTGTTTCATCAGTCGCAATCAAGCCCGTCTTTGCGCCGGCTTCAACAGCCATGTTCGTTAAAGTGAACTTTGAATCCATAGACATTTTTTTGATAGTATCGCCGCAAAATTCGAGCGCCATGTAATTTGCGCCGTCAGCCCCGATTTTTCCAATCACGCTCAGAATCAAGTCCTTTGCATAAACCCCCTTCCTGAACTTTCCGTCCACATCAATCCTGAAGGTTTCTGGAACCCTCAGCCATGTTTTTCCGAGTGACATGGCAACCGCGATATCCGTCGAACCCATTCCCGTAGCGAAAGCACCCAAAGCTCCGGAGGTGCAAGTGTGCGAGTCAGCACCAACAACAATGTCACCCGGATTTACGTAATTCTCGACAAGTAATTCGTGGCAGATGCCCTCTCCTACCTCGGACAATTTCATACCAAATTTTTTTGAAAAATTTCTAAGAATCTTATGTGAGGATGATAATTCCGCCCTCGGCGCGGGCGTCGCATGGTCTATAAAGAATATGCAGCTTCCGGGTTTTGCGAGTTTTTTTACCCCGAGGTCCGAGATTTTTTTAACCGCGAGCGGCCCCGTGCCGTCCTGGGCCATTGCAACATCCACCGGAGTTATAACAATGTCGCCGGGGGCTACTTTTTTCCCGACCTTTGCACTTATAATGTTTTCGGCAATCGTTCCCATGCGGAATTATGTGATAAGAAAAATAAAAATCAACTGTGAACCATCTTAAGTAAGTCCGAATTTGTTATTATCCCCTAAATTACAACTCCATCCTTTAGGGCTTCACTCACAATGGAAACCTGCCTTTTCTTTTCTTCAAATTCATCAGGTGTGTAGCATATAAAATCAACAGGTAAATCAAGCGTCCAGTACTTCCGTAAGCCAAAACTTCTACTGCTCTTCACCCCTCTGAATGATGGGGACACAATGATAAGGTCCACATCGCTATCTCTCCTATGCACTTTCCTTAAGCGTGAGCCAAACAGGATTACCCTCTCCGTTTTCCGTTCTCTGGACAATCTCTCTTTAAATTTTCTAACACCCTTTATCAAATCTTCTCTTTCACCCATCGAATCACCTCCTCAGATTTCTTGATTGCAGAAGAAACCTTATTTTCCTCAAAGTCTGCGTAAGTGTCTGGATACCTAGTTTCAACATAATAAGAGCTTATCTCCTCACAGAACTCCAGTAATTTTTTAGGCAAACCGACCTTCCCACCTAAAAATACTAAATCATGAACTTTAATCAATCTCTTAAATTTCTTAATATAAAGGGCCTTTAGTGCCTTCTCTATTGCCTGCTGACAAAAGAATGCTGCTGCGTCGTATACTCCCTGTTGGAAGTTGACTCTTGCAGTGTTCAGGTCATGTTCCGCTTTATTCATCCAGTCATTGACTTCATTCATATTATCACATTTAATTACGTAAGATAAAAATCAGCCATGGACCATCTTAAGCAGGTCCGAATTTGTTATTATGCCTCTTGGAATTCCCTTTTCCAGAACGATAACCGCGCTGTTGTGCTCCAGCAGCGCGGATACGGAACTCAGCGGCGTTTCAGGGCTTACGGTCGGAAATGCGCCTTCGAGGTAATCATCGACCTTTTTCCTTGACAGGTCGCTTGCATCCATCCCCCGTGTTATCTGGTCTAAAATCACGCGCTCCGAAATCGAACCGACAATACGGTCGCCGTCAAAAACCGGCATCTGGGAAACATCGTGCTTTTTCATTTTTTTGGCCGCGGTTTCCATGGTGTTCCCGAGCTGTATTCCATGCACACGCGGCGTCATGATCTCTTTTGCCGTAATCTCAATGTCCTCAAGTTCGCTGAGCGCGCGGAATATGCGTGCGACGTTGCTGTACCCCGGGTCGATGTCTCCCGCCTCGATTCTTGCTATGAGTGACTGGCTGACCCCGGATTTTTTTGCAAGTTCGCTTTGTGTCAGTCCAAGTTTTTCTCTTAATCTGCCGATTTCTGAAAGTTCGGGAAGCTGCATTTTACCGGTTTATTAATATATGTATTAAATATTAATATCTGCATAATAAAAACAGGAAAGTATTTATATACGAATGCGGATTTTCTCCATATAATGAAAACAATCGCAGAAATTAACGAAAAAATCCGGGCAGGAGAAGCGGTCGTTGTGCGAGCAGATGAAATGCCGGAAATCGTGGAAAAGCACGGGGCAAAGAAGGCCGCAGAGGAAGTGGATGTTGTCACAACCGGGACGTTTGGGGCAATGTGTTCATCCGGAGCTTTCCTGAACTTCGGACATGCGGACCCGCCGATAAAGTTTGGTGGGGGTTCAGTTTACCTTAACGAGGTTCCTGCATATGCAGGACTTGCCGCCGTTGACGTTTACATAGGTTCGACTGCGTTGAGCATCAACAGGGGCCTTGAATACGGCGGTGCCCACGTCATAGAGGACCTAGTGGCCGGGAAGGAAATAGATGTAAGAGCGACGGCATATGGTACAGATTGTTATCCGAGAAAAAAAATCGAAACCTCCGTTACGCTGGACGATTTAAATCAGGCGTATCTCTTCAATCCACGAAACAACTATCAGCGATACAATGCCGCAACCAACACGACGGACAGGACGGTTTACACCTACATGGGCACTCTCCTTCCAAACAGCAGGAATGTCAACTTTTCCGGCACCGGCGAATTAAGCCCGTTAAACAACGACCCGAATTACGAGACCATCGGGTTTGGAACCCGAATATTTTTGTGCGGTGCGCAGGGTTACATCGTTGGGGAAGGGACGCAGCACTCGCCAAAAAACGCATTCGGCAACATCGCGGTCAAGGGCAATCTGCAAGACATGGACAAGAAATTCATCAAGGGAGCTACCGTGCACCAGTACGGCACTACTCTTTTCGTCGGTATCGGGATCCCAATTCCGGTTTTGAACGAAAAAATCGCAAGGAACACGGCAGTCAGGAACAAGGACATAAAAACCAACATCCTGGATTACGGCGTTCCGAGGCTGAACCGCCCGGTTGTTAGGGAAGTCACGTACGAGGAGCTTTTTTCCGGCAGGGTCGAGCTGAACGGAAAGAGCGTGAAGACCGGTTGCCTATCCAGCCTGAAAACCGCAAGAGAAATCGCAGACGAACTCGGGAAATGGATTGAAGCAAAGGAATTTTTCATAACTGAACCATTGGAACCGCTACCAAGAGATACCGTGTTCAAACCTATGAGAATAAAGGAGAAAGTCCCGTTCGTGAGCGAGATAATGACCAAGCCCGTCATAACCGCAAAACCAAAAGAAACGATAGGTCACGTTTCGAATCTCATAGTAAAAAACCAGATCGACCAGGTGCCGATAGTGGACGATGAAAACAGGGTCGTGGGGATTGTCACGTCGTGGGACATAACCAACGCCACCGCGAAACACAAAAAGAAACTTGCAGAGATAATGACCGCGCGCGTGATAACCTCACGAGTAACAGAACCATTGGACGTGGTTGCAAGGCGCATAGACAAGCACCAGATAAACTCGACGCCAGTGGTTGATGACCAGAACAGGATCGTCGGAATAGTGACGCTGTCGGACGTGAACAAATATTACCAGCGCAGGAGGTGATGAAATGAACAAATACATACTCAAATATCCACCACAGGAACTGGAATCGCCGATACTGTCAAAGGTCATACTTGAAACCGGAGTTCCGTTGAACATACTGAATGCGGACATAGACTTCAACGAGGGCTTGCTGGTCGTTTCCGTTGTGGGCGACAAGAGCGATGAGAAGCGCGTTATAGCCGCATTGAAAAAGTATAACATCGAGGTGGAAAAACTCGAGAAGAAAATAACCCATGATTCAAACGAGTGTATAAATTGTGGGGAGTGCATCGCTTTGTGCCCCACCGATGCGATAAAGTTCCTGAAGGATAAAACCGTCGAAATAGACGAGGATAAGTGCATCTACTGCAATGCGTGCGTCGAGGCGTGCCCCGTGCGAGCCGTAAAAATAAAGGAGGGTTGATGAAATTCACTCTCGACTACAAGGATACGCATTTGAAGATCATAGCTGACGGAAATCTTAAAGATATCGCAAGGGACGAGGTTTTCAGACAATACAAACTTCTCGAAGCGTATATGCAGAAAAACCCCGTTTTCATGATTTCTTACGAACCCCTAGCCGTAGATAATTCAGCTCCGGAAATCGTAAAGCTCATGGCAGAAGCAGCGAAAAAAACCGGCGTTGGGCCGTCCGCAGCAGTAGCGGGCGCATTTGCGGAATTGGTTGGAAAAGAGCTGTTAAAACATTCAAGCGAGATTGTAGTGGAAAACGGGGGGGACATTTTTTTAAAACTGAAAAAGGAAAAAACCATCGGGATTCATGCCGGTCAGTCAAAATTCTCCAACAAACTGGCATTCAGTGTCAGGCCCGAGGAAACGCCTCTGGGAATATGCACCAGCTCGGCATCGGTCGGACATTCCATAAGCCTTGGCGAGTCCGATGCCGTCACCGTTGTCGCGAAATCCGCAACACTTGCAGATGCTACTGCAACCGCGATAGGTAACGAAGTTAAGGGAAAACATGGGATGGAAAAAGGAATAGAAAAAGCCAAAAAAATTTCCGGTGTTCGAGGCGTCCTGATAATACATAAAAACAAACTCGGAACCTTCGGAAAACTTCCGGAGCTGGTTGAAGCTGATTTCGAGGTTTGACTACCGTATACCGTCTTTTACGACCGTTATGGAATAATCGCCGAGGGTGGATATTATATCCGCGATGGTAATCTCCTTCGGGTAGTAAATCACGTAACCTATGGGGTAACGGTAGGTTATGCTGGCAGTTATAACGCCCTCCTTAGATTTCAAACTATCCATCATGCTCGTGTATGCATTCTGTTGCCCGAACCCCTTGATGCACAACACCGCCTTGACAGCATCTTCTGGGATGGTGCCGTTTTCCACGGATAGCATGCTATCCGGTATTTCCTTACCTGCACACATTTTCCACTCCGGTATGCTCGTCGAGGTTGATGATGTCGAAGTTGTGCTGGACGTAGTCGTGCTGGAGCTCGATGTTGTCGAGCTTGTTGACGTTGAAGAGGTGGTGGAAGTTGTGGAGGACGTTGTCGAACTCGTGGATGTGCTGGACGTTGATGTTGTCGATATTGTCAGGATGCTTCCGAGACCGCCGGCTGGCTTTACCACCTTATAGTAACCGATTAGGGCTACGGCTGCAATCAGCAGCAATACTATGACGATAGTCACAAATCCCTTGGCCGGGGTTTTTTCTTCCGCACCTGCCGTTCCACTCAAACGAGACATCTTTCTATACTCTATTAAATTAGCTGTTATAAAATAAAGATGAGAAATATAAGAAAATATAACCCGACGACTCCCCAGCTAAAACCACTTTAATACTAAGGTTAAATTAATTACATGGCAGAAATGAGCAAGGAGACAGAAAACCTGTTTAATGCGATGTTCGCATTGGAAGATGTACGTGAAGTATTGAGACAGAGTGCGCCAAAGCATGAACTCGATGAAAAACAGAAGGAACAGGTGAGAAAAGCACTCGAAAAAATCAAGAAAGCGTTAAATGTTTTGGAAAAATGGAGCCAATAGTCGAAGGCCTTCAGGTCAGGGATCGCGAAGAGGATTACATAAACATTCAGCCGATACAGGCAGCAGGCCGTTTGACACTTGAGGCCAGAAAGGCTATGATATCATACGGCGATGGCTATTCCACATGTGATTATTGTCTGAAACCCTTCAGATTAGACAAGATCTGCAAGCCACCGATCCAGGAATTCGTTCAGGACTTGGCAAAGTTCGTGAATATGGACGAGGCGCGCGTTGTTCGAGGGGCGCGTGGGGCTTTCCAGATTGTTATCAACAGTTTATTGGAAAAAAATGACATCGCTCTGGTGAGTTCAATTGCGCATTACTCGCTCTGCCTTGCATTTGAATCCCGGGGAGCTATTTGGCGCGAGGTTCCTGTAAACGAAAAAAACATTCTTACTGCAGACGCAGTTGCGAAAAAAATCGAATCTGTAAAAAAAGAGACAGGAAAACTGCCAAAACTTGTTGCGATTCATCACGTTGATTACCAGTTCGGAAATTTGCATCCTGTCGAAGAAATAGGAAAGGTCTGCAAAGAATACGGAATCCCGTTTCTCGTGAATGGCGCCTACACCGTTGGCACAATGTCAGTCGATGGCAAAAAATTGAATGCAGATTTTATTGTCGGTTCGGGACACAAGTCAATGTCTGCCCCTGCACCCACTGGCGTTCTTGCAACAACTTCGGAGTATGCAGGAAAGGTCTTCAGGACAACGCAATCAACGGGCGATGTATCGGGAAGGAAGTTCGGGATAAAGGAAACCGAGCTTCTCGGATGCACGGTCATGGGCGCGCCGCTCATCGCATTGATGGCTTCGTTCCCGAAGGTGAAGGAACGCGTGAAGCACTGGGACGACGAAGTGAAGAAGATAACTTACTTTGCAGACGAGTTTCTGAAAATTAAAGGAAATAAAATTCTGAGCGAGATGCCGAGAAAACACACGCTAACCAAGGTTGACACGACAGAAACCTTCGGCAAAATCTCTGAAACGCATAAGCGTCGGGGCTATTTCCTGACGGACGAGCTTACCAAACACGGAATAATCGGGCCGTTCCCGGGAGCGACCCAGACATGGAAGCTCAACACATACGGCCTGAACTGGAACCAGATAAAATACCTTGCAGAAAGCTTCCAGAAGATAGCGAAAGAAAACGGGTTGAACGTTATTTAAACCTAGGTCCAATACACTAACATGAAAGAAAAGCTGATGGTTTTTCTGGTGGCTTACGTTTTGTTGTCGACAGCAGTCGCGCAGGAATTCGAGAATGCGGGCATAACCCCTGATAGTTTTTTGTATGTCTTTGACAAACTCGCGGAAAAGGCGCGTTTGATGTTCACTTTCGACAAGATTGAGAAGGCAAAGTTGAAGATAAAGTATGCGGAGGAGCGACTTGCAGAGGCGGCCGTTATGGTACAAGTCGGGAAGCCCGAAAAAGCAAAGGAACTTGTGGACGAATATGGCAGAGACATTTCCGAGGTTGAGGATGGAATAGACGTTGCGGAAAAGGAGGGCAGGAACGTTACGCGCGTTCTCGAAATAGTAAGCGAGGCAACATCAAAGCACTTTGAAGTTCTTCAGCGCGTTCTTGAGAAAGCGCCAGAACCGGCGAAGGAACACATCCTCAATGCGATAAATGCTTCATCCAAGGGTCGTGATAGGGCTCTGGCGAGCATAGGGAAGGGGATTCAGAAGGAAGAACAAAAACAGAACCAAACACAAGAGCGCGAACAGAGAATCGAAAACGACACAAAACCACCATCCGGAAATCTTATCGGTGTCGTGATACCCGGACAGGAGAAGGAAAAAAACAAAAAGGACGAAACCAAATCACGAAAGGGGACATAATCTCTGCATCCGGTCTTGTTTTTTAGAATGAAGTTAATCTCTTTGATATCTGGGGGTATAGACTCACCCGTTGCCGCATACCTAATGCTGAAGCAGGATGCAGAGGTCGTTGCGGTGCACATGAAAAATTCGGAATCAGAAAATTTAGAAAAAATCAAACTTCTCGTTAAACAACTTGAAAAAAGTTCTGGAAAGAATATCAAAACATACGTGGTTCCGCACGTTGGAAATCAGAGCGAAATATCCAAGAACTGCAACCGCCGCTTTCAATGCATTTTATGCAAGCGCATGATGTACCACATAGCAGAGGAGATAGCAAAAAAAGAAAAAGCAGACGCAATCGTAACCGGCGAATCCATCGGGCAGGTGGCGTCGCAAACACTACAGAATCTGATGGTTGAAAATTCCGCGGTGAAAATTCCGATACTGCGCCCGCTCATAGGTTTCGACAAGAACGACACGATAAAAATCGCTCGCGAGATTAGGACCTACGAGATATCGATAAAAGACGACAAAAGCTGCCCCTTTGTTCCAAACAAACCTGCAACCACTGCGAAACTGGAAAAAATTTTGGATGAGGAAAAGAAAATAGATGTGAAAAAAATTGTTGGGAATGATGTAAAAAATTCAACGATACTCTGATTTTTATCCCATAACTCATCATACATTGAGTCATGAAATTACCGAAACTTACACAGGAGGACAAAATAAACATTTTATTGGCAATATTCGTTGCTGCACTAATATGTGCAAACCTGTTAGGAAGTAAAGTCACTGTCATCTTTGGAATAACCGCTTCTGTCGGGATTTTTGCGTATCCCTTGACGTTCCTCATGACGGATATCGTTGAAGAGGTCTATGGCAGAAGAAAGGCACAGAGCTTCGTGTATGCTGGATTCTTTTCGCTTATACTGGTTTTTATATTGGTCCTTATCTCACTTGCAATGCCTCCGGCTTCATTCTATTCGAACAATGAAGGCTACTCCAAGGTTTTTCAAAACACCCTGAGGATAATTGTCGCAAGCCTGACCGCTTTTTTTATAAGCCAGACTCACGATGTATGGATGTTCAACCGTTGGAAGAAAAGGCACAAAGGCAAACATCTCTGGTGGAGAAACGATGTATCGACAATTGTTAGCCAGCTTATAGACACAACCATATTCATCTTTATAGCGTTTTACATGGTGACTCCTGCATACACCGTTGATAAGATGGTCGCTATGATAATTCCCTATTGGACATTGAAGATCGTATTTGCTCTATGCGACACGCCGTTTTGTTATCTTGGCGTAAAGTGGTTGAGAGCCAAGTAGTAAACATTCAGTTGAATCATGTTAAAGGAAAAACAACATGATGTAAAAGTTTATTCTACTAATGAACTGATTAAGCCACCATTTTAGATTTATTTATGGAAATCGTTGTATTTAACATGGTGCCAAGACAACATGCTGGCGGCCCTAAACGCATCTGCCGAAAGGAATTCGCACCCGGGTTGCCTGCCATCAGGCAGGCAGAGACAGAAACTCCAGATCAGCTTTATGAGCGGCTGAACACACCGCGGAGAATTCTGCCGGCGGTTGTTTCTGGCGTCGACTTCCGACAGAACGCCGGAGAGATCCTTTCGATATACGATGGAACCAGAGCCTTAGCTTCGTTTTCGCCTGGGGAAGAAGCCAGATTGAGCGGTCTTCTTACCCGGCTTTATGGCATGGAGGACATATACCACTGCATCTATGGCGACTATGACGGCGCCAAACTCATGGATTTCCTATTCGGTGAACGTCCACTGACGCTCATGTCACGGAGTTCTGCAGCAAGGACAGGTACTGAATTGAGCGGTCTCCTAACCGAAGACGACCTGCGTGGCGAGATCGGAAGAGTGGACAAGGCTCTTGGAAACGAGGATTTCGTATTCCTGAACAAAGGCACCGCGACAGTTAGCTCAGTGTATTCTGGAAGTTGTGCTATTGTTTACGGCAGTGAGGTAGCCAACATCGAGGGCGCTGCAGCTTTCCTTGTTGGAGACACAGATACAATTGGAAAATTTCTGAGGTTTTGCGAGCGCTGTAGCAGCAGAATGTCAGATTCAAATTGGCGTGAAATCATCCGCTCGCTCATGATCGACCCGCGCGATGTTGATCGTGTTCGTTTGGGTGTGGGGATATCTTCAAGGTTTGTTTTGGACCAAGGTCTGGTAAAGCCAGAATGTTCCTCTGATCAACCATGGGAGCGTGAATCTGCGAGAAGGGAGGCCCGCATTGAGTTCCACGAGAGCCATGTATTCAACGTTGAGAGGGAAGTTGTTCGTAGGGTCACACAAAACACCGCACAATACTCAAGAAGCTTGGCCGGCAGAATCGACGATGACGACGACGATGAATTGCGCTATCTGCCACATCTAACTCAGGACCCAAGTCGCGAGGCCGAGATAATCGTTCCGGAAGGCATCGGTGGCAGATATATCGGCAGAATTATCGTTGCTGATCGGCTTTACCCGCAGGTTGAGGAAAATGCAGATTCGTGCAATCTGGAGATTGGTGGGAAACCCTGGAAGGAGGTTTTAGTTGCTGCCGGGGAGTATAAAAAAGAAAAACGCGTGGTTGAAGCAGAAGGAATCCGAGGCGAAGTGTCCAAAATGTTCAGGTCAAGGTAATCCGCAGTCGTCAGCTACATGCCCTCGAGAACCTTGCTCTTTCTGGCTCGTACGCACATCCTGCAGATCTCTCTTTCAACAACCGTTTGATCGCTGTTGCATGCGATTTTTTTGGCTATCTCAATGATGGATTTCTTCGATTTTTTGTCGAGCTTGATGTTCCTGCCGCGTTTTTTCGAGATATACTGCGAGACTGCAGCTTGTGTTATCCCAAGTTTTTCAGAGACCTCCTTCTGTGTCAGTCCCAATTTCAAAAGCTCCTTTGCAAGCTCCGCCCTAAGCATCGGCAGCAGGTACCAGACGCCAGTTTCGCATGGAAGTTTCACTTTTATACTGTATATTATATATAGAT
>Ga0209610_1000544_pt1 | contig 19915 bp, 17 predicted proteins | sample LakKivw275mmetaG_FD_184137 | JGI IMG/M metagenome (GOLD analysis project Ga0209610, IMG submission 184137) | Anoxic lake water microbial communities from Lake Kivu, Rwanda to study Microbial Dark Matter (Phase II) - Lake Kivu water 275m metaG... | ecosystem: Environmental > Aquatic > Freshwater...
TGTCCTGTATTCCGCCCGGCGCGTATTTATGCGAGTTGCGGCTCTCGTGCGCGGATTTCCGCCTTCGGACGGTACAACTACCGGTTGAAATTATGTTTTTTTCAGTGTATTTTCAATCATGAAGAATGGAGAAAATAGGATGCTCTCTGACAACCGCCTGAAAGCCAAAACCGCAATGACCACCATCTTACTGATAACCGCACTGCTCTGCGCCATGTCCTGTAAAGAATGCCCGACTGAACCGGATATTCCAGATTTGTCTCTTACAGCGCCGTATGTAGAAACCTCTATCGTCTGGCTAAAAATATCCTCATCAGATTCGACCTCCCGCAAGTCATTCATCATACAACGGGACACAACTATAATACTGGAATCTTCCTTTCATGGCAAAGATACATTAATTGCCGATCGCACTGTCCAGCCGAATACTTCCTATTCTTATACTCTGAACCGTGTGGATCATGGAAAGATTATGAATGAAACGGAATCGGTTACGGTAACCACCCTAGATATTTCAAGTAGCGATTTTTCCTGGGAGGTCTACCGTTTTGGAGTAAGTGGTCAGGAAAACTGGCTTCGAGGTGTTTCGATCGTAAACGAGAACAATATCTGGATCGTTGGGATATTTTACTATTGGGGTTGGGATAGTCTCTATAATGAGTATGGATACGTTCCCTGTAATGCCCTTCATTGGAATGGACAACAATGGGACTCGGTTAGTATTAATCCATCTCCCTGGCAATATAGGGGAGCATATGATGCCGTCTGTGCAATTAATGATTCAGTTGTGTGGGCGGGGATTAACGGTATTTCATTGTTTCAGAATAGACAATGGATAGCACGGACTGATTCTCCCGATCTCAGTTGGATGTTAGATATCTGGGGGAATTCAATATCGAACACTTTTTTCACCTATTACTACGGTGATATTGTCCATTTCAACGGAACCAGTTTTGAAATCATGTCCAGCGGGACAACTACCGATTTGCAGGATATTGATGGTAATGATGAAAGAGTGTTTATTACCGGTTTCAGTTACACTGCAGGTAACGAAAGGGTATTGCTGGAATATAAAAATAATAAATGGAATAAAGTGTTTTCATCCCCGACTACCGACGGAGACCTATTCAAAGGAGACCTTGGACGACCTTACTCGGTGAAAGTTCTGGACGACGTTGCGGTTATTTCCACGGCCGCCGCGGCGACGGTCAAATATTACTATCACGATGGCATAATGGATATATGGCCTGAAAAAGCTACGCCCTTGCGTAACTATGTTTCGGTGGAAAGGATCGATGGAAATGCTATCAACGATCTGGCACTGATTACGAATGGCGGTCAGGTAGTGCATTACAACGGGCGGGACTATCTGACTATTTTTGATTATGACGTTTCAGGTCATCCGGGCGATCCGAGTATTTATGGCGGAGATTTCAAAGATGATGTCATTTGTGCCGTAGGGTATGTTCTTGGCCAGGCGCTGGTTATAATAGGAAGAAGATAAGGAGGAATTATAATGAAAAAGATACTTTTTATCAACACAGTAATTTTATTATGGATTGTTGCAGGATATTCAATCCATCCAACAGTGGATTGGACAAAGGCTGGAGCTAATATTGGTCAGCCACTAGTTGTGAGAAATGGGATTTCTTCAGTAACTCAACTGAAAAGTGAATTGTTAAACAGAGATCGGAGTAAACTGACTTTGATAAATCTGACAGGAAATACATTTGTTTTTGAAAATGGGGAGACTCTCGAGTTAGATAGCAATGTAATTATTCATGGTGCAGGGCCTTTAAACACAAAGTTACTTTTTAATAGAGGAGACGATTCCTCACATTGGTGTGGCATTAAGGTAACAGGTAAAATAATCTATCCGGTAATTCAGATCGATGATAATTATCCTCAATGTATTGGATTCAAATCGAATTACCTGGTATTGGAAGACGCCGCTACTATACAGGCGGGAGATTATATCAAGTTTTTCGTTAATCATCAAGATATATGGAACACTCCTTATGGTACCTATTCAGATATCGGTCAGTTATTAAAAATCACTTAAAAATCAGGCAATACTATATATTTTAGTGACAGTCTCCATTTGGACTTCAGAAATTATCCAGTTACCAATGCAGATTGGCATAACCTAAATCCCAGAATAATCGAGATTAGACCCGCACATGATGTTGGAATTGAAAACCTTTATATAGGACCGATCGATACATCCTCACGTAATTCTAACAACATTCGTTTCGAATTCTCTGCCAATTGTTGGGTGTCCGATATTGAGAGTTATCGACCTACTTTTAATCATATCGATATTGGAAATAGTATTTATTTAACTATCGAAGATTCGTATTTTCATCACGGCCGAACTGATTACTCAGGCGGAAAAGCCTATGGGATATTATTAAGTGCAACCTCGACAAGTTGTTTGGTAGAAAATAATATGTTTTACTGGCTTAGACATGCGATCTGTTTTGCTGGTGGTGCAAACGGAAATGTCGCCGGATATAATTCATCAGTAGTCACGATTTTTCAGGATGATTACGGATATATAGGACCGCAACAGGGATGGCCTTGCGCCGATTATCTATTTCATGGTCATTATCCTTTCGCTAATCTCGTAGAAGGTAACGTGGGCCAATATTTTTGCATCGATGATGTGTGGGGCTCCAATGGCCCTTATAATATGTTTTATAAGAATGCAAATATCTATAACGATAATAGTTTTGGTCTTCGAGTGTTTCCAGGAAATCCATTGCAAAATATCATTGGAAATTACATAACATATAAGTGTAACTGGATTAAACAAGGGTATCAAGGTTATATAATCGAAAGTCCGGATATTTATGAATACCACAATTATGACAATGGTGAGTATTGGGATCCTGGTTTTTGGCCCTGGCAATATTTCAATTATTCTCATAAGAATGATTGGTATTATCAAGGAAATGATAATGAGCTGGGTACATCATTTTATCGTACTGGTACATCAGATGGTTGGCCAGAACAAGTTGACTGGGGCTTTACCGCACGGAACGATTTAAAGAATTATCAAGACGCTTATAATAATTGGAAAAACCAGAATTATAATTCTGAGGAGAACAGATACGTCACCTTAAAAAATATTGATGAAAATAATTCTTTGGAGCTTTCGGAAGGCTATTTTTCGGTAAAAAGATTAGGTCGAGATAGCTATTTAGACGGTATCCCTTCGGGCCATAGTGTAAGATTAGGGAAGGATGAAAACTCAATCGATATTAAGGTAATGCAGGAAAAAATAAATACAATTAAACATCACAAATGGGATGAAGACAGGACATTATTTTTAATAAATTCCAAGAACTATGTAATTGGAGACGATAATGAGATACAAGCCAAATATTATGATGTGAGTCAATTCTCATGTACCGGGACTGAATCGGTGAAAGTTTATCTGAAAGATCCGTGGTTTGTTTCTGATCAGGAAAACCTGACTCAACCTGAAACATATAGAGAAATCAATTCCGGTACAAATATACCAGTGTTTTTAAATGAAGGTGGTTCATTCCCTATGGATTATCCGTACTATTCTGTTAAAGCTTCTAAATGCTATGCAACTACGGATTCTATTTATGTTTTTAGTCATTGGTCTTCACCAAATGGAAAAGCGGTTTTCGATCCTGCTAATGTAAATAATTATAACGGTTGTGGAGTAAGGTTCGATGATGCCGGCGCTATAGTAAAACCTGTTTATGTTGCAGTCAACCAGATTGCCAACTATACACTGTCAATTCCTCCCGACGAGACCCTGACCATCCCGGCCGGGGCGAATATCAGTTTTGCGGATGGGTTTACACTGGATGTGAAGGGAACCTTGAATATCGCGGAAACCGAATCCTGCCCGGTGACGCTGTCATCAACCGGGAAGGAATCCGGTTTTGCGAGTAACGGATATGGATATCTGGTAACATACACTCCGGAAGAAAAACTTGCGGCTTATGTCAGATTCTTCCCCTGTTGCAAAAAAATCTTGTAATTCAAAATTAACAACAGTAAATAATTTCCGTAATTTTATTACTGAGTCATTGGTTTGTTTGTATTGAAATATAACCGACGAGGTTTTTTGATACTATAGCCACGTGGTTACGAGTGTCTTTCAGTGAGAGAGTGCTCTTTGTAATATTTTATGGTTGATAGATTCGTGAACTGCAACGTTTCATCCGGTCTGAGTACCGGACGATTATAACCAGGGCCTTACGATGAATCGACTTTATTACCTGTTCCGGCAGCTGCCGGGTGGATTCGGTCTCACTGACAGCCCGGTGCTATTTCCGGGCCTCGTTCAAAATATGCCTGTATGCGCTCAGGGAAATCCCGTGAAGGGGATGGATTTCGATATGAAAAAGAACATTCAATAGAAGGAGGGCGGTATGCAACTCAACATTCCAATCAATACCTGCGCCTGACCGGATCAGCGGCGCAGACGCAGGGTTTGTAACATGGGAAGACTCCGCATGTAACGAAACGATTGGAATTTAACAGGATTTTTATTTATTTTTCATAGGAAAAGAATGGATAACCAAAAACTGACCAGATATATAAGAACTAATCTTCTGAATAGCCTGTTTGTAAGTCTCATTTCCATCATGACATCTTGTCCCGAAGAACCGAAACCAGAATATGAAATTAACCTCGATGTTGAAGATTATCTTTGTACCTGGGTTGAATTGCGAGTTACTCTGCCCGATTCCGGTAAAGCCAAATTTTTTTCTGTCCGCAGTCTGGACAGTAATATTGATATTACGCCAGTTGCTGGTGCCATTGGCTCTGATACGGTACTGCACATCGGGGGACTTCAACCGGAAACCGATTATTCCTTTCGGGCTTATTATCTGAAACATCAAAAGGTAGTTGATTCGAGTGATGTTGTATCGATCCATACCCGCGAAACTACCAGTAGCAATTTTCGCTGGGAGATAGATCGGATCGGAGTACATCCGACTTGCTTGAATGATGTTCAAATAATCTCCGAAAACGATGTCTGGGTAGTGGGAGATATCCGGTTGGAAGATACCTACACTTATGATTCGGCTGGGGTCTGGCAACTACCTTACTCGGCAGTACATTGGGATGGTGAAGAATGGAAACTTGTACGGTTTATCGGTGAACCTTTATATGCGATACCACCTACAGGAATTCATTATTTCTCAGATTCAAGTATTTGGTTTACAACTGGCAGAATATTTCATTATGATGGTGATATAACCAAATTAATGTGGACCCAGGACTATTCATCTGGAGAGTATCTAAATCATGTATGGGGATCGTCAGAGAGCGATATCTGGTTTGTGGGTACAAAAGGATTAATCGTGCATTATGATGGCCAATCGTTTACACGTATTCCTACGGGTAATACCATTCGCTATTCGGATGTGAAAGGTACACCCGACGGCAAGCATGTATTTATCGTCGGCGATAATATCCTGACACCCTACGAATGTTGCGTCTGGCATTTTGATAATGGAAATATGAAAATGATTTATTATACCGATAAGTCGGCCCCAACCGATGGAAAATTTGGTGAAGTTATGTCTGTTGGTGTCTACGATAATTATGCCTATTTTCAGACCGCGGCGGGATTGTGGGTTTATGACTTCTTACGCAATTCATCAGAAATAATCCCTTCTACAAAAGATGAAGCCCTTGCCAGTATTATTGCACAGGATCGGAATGATGTTTTCGGTTTTGGTTCGATTTGGGTTCATTATAATGGTGAAAACTGGATAACCAATAATGAGCTTTTCTGGGATATTACCTGGCCAAGGGCTGATTTTAAACGAAATTTTGTTGTTGCGGCTGGTATAGCCAGAGACGCCAGTCATGGTGTAATCATTCGCGGCTATCGATAGAATAAAAATCCTGTTTTAGAAACATCGCGGAATCTTCCTATAGTTACCTATCCGCTGGACAGGAGAGAGATTCTCCCATTAGATTTTTTAACACTTTTCAGAAAGGGTATCTATTATGAAAACGAATTTTAAACTGCTTTTCATTCTTTGGTAGAGTTATTTATTCATTTACGCCGATCCGGATTATCGGGCGCATGAAATCGAGATGTCTTTCGAGATTTCCGAAGTGGCGATGTCAACCTTCATTCAAACCCAGGTTTTTCCCCAACCAGAAGGGACGTATGGTACCGATTCGTACAAGATTCGGATCAGCGCTCCGAGAGTTGAATTACATTCTGGAAGTATAACATTCAAGGCTACAATAACCGGATACGTGACAGCTGGTTCTGTCACCATCCCCTATGCTTATACGGTTAGTAATTCCATTAGCATTCCGACGATTGACCTGTCTATTCAGGGAATCATCGGCGTCCTGCAGGGAATACCCGATCAAATCAACAGTCAGAGTGGTCCTCAATGGTTAAAAGACATCATAATCAACGCATATACTAATCTTAATCTTACTGTCTATCCTCAACGCATACTGGATCGCCTGGGCGCTGTATGAACAGGGCTGGGTTATGCAGGAAATGGAAAACCAATCCGGCGATCTGGCAAAATCAATTGGAAAATGTTCGGCCAACATCTTTGCCCAGATTCTGGCGAAGTACCCGGATACCGAAGCCGCCGATGCGGTTCGGGAAATGACCGGTGAAACCACTCCGGAAGCCGAGACCGTTGCCATCCCGCAGCAGTTTGCCCTCAAGCCGGCCTATCCCAATCCCTTCAATCCCGTGACGCATTTCAATTACGACCTGCCAGAAAGAGTCTTTGTCAGGCTCGAGGTTTACGATCTGCAGGGCAGGCTGATCGAGACGCTGGTCAATGCGACTCAGCCAGCCGGGTATTATTCCATCACCTGGAATGCACGCAACCTCCCCTCTGGCGTCTATTTCTACAAACTGATTGCAGGGGAATTCATCGCAACTCGGAAGTGTCTTCTGATAAAATGATCAGAAATCTAATCTGATTCTTCAATACAAAAACCTCCCGCAGGTTATTCCGACGGGAGGTTTTTGTACACATAAGCTTGGTGATTTACTTCGCCTTCTCTGGCATCTTACGCCGCAAGTCATCCGGTTTCTTGGCTATACGCTCGTAGGTATATTTGCGGATGCGGTAGACGTACGGGGCACTACCAGCCTTGACATAGTAATCTTCTTTGATTTGTTTGCCGACTAAAATGGTTCCCAGCTGGGTATCGCCTTTGAAGATCGTTACCCGCAGGCGTGGCAGATCGAGTCCGTAGCTCGCGAGCGGTTTGGGTTGGTACGCTTCCAGTTCATCAACGCTGAAATCACCGAGCGCCTCCAGCCAGCGTTGAAAGAGCGTTTCATCCACCTGAACGGTATCCGGCGCAACGATCAGCCAGTTCGTGGTATCGATTTTCAACGCGGCGTATTCGCGGTTATCGAGACGCCAGACGACGCGATCGGCGCTCCTGCCATCGAAGCCGGTGAGTTTCTTGTTCTGTAAGTCGAAGGCGCCTTTGGTCAGATTATCCACGGCCCAGTTTTCGAGGGTAAAGACCGGTTTGCGGGTTTCTTCCCTGGCGTAGAAGCCACCACCGTCGTTGCGCGCGGTATCGCCAACAACAAACGAAGTCTTCGCCAGACTCTCCCCGATGAAAAGGTTCATCGTAAGCCGCGGGCGATTGAAGCCGTATCGAGCTAAATTGGTTGGCTCTTCGGCGATGAAGTTCTTGACGCGTCCATTCGCCAACCGATTGAGGAGCGAAGTCACTTCATTGCTGTTGGCGGCGATTGGCACCGGCTGGAGGATTTGCCAGTTATCGCCGCTTTTTTCCAACACGACCTTGCCCTTCTTCACGGAATTCAATTCGAGCCGCCGCACATCCGCGGTGCGAATGTGCATGGTTTGTTTATCGCGCAAATCAAAAAGCGATTTACTGACGTTGCTCCACAGCGTTTTAGCAGTGGTATAGACCGCCGCTTCATCGGCGCGTTTAACGAAAATCAGAGTGCCGGTGGGATTTTCGTCACCGATCAGGAGCGTGGCAATCGTCGAATCCTTCGACATCAACCGAACCACGCCCCGCGGCATGGCCAGACCATACGCTGTTAAATCCTCAACCGAATCAGCAATCGTGCGTTCGATATTCGCCTCAACGATTTGTCCGAGGTTATATTCGATGGTCGCGGTATCACCGGCCGTCCGGACGGGTGTAGTAATTTCCCAACTGCCGGTGCTTTTATCACAGACGATCCGTTCGCCGGTGATGAATTCCGCCTGGATGATTTCATCCTTGCGGACCTGAAACAATTGTTTGGTCTGCTTTTCACGGGCAGAACGTTTTTCACCGCCCTTGACATCAAAGAAATAGATTAGCGCAAACAGGACGACGAATATCCCGAGCAGAATCAGAGTGGTTTTGCCTTTCATGGCTTACTTCCTCCGCACGAAGACCAAAATCGCCACACCAAAGGCGATCACCGGCAGAACAATAACCGTCAACCAGAAGACGGTTTTGGTCTGACCGGGGGTCATGTTCACCATGCGGATTTCCGGGTCTTTGGGGCGGATGGAAATCAGGTCTTCATCCGCCAACAGCCAGCTGACCATGTTCATGAACAGATCGCCGTTGGCTTGATTTCCGAAATAGGCATTGGCGGCAAAATCGGAATCGCCGACAACGACCAGGCGGGTTTTGCGTTCACCCTTTTTAGCATCGAGACTAACGGCGCAGGCCAGGGAAATCGGTCCGCGTTCATCAGCCGCACTTTGTGCAACCCGCCCCGTGCGATACACTTCCTCGACATTTTTTACGGCGAAACTCTGCGGGCCGGTCTGGAGCAATTCTTCCACCGTTACATTATAATTGTCACCCGTATCGCGCGGCTTGACGCGGCGGGCGACCGGGAAGAAGGTCATTACTCCGCCCATATCTTTGACGATCGAGTGGGAAGTGTATGTGGAAACCAACGGCACATCCGGGCTGGCGCCAAAAATACGCCCGAAGCCGCTGGCGTCAATCACCAAATTGTCGCCCACATCCACGTACCAGTTCTGCAGATAGGAAACCAGACCGGCAGAGGGACGCGGATCCACCATAAAAAGCGCACTGCCGCCATTTTCAAGATAATTGGTCAGCAGATTCAGTTCCTTGTCGAACAGATTCTTTTTCGGTCCGGCGACCACCACAACGTACACATCCGCAGGTATGGAGTCCTTGTCCGCCAGTAATAATTCCTCGACTTCGTAATTTTGCTCGAGGATGGCTTTTTTCGCATTCTCGAAACCGTCACGGTCGGCGCTGTTGATACTGCCTTCGCCGTGTCCGGTGAGGAAAGCGACTTTCTTGCGTCCCTCGCGGGTGACTTTGATGATGGCGTTGGTGATGGATTCCTCGGAGAAATTGGGAATCTGTTCCTCCTTGCCTTCGCAAAGAATGACGAGATTGCCGTAATCCTTGACTTTGTACTGCCGCGCCATTGCCGGTTTCTCGTCCGGATCGATGATCTCCCAGCTGAGTTTGCGCGAATAGTGCCGGAACTCATTCAGTTTATCTTCTATTGGTCCCTTGTTGATATCCTTGGCAAAGGCGTAAATCTGGATGTCCTTTTTCAAGTTCTTTAAAACCTTGATGGTCTGGTCAGACAGGCTGAAGGTTCGACTGCTGGTCGTGTCCAGGCGCCAGGTGTGGCGCGCCAGGAAAAAGTTCACTAATCCGAGAATGGCAACTACCAACAGCACAATCAGCGCCATGTTTCCGCCATAGATCAGACGCCGGTTTTTCAGCAGGTTTTTAATATCAAGCTGCACCAGGGCGAAAATCGTCGCGGCGCCACCTGCCACCAGCAACAGGATCGATTTCCAATCCCAGACATTCATGATCGAATAGACGATCAGACCCACGAGCAGCAGCGCGAGTCCGCCGGTTAATATCCATTTATAGAGTTTCATCGCTTATCCTCTCCATTTGGCTGATTCAATAGACTGATAGGTCAAAAATAACATCAGGAAGGCGAGCGAGAGATAATAGACGAAGTGCCCGGTATCGAAAACGCCTTTCGAAAAATCCTCGAAATGATTGACAATCGACAGGTACTTGAAAAGCTCGCCGAGAATCTTGCCGGTGAAATCGCCCGCAAATCCGATAACCCACAACAGCATCGTGGCCCCAAACGTGCCAACCGCCGCAACGATCTGGTTCTCGGTCAGCGACGAAATGAAATTGCCCAGTGCGACCAGCGCGGCGCCCATCAGCAGAATACCTAAATAACCCATCACGATTGGCCAGAATGCCGGCTTGCCCCAGATTAACAAAAAGACCATGAAGAGGAAAGTCACCCCCACCATGGTGAAATACAGCAGATAGGTGGCGAAAAACTTACCCAAAATGATCTGCCAGTTGGTGAGCGGCGAAGTCAGTAACAGTTCCATGGTGCCGCTCTTTTTCTCCTCGCTGAAACTGCGCATCGTGATCATGGGAATCACGAACAGCACGATGACACTCATGTTCAGCAGAAACGGGCGAATCATCATCAGGTTGACATTGACAGCCACCTGTCCCTGTCTCTGCATCATCACGGCGTAACTGTACTGCAGGAAGCTCGATAAAAGCAGATAAAAGAAGATGCCTGTAACGATGAGAAACAACCCGATCACCACATAGGCAATCGGCGAGGAAAAGTAGCCTTTCAAATCGCGTTTGAATATTGAATAGACGTTCGACATCTCAGTTGACCTCCTCTTCCTTGGTGGTTAGCCGCAGGAAGATATCTTCCAGGCTCAGTGTTTCCGATTTCATGCCTAACAGACCCCAGCTCTTGCCGACGATCAGCGCCGCCAATGCTTTGCGAATATCGGATCCGCGTTGGGATTCCACTTTGTAAATGGCCACGTCATCCCGGCGCGTCGGCTGAACGCTGACCGAGGTAACGTTAGTCGCCTGGGCTAAGGCAGACTGCACATCAACCACCGGACCTTCGATTTCCAGCGTGATGGATTCGGAGCCCTGGATCTGGGCGGTCAGGTTTTCGGGCGTGTCGATTTTGACCAGCTTCCCTTCGTTGATGATCGCGATGCGACTGCAAGTCATGCTGACCTCTGGCAGGATGTGCGTCGAGAGAATGACGGTATGATCCTGCCCGAGACTGCGGATGATTTCGCGCACCTCGATAATCTGCCGGGGATCGAGCCCGTTGGTTGGCTCATCGAGAATCAGCACCGGCGGATTGTTGAGCAAGGCTTGGGCGAAACCGACGCGCTGTTTATAGCCTTTGGAAAGCTTGCCGATGAGATTGTCCATCACCTCGGTGATTGACATGCGTTCCGCGACGCGTGCGACTTCGACGTTGATGGCCTTGGGTTCGACGCCCTTGATGGTGGCCACGAATTTTAAATAATCCCGCACCCGCATATCAAAATATACAGGCGGATTTTCCGGCAAATAGCCGATCCTTTTTTTCACTTCCAGCGCCTGTTCGAAGACCTCGAAGCCGGCAACTCTGACGGTACCAGCCGAAGCCGGTAGAAAGCCGGTGATGACCCGCATCGTCGTGGTCTTACCGGCGGCATTCGGCCCTAAAAAGCCGAGGATTTCACCCCTTTCCACAGTAAAGGAAATGTCGTCCACCGCTTTGACGGAACCGTAATGTTTTACAAGGTTATTTACCTCTATCACACGATCCTCCTTAGAAATTGTTCGCGTTTGGTTAAATCTATACAGAAATAGGCCCGCTCAATCAGTTCAGATAAACGACTGACGGCGGGAGGTTGATTGGCAAATTTTATCAGGTCGAGCTCCATGAATTCCTGCCCAAAGGCCTGCGCCGCGGCGGGGATTATATCAACGATCTGGAAAGCGGCGAGAATTTCCGCGGTGCTGAGTTCCAGAGCCCGTATGAAATAGCGTCGTTCCAGATATTCACGCAGAATCTCGGAAATCTTAAAACACTGTTGGCGGATTGCTTCGCTGGTTGATCTATCGAGGGTTTTCAGAGCATCTAATTTCTGCAGGGCTACGGTATGCGGTGCTTCTAAATAGGTCTCATCAATCAGCGGCGGGAGGTTGCGCTGGCGCCACCTTTTATAATACCAATAGCCGCCACCACAAATACCCGCGGTCAATAAAATAAAAAGTACTGCGCCCCAGGGAATCCGCCGACTCAGGGGAAAGGGTGGCTTGATGTCTTTAATCTCGGTGTTGCCGGGTGCCAGTACCGAATAGACATTAATCGTTTGGGGTATGGTCTGAAAAGTCAGGATGGCGGTGGTATCGGTGGCTTTACGCGCCTGCAGAGTCAGAGCAGGGATTTCCACCCGTCCGGTATCGAAAATCGTCAGCACAATCTGCCAGTCCTGGCTGTACATCTGGTGCTTCTTTACCGGCTCGCGTAAGCGCTGGTCAACAACTTCGAACTTCCCCAGCTGGCGGTCAATAGTCGGCAGGCTGAAGCGCGTTCCCGCCGGATAATGCAAACCGATATGCAGGGTAATGCGATCGCCGATGGTGGCAATCGTCGTATCAACCGCGGTGGTCACCGTGATGGATTCATCCTCAGCTGAGCAGATTAGAGCCAGAACGAGCAGTATAATCGTGAGCCGAAACAGTCGTCGTTGAGGAAAATAGTCGGGTAGCATTTTACCGGAACCGTCGCTCCCGCATTTTGAAAAATTGAACCAATGGGTCAACGTAGGAACGCGCAGTATCAATTTGAATCAGGTCGAGGCCCATCGTGCGCGTCGCATTGATCAGCTCCGTCCAGCGCTCGCCGACCCAGTCGCGATATTGCTGAAGGAAGGCGCGGTCATTGGTATCCACCCAGAGTTCCGCACCGCTTTCGGCATCCTGCAGTTTGAGCAGACCGCCGGGTGGCAGAGACCGATCGCGTTCATCAATCAGATGGATCGCGATCACGTCGTGTTTTTCGTTCAAAACCTGCAAAGGTTTCAGGTAATTGTCGGCATTAAAATCAGAGATCAGGAACACGATGGCGCGACGCTTCAGCCCTCTCAGCAGGTGTTCCAAACCGACCCGGATGTTCGTCTGTGGCGACGAAGGCTGGTAGTAGAGCACTTCGCGGATGACGCGCAGGGCGTGGGGTTTGCCTTTGCGGGGTGGGATGAACTTCTCCACTTTATCGGTAAATATCAGGAGTCCTACCTTGTCATTGTTTTTGATCGCGGAGAATGCCAACAGGGCGCTGATTTCCGCGGCAATTTCGGACTTGAATTTGCTTGCCGACCCGAACATCGCCGAGCGCGAGGCGTCCACAACCAGCATGACATTCAGTTCCCGTTCCTCCTCATGCACCTTGACATAAGGATGGTTGTAGCGGGCGGTCACGTTCCAGTCAATCGTGCGAATATCGTCGCCATACTGGTATTCGCGCACCTCGGAAAATTCCATCCCGCGGCCTTTGAAGACCGAGTGATATTCGCCGCTGAAGACGTCGTTGACCAAATGGCGCGTCCGCAGTTCAATCTGACGGACCTGTTTGAGGATTTCCCGGGCGATCATAGGTTAAAGGCGGTAGATTTCCGACGGATCAAGGCACTTCGACGGTATCAATGATGCGCCGGATGATTTCCTCGACGTTGACCTCTTCCGCTTCCGCCTCGAAAGTCAGGATGATGCGATGACGTAAAACATCCCAGATGACTTCCCGGACATCTTCGGGAGTGACATAACCGCGTTGCTCGATAAAAGCGTGGGCTTTGGCGGCCAAGGCAAGGTAGATCGAAGCACGGGGTGAGGCGCCATAGGCAATCAGGTCAGCGATATCGGCCAGATTGGCGCTTTTGGGTTCGCGGGTCGTATAGACCAGGTCAACGATATACTTATGGATTTTCTCGTCGATATAGATATCGTTGATTACCTGGCGCGTGCGTCGGATGTCGTCCGCACCGATGATGGGATTGACGGCAATCTGACCATTGGTATGCGCCATGCGCTTGACGATTTCGAGTTCCTCTTCCTTATTCGGATAGTGGATAATGACCTTCAGCATGAAACGATCCACCTGGGCTTCCGGGAGCGGGTAAGTGCCCTCCTGTTCGATGGGATTCTGAGTCGCCAGTACCATGAAGGGATCATCGAGAGGATGGCTCTTGTCCCCGATTGTGACCTGGCGTTCCTGCATGGCTTCGAGAAGCGCGGATTGCACTTTGGCCGGGGAGCGGTTGATTTCATCCGCCAAAATAATATTACTGAATATCGGACCCAACTTGGTTTCGAAGGTTCCGGTTTTCTGGTTATAGATCAGTGTGCCAATCAAGTCGGCGGGCAAGAGATCCGGGGTAAACTGGATGCGCCGGAAGCCGACCCGGATGATGCGCGCCAGTGTACTGATTGTCAGAGATTTAGCCAGTCCGGGGACGCCCTCCAGCAAAATATGACCGTTGCAGAGCAGGCCAATGAGCAAACGCTCGATCAGTTTGTCCTGGCCGACGATTACCTTGCCAATTTCGCTTCTGACATTGGTCAGGAACGCACTTTCCTGACGGATACGTTCATTCACTTCTGAAAGATTGAAACCCATAGCCCGCACTCCGTTATTTCTCGCCCTGGGTTATCGTCTGAAGTTCCGGGATTTCATCGAGTGATTTCCCGAGATTGCGCAGTTCCCAGTCTGCCGACGGAGCTAGGATATGCTGGGGATATTCCTTTAAAAAACGCCGGTAGTACTTTTCGGCCCGTGCCAGGTCCTTGGCTTCGTTGGCATAGACGTAACCGATCATAAACAGGGCATTGGCCGCCCGGTCGGTCGCGGGGTATTTTTTCATCACCCGTTTGTAAACCTTGACTGCGGCCGGGATATCCTCCAGATTGTTTTTATAGACATCAGCGATGGCGAACAGGGCTGGGGCGGCCAGGCTGTCCCCGGGATAGTGGCGTACAAGTTTTTCATATTGAACGATCGCCCCTTTATAATCCGCATCACTGATCAGGGCCAGTGCCGCGTCCCAATAACCGATCGCGGTATTGTCCGGCTTCCCGCATTGCATGATACTACTCATCAGGATAAGGGCGACAATGAGATAAATTCGACTGCGCATCATCAACTTTCTCCTTTAACCAAAAAGTTTTGTTCTATCAATCTGCCTGCCAACCGGTCAGCAATTGTGGCTGTATAACGGTCGTTCAGGATATTTTGTTCCTTTTATTCTCAATTTTCCGGAAAACAATTTTCCCGTCGGCAATCGCGACTTGCAGGGAATCGCCGGGTTGAAATTTTTCCTCCAACATTTCCAAAGCCAGCGGGTCTAAAACCTGACGCTGGATGAGGCGCTTGACGGGACGGGCCCCGAACATTGGATCCCAGCCCGCCTTGGCAATCAAATCCCGCGCGGCGGTAGTCAATTCCACCTCGATATCGCGCGACTTGACACGCTTCAGGAGCCGCTTAAACTGCAGTTCCACGATCTGATTGATTTCCCGGGGCAGGAGCGGTTTAAAGACGATGATTTCGTCAATGCGATTCAGGAATTCCGGCTTGAGCAACTGGCGCAGTTGCGACAATATCGTTTCCTGGATGGAAGCGTAAACGACCTCGATATTTTCTTCATCCACCTCGCTGGTTTGCCCCAGGATTGCCTGAGAGCCCAGGTTGGAGGTCATAATGACAATGCTGTTTTTGAAATTTGCCACGCGTCCCTGATTGTCGGTCAGGCGCCCGTCTTCGAGCACTTGCAGGAGAATATTGAATACATCCGGGTGAGCTTTCTCGATTTCATCGAGTAAAACGACCGAGTACGGTTTCCGGCGAACCGCTTCGGTCAGTTGTCCGCCTTCCTCATAACCGACGTAGCCGGGCGGCGCCCCGATCAAACGCGAAACGGCATGCTTTTCCATATATTCGGACATATCGATACGCACCAGGGCGTTTTCGTCATTGAAAAGAAATTCGGCCAGAGCTTTGGCTAATTCGGTTTTCCCGACCCCGGTCGAGCCGGTGAAAATGAAAGTTGCCAGGGGCCGATTTTCGTCCTGCAGGCCAGCGCGCCCCCGACGGACAGCATTGGCGACCGCCCGGACGGCTTCGTCCTGCCCGATGACACGTTCATGCAATTTGGCTTCCATGTTCAATAATTTCGCTCGTTCGCCTTCAATTAAACGGCTGACTGGAATATGCGTCCAGCGGGCGACGATCTCGGCGATATCTTCTTCGGTGACTTCTTCCCGCAACAAGGCCCGTTTGGCCTGAAATTTCTTCAGAAATTTCTTTTCCTGTTCAAATTGCCGGTTGAGTTCAGGCAGTTCGGCGTGCACGAGCTGGGCGGCGCGTTCCCAGTTACCTTCCCTCTCGGCTTTCTCGGCTTCCAGGCGCCGATTCTCGATCTGCTTTTTCAGATCATTGATGGCGGCGATGTGCTTCTTTTCTTCCTGCCAGTGCGCCCGCAGGGTAGCGGCCTCCTCTTTGAACTCAGCCAGATCCTGCTGGATTTTTAAATAACGCTGATGGGATTCTTCATTGTCCTTTTCCTTCGCCAGGGCGTGGCTTTCGATCTCCAGCTGACTGATTTTGCGCTCGACTTCGTCCAGGTCGGCAGGCAATGAATCAATATCAAGGCGCAGTCGGCTGGCGGCCTCGTCAATTAAATCTATGGCTTTGTCCGGTAAAAAACGCTCGGTGATGTATCGCTGGGAGAGTTCGACCGCCGCCACGATCGCCGCATCGGTGATGCGAATACCGTGGTGAATTTCGTAACGTTCCTTGATGCCGCGCAGGATGGAGATCGCATCCTCAATGGTCGGTTCGTCAATCCGCACCGGTTGAAAACGGCGCTCCAGAGCCTTGTCCTTCTCGATGTACTTGCGGTACTCGTTGAATGTCGTCGCGCCGATGCAACGCAGGTCGCCCCGCGCCAACGCCGGTTTGAGCAGGTTCGAAGCATCCACAGCCCCTTCCGCGGCTCCCGCGCCCACGACAGTGTGAATCTCATCAATAAACAGAACTATCGAACCCTGGGCTTCACTGATTTCCCGCAGAACGGACTTCAGCCGATCTTCGAATTCACCGCGGAATTTGGCTCCGGCAATCAAAGCCCCCATATCGAGCGCCATGATCCGTTTGGTTTTCATCCCTTCCGGGACGTCCTGATTGACGATACGCAGAGCCAACCCCTCGGCAATCGCGGTCTTGCCCACCCCGGCCTCACCAATCAGCACCGGATTGTTTTTCGTGCGGCGGGTCAGAACCTGTAAGACCCGGCGGATTTCTTCTTCCCGACCGATCACAGGGTCAAGTTTTCCCCGGCGTGCCAAATCATTCAGATCCCGGCAGTACTTCTTGAGTGCCTGATACTTGTCCTCCGGAGACTGATCCGTAACAGACTGTGAGCCGCGAATTTCCTTGAGTGCTTTCAGCAGGTTTTCCTCATTGATGCCATGCGCGCGCAGGGTTTTCTTCAAATCGCCCCTGGCTGTATCGTTGAGCGCCAAAATCAGATGCTCCACGCTGAGATACTCATCTTGAAATTGTTTGGCGTACTCCTCCGCCGAGGTGAACACCTGATTGGTAGCGTTACTGAGATACGGCTGACCGACATTGCCGCTGACCTTGGGAAAACGATCCAGCAAATTTTCGATCGTCTGGGTAAATTTTTCCGGTGTATCGACCACCTTCTTTAAAACTGCCAAACCGACATTCTCGGCTGTCGTCAAAATGGCATAAAGCAGGTGCTCCGGTTCAATTTGTTGATGATTCAGGCGGGCGGCTGTATCAACCGCATTTTTTAAGACTTCCTGAGCCTTCAGGGTGAACCGGTCAAACGTTAACATGATTGCGCTTCTCCTTTAGAATGAGTAGGGGATTCCGAACTGAATCTGCCAGAGATTGTCTTGATCTTCGCCTTTAATTGGTAGTTTTTTCGCATAATCAACTCTGATCGGTCCTAAAGGAGATGCAATTGTCAAGCCAAGACCGGCGTCCCATCGATATGTCATGCCCAGTAATGTTTTAAACTCATCAGCCATATTGCCACCATCAACAAAAATCTCACCGCCCAATAACCAGAACAGCGGAAAGCGGATTTCAGCCGAGGTCAGGGCTTTCGCGTTAGCACCAATCGGATTCCCACTTTTTCTGAGAAATTCGCGCTCCCGCCAGCCACGCATACTGGTCGAGCCTCCCAGGTAAAATTGTTCATAAAGTGGTGGATCATCGGCGCTCAGGCTTTCCATTAGACCCAATTTGGCGCGGTAGGCCAATACTATCGGGCCTAATATCTGAAAGTACTGGCTGTAACTGACTTCGAATTTGTAATAATCCTGCGTACCGCCGAGAATGGTACCGACGATCTTTCCGCTCGTGGTCAGTAAACTGCCATTCTTAGGGAAGAGAAAGTTGTCGCGATAATCCCGGCGGAGAGTCAATGAAATTGCGCGTTCGCGGTCTAAGGGATTGACCGCCGTCGGGTCAACTTCGGTACTGAACTTGATACCGCGGATTTCCACACCGGATTTCAGGTAGAATCTCCGCTCCGGCTGATAAATCAGGGCTATTTCACCGCCGAAGCTGGTGCGCGATTGTTCCTCCAAAACCTGGTTTTCAAAAAACAACCGAAACGAATTAGACGACCGAAAGCCGAGCAACCAGGGTTCGATGTAGACTATTTCGGCGGCGGTACGGGGCTGGCGGAAGATATCGGTCATATTCAGCGCCGTTTCCAAATTAATACTGAAGCGACTGCCGCGACCGGCAATATTGCGGTTCAACCATTCGCCGGCGATATCGAAAGAGGTATAGGGTTCACTCAGTCCGCGATCCTGACCCAAACCAAAATTCACACCAAAGTAGTGCATATCCAGTTCACGGACGTTCACGATCAGGTTCAACTGGTTCTTGGTGGTATCGAAATCGCTGGGATGGATGCTGACACTTGAAAACAGCCCGGTTTCGTAGATGTGACGTTTCGAGAGCTCGACTTTTTCCAGCGAATAGAGGTCACCGGGCTTCAGCACGATTTCGCGGCGGATGGGACGGTCTTTAACCTTCTGGTTATTGCGGATATGGATGTCCCCGACGTGCATCGTGCGGTTTTCCTGAATATTTAGGAAAAGATGAATACCATCCTCAACCGCGATAGAATCGCGAATTACCGCCAGTGGTTTGCCGATGTTGGCATATTCCGTCTGAATAGTTTTAATGCCATTGCGGATCTGAATCGGATTATAGGGTTGTCCTTTCTTATGGGCGATGATCGCGCGGATTTTCTTGTCCGACAGCAGCTGGGTGCCGGAGACGGTCAGGTCTTTAAAAAAATATTGCTGTCCCTCACTGATTGAAAAAAAAATATCAACGACATGATTAGGATGCACCTGGAAGGAATCACGCACGGTAGCGTACAAGTAGCCGTTTTTCACGTAAGTGTTTTCCAGCGCCAAACGATCCAGGGCTAAAAGGCGCCGGGTAAAAGTCTTCGACCGCCAGATGCGCCGTTCTTTTAAATCTATGAGACGCTTCAGACGCGAAGTTGAAAACTTCTGATTGCCGGTTATGAAAATTTTCCCGACAACATATTCCGTCGCCCGGAAATCGCTTTTCGACTCAAGTTTAGCTGGCAGGGTCGTTATGCAAATTATCAAAACCCAACCAACCACCCGTAAGAAGCAATAGTTTTTCAATAGCGATATTTATAACGGTAGTTGATTCTGAGTAAACCTTCCTGATCGACATCACCGGCAATCGAGATATTGCGATTCAGCCGGTATTCGAGACCAAATAGCTGGTTGGGCTCAATTAGCGAAAAAGTACGTTCATATTTGAAATAAAGGTTGCGGGCAATTTTGCGTCCGAGAACGATACTCCACTGGTCAGGTTGCTGATTGGCGAATAAATTGCCGCGCGTGCGCAGTTCAAATTCATCCAGCCCGCTGATCCGGCTGATGCTCTTCTCCAGCTGGCGCTCGAAGTACACTCCAAACATGTTGAGCGCGTCCGAGGACAGGCGTT
>Ga0209610_1000545_pt1 | contig 19911 bp, 12 predicted proteins | sample LakKivw275mmetaG_FD_184137 | JGI IMG/M metagenome (GOLD analysis project Ga0209610, IMG submission 184137) | Anoxic lake water microbial communities from Lake Kivu, Rwanda to study Microbial Dark Matter (Phase II) - Lake Kivu water 275m metaG... | ecosystem: Environmental > Aquatic > Freshwater...
GGATTATAACCGGATACGGTCACCGGTCAATGCGGCAGACGGTTCGTTTTGAATGCGTCAGCCATTGACGTCATTTGTCGCCGGCGACCACATTGAGAACGACCGCGAGGTTTGCAGGGCCGGCAGTTGACGGTAGAATCGTGGCCGTGACGAATCTGAATTCAGGCCTTCCGTGCGAGCTCTGTCGGGTCACGACCGACGATGGTCTTGAACTCAACGGATTCTACCATTCGGGAGGAACGAGGAGCGAGGGGCGTGGGGCGGGGACCTCGATACCTGATCCCCAACGCTTGGTCTCCAGTCCCTTCTGCCTTGTTCACGTTCATGGATGGGACGGCAATTTCTACGAGAACAGGTTCACAGACCACGCGGCGCGAGCATGCGGCCGGGCCGGAGTCGGCTTCGCGGCGTTCAACAACCGAGGGCATGACTACATATCGGACATACTGAGGACTCGGAGAAGTCAGAAGGCAAAAGGCAAAGGCCAGAAGTCAGAGCCGCGGCTTGGCTATGTGCAGGTAGGTGGGATGTTCGAGAGGTTTGGGGAGTGCCTGCTGGATGTGAAGGCTGCGGTGGACTTCGCGGTGGCGCGCGGCTGGCGGAAGGTCTTCTTGCAGGGCCACAGTCTCGGTGCGGTGAAGGTGACCTACTACCTTGCGCAGACGCACGACCCGCGCGTCGCCGGGCTGATTCTGCTTTCGCCGGCGGATACCATGGGTTGGATTAGAGAGAAACTGGGTCACGCGTTTCCCAAGGCTCTTGCTCATGCGCAGCGTCTGCTTGAAGCGAGCCGCGGAACTGAACTGATGCCGCTGCGGTTCTACGAGACACCGGTCTCGGCCCGCACTTTCGTGGAAGCGTACGGGCCGAGGTCGCTGACCGGTGTATTCAACATCAGCCGTACTGACCGGCAGCGCTTTCCGGAGTTGGCCGCAATCACAGTGCCGGTTCTGCTCGAGGTTGGGACCGTAGAGGAGTACTTTGTCGGATCGGCGCAGCGGTTCGTCGACGGGATTGCCGAGCGCCTTGAGCACTGCCCTTCGTTCACCGGTATCGTCATAGAGGGAGCTCCGCACAACTACCTGGGACACGAGCAGGCCCTTACCGACGAGCTCGAGGACTGGCTGCAGGGGAGAATTCGGGGGAAGGCATGACAGACATATTCACGTTGCTGCGGGAACGGGCGCTCGAACGAATGGCGAAGGCAACGCCCGAGGATTTCCTAGTCAGGGGTATCTGGAAGGTCGAGCTGGCGTTCAGGCCCAACCCGGCCGAGCGGACCTTCAAGTATACATTCTGGCTGGCGATGACGCGCGGACAGGGCTGCTGCTACTGCACCGGCGACGACCAGCGGGGCAGCGAGTTGGTCGGACACGACGTACGTGAACTAGTGGCCGACAAGACCTGCATTTCGATAGCAGCGCTCGATTCGCTCTACGCGACGCTGGAGCGACGGCCGGCGGCCACCTTCCAGTTGGTCGGGACGCCGATTGAGAAGACGGACGCTCGGACAGAGATCATCCTGCATGAGGCCGAACGTCTGGTCTCCGGTATCTGCACCAGGCCGGCGCGGGTGGTGAACGTCGGGCTCGTCGGGAACATCGTGCGTGACCTGGTAGCGCGTGGCTACGACGTGCGCGCGAGCGACATGGAGCGCGACACCGTGGGGACTAGAGTTCACGGTGTGCTCGTCGAGGACGGCACTCGGACCTACGACCTCGTTCGCGAGGCCGACCTTGCCATCGTCACGGGCATGACCATAGCCACGGATACACTCGAGCTCATCGTGGACGAGGCGAAGAAAGCCGGCACCAAGCTGCTGGTATTTGCCGAAACCGGAGCCGAGTTCGGTGAGGAGTACTGCCGGAGCGTTGGGATCGATACCGTTGTGTCCGAGCCGTTCCCGTTCTACATATTCCAGGGCACGAGCACAATCGAAGTCTACAGGAAGTGATGATTCAGGGATCGGTCGAAGTCAGGAGCCTGCAGTCAGAGTGAGGCCCGGAGCGGGGACCCGGGGACCTTCGAGTGTCTGAATGCTCCCCATGAGGCGATTCGAGGAGTTCTTTGTCCGCGATGGCGGGTTCGCTGCCGACGGCGTGCCGCTTGATGATATTACCGGCAAGTACCCGACGCCGTTATACATCTATTCGGCTACGGCCGTTCGTACCAAGTACCGGCTGCTGAAGGAGCACTTCCCCGCTTTCGACATCTGCTACTCGCTAAAGGCCAACCCAAACCCGGGGGTCTGCGGCATCCTGTGTCATTCCGGCGCCGGAGCCGAGGTCAGCTCGACCCGGGAACTGGCGACCGCTCTCGCCTCCGGGTTCTCGCCGCACAGCATTGTGTACGTTGCGCCGGCCAAGACCGCGGGTGACGTCGAGCAGATCTTGCGGGCCGGGGTTCACGCGATAGTCGCTGACGCGGTATCCGATCTCGAGCTCATTGAGGCCGCGGCGCGCAGGCTGGCAGAGAAACCCCGCGTACTGCTGCGCATCAATACACGTGAGATTCAGCCCGAGGCCAAGGAAGTGATGGTCGGCGGCCCGAGCAAGTTCGGGTTCGACGAGGAGCGGGTTGTCGAAGAAGTGACCGGGGTCAGGCTCGAACACGCGCGGATTGCCGGAATCCAGGTCTACTCGGCGAGCCAGGTCCTGGACAAGGCGTGGCTCGCCACGCACATCGAGTATGTGTTTGCGCTCGCGCGCAGATTCAGCCGGGACCTGGGCTTCCGCCCTGAAACGATTGACTTCGGGGGCGGGTTCGGCGTGCCTCAGCATGACCGAGACCATGAGCTGGACCTGACCGGGCTGGGAGAGGCCATTGCCTCCTCGCTTGCGTCGTTCCGTGCCGACAATCCCGAATGCCGGCTGCTCTTCGAGAGCGGACGCTATCTTGTGGCCGAGTCGGGCGTGTTCATTACGCGCGTAGTGCGGGTCAAAGAATCACGCGGCCGTGTGTTCGCAATCTGCGACGGCGGGATGAACGCTTTCGCGCGGCCGGTCTTCATGCGCATCAAGCATCCGGTTCGGCTGCTCAACCGGTTGGCCGAACACGCCACCGACCAGGTGGACGTGTGCGGGCCGATCTGCACTCCGCTCGACTGCATCGCCAGGGACGCTCATTTGCCAGTGCCAAAAGCGGGGGACTTCGTCGGTCTCCTGAATGCCGGGGCCTATGGCTGTTCGATGAGCCTGCTCGACTTCATGAGCAGGGGACGGCCGGTTGAACTGCTCGCCGACGCGGGCGAATTGCGGTCTGTCAGCAGCTAGAAGTCAGCGGATTATTCTGGCTCCAGCACGGTCCAGCGCCGGCGCAAGCAAGAGCGAATCGTACGGCACGCCGAGCCAGTCCTGCTCTTCCATGTAACCGGCCAACCGCGGTGGCACGGCATTCCTGAGCCGCAAGGTGAAGTACCAGTTCCAGATGCCGGTCGTGAAGGCGATGTCAGGCCGAGACGAGAAACCCATGCCGGAAAGAGCGACGCTTTCCAGTTCGGGCGACGTTCCCAGCCATCGGCACACGGCCGCGAGCGTGTTCCGCGTACGGATGTTCGCGTAGTGGCTCGCGACTGCCATCAATTCGAGGAACCGGTTGATGTCGTCGCCGCCACGGCGTATGGCCGAGTCGGTTGCGATGATGACGGTGCCCGGGTGGTCTTCGAATCGGCCGGGCGGCAATATGTCAGTCCGGGCGAGCCTCCGCCAGCCTTGATGTTCCACCCGGGCGGCTGAAGGCTCGGGCAGGAGCGCGGCATCGCATGCCCTGGCAGAGAGCCCTGCTGCCAGCGCGGCCAGGTCGTCAACCGGCACGAGTCTCACCTTGACCGACTCCGGGTTCGATGGCAGGCCGCGGACGTCCGTCGCGTACTTCAGGTGTTCGTATTCGAGGGCCTGCATGAATCCGAGTACTGCCATGGGGTACCGGCCGATGTACCAGACTACCGTCGGTTTCGCTCGCGCCCTTACCCAGTCGATGAACTCGCCCCAGTCCTTGGCAGGTACTGCGGAATCGGCCTCGAGGAAGTCTTCGGCCCGTTGAAGCGGCGCGACGATCCGGACCGGCAGCCCTTTGAGCACGGCCCCGAGCACTTCTTCGGACTCGAGTATTCCGACCTGAGCGCTGCCGGACAATACGGCGTCAAGTACCTCGGAGTCGGTGCGGAAGCCGGTCAGTTTGAGCGAGAGCGTGCTGCGCCCGCGGTCGAGCAACGAGTACGACTCGCGTTCGTCGACCTGCCTCAGGTTCAGCCCATAGCGGGCGCGGAAGTCGCTCGGATAGAGGCACGCATCAAACAGCGGCGCCGCGTGGTCGTCGCAGTGATAGGCGATGGAAAGCGACGGCATCGAACGGGCAGTCGCTGCCCCAACCAGCAGGGCGGCAGCAGTCACCAGGATTCTCAAGTGCCAACTCCGGATGAAGGCCGTCGGCTTTTACGCCGCAGTGTCAGAATGACAATCAGCGGCAGGGAGACCAGCGACAGGAGCAGCGTCGTGGTTCTCAACCACCCGAGTCGGGCCTTCACGCTCACGACATGGGACCCGGCCGGACAACGGATGCAGGTGAAATGATCCGCCGTTTCGAAGAAACGAACCGGCCTGCCGTCCAGGCGCACGTCCAGCTCGGAGTAGTAGCTGACCGCTACGCGCAGGAAGCAGTCGGAGCTGACCTGAAAGCCGGTAACGACGTCCTGGTGCCGAATCATGGTGCTGTCGATGAGCAGCCGGGGCAGACCGGGCAAAGACTCCGGCCTTGTGCCGGCCGGTGTCGGTATGAAGCTCAGGCGGTGGTCGACTTCATCAAGTGCCAGCGTGTCGAGCAGACGTCGCCAGTTCCCGGCAACGATCAGGCTGCGGTCAGGCACGAGGGTCTCCGGGGGCGCCGGCGCAATCCTGTTCCCGGCCAGCACCAGGCCCTGATGCGTCCGGCCAATGGCCAGCGGGGGATCGCGCCAGGCTGAGAAGAATCTCTTGTCCCAGTCCATCTCGTCCTTGAGCACGGCTGAAAATGGCCCGGCATCGGTACCGCTGGCGCTGACGAGCGTGGGCAGAGTAATGAAATGGCTCGCGCCCATGAGTGCAAGGGCCTTGCGCGTGTTGTCGGAGATGAGCCGGCGGGTTGTGTCTCCCAGGTCTCCGGCAATGTAGTTCACCCACGGGTACACGTAAAGCATTGAGCGCGGCGCGTACTGGTGATATAGACCCAATGGAGTGGCCAGACCGCCGTAGACGACGCCGACTGCGGGCAGGCGTCCGGTGCGGCGCACATCGTCTATCCTCGGTATCGGGAGGTCCAGGTCGATCAGCCGGGCATGCGGTTCGCGGCCGACAATCGGGTAGATCTCTTCACGCACGGCCAGGATTTCGTGTCGGTCGGGATAGCGGCCGCTCAGCCGCGGCAGGCAGTCAACTGCCACGACTCCGACTACGATCGCGAGGACCAGTTCGGGCCTGACCCGCCGCAGGGCCGGGACGCCTCGCAATAGCTCATACGTGCCTGGCACCAGGAGGGCGATAAAGAAGATGACGAAAAGCAGGAACCGTTCCGTCGGCAACCCGGCGGTAACCAGGTATTGTTTCTCCCTGAGCAAGGCCGGGCCGAAGGTCAGCACGAGGCTGATGGTCAGGCCAATCAGTGCCGGGACCTGAGACCGATAGCGGCGGCGAAGCAGCACGGCGCCGATGGCGGCCAGCAGCAGGATGACAACACTCAGTCCGAGGTACCATCCCGAGTACGCGCCCAGTCGCGGCCTGAGCCCGAGCAGCACCATCAGGTCGGGTATGCCCAGGTTCAGATGGGTGATCGGGAACCGGTGCGAGTTCTGCTCTACAACAAACGGGATTAGAAAGAAGGCCGAGACGCTGATGGCCGCCAAAGCTGCCATGCTCAGCGCCCGCCAACTGCTCACTAACCGCCGCGGACTCTTCGCAAGGCAGCACAAAGCGAGGAGCGCGAGCGCGAACACCGCGTACACTACGTGAGAGAGAACCAACAGGCCGACCCATAGCCCCAGCAGCAGGGCCTGCTGCAACTGCCCTCCCACATCGCGCTTCCCGTCGCCTCCGCGTAATACGTTTTCCAGTGCAAGGAAAACCAGCGGCAGCAGCACGTATACGAGTGCCTGCGGGTAGTTGGCGATGCGGCTCAAATACAGGCCTCGCCATGGGATAACCAGATACACGACGGCCCCGAGCGCCGGGCCGAGCCCCGCGTTTTCCTTCTTCCTCTCTTCTCCCGTCTCCCTCTTCAACAAACACAGGTACATGGCGATTGCGCTCAGCAGATGCAGCACGACGAGCACGATGCGCAGAGCCAGGAGCAGATCCCCGCGCGTGAGCAGCGTCAGCGGCCCGCTCAGCAGGTAGAACAAGGGAGAGTAGAACCTGAGTACGGGGACGCCGCAGTAGAACATGAAGGTGTAGAAGGGCGCGAATCCTTCTTTGAACGCGTGATAGACAATGCTCTGGCGGGCCAGATGGGCCCAGATATCGACGGACGTGGGATGACCGGGGGCAACGAACGGATAGCAGCTCAAGAGTGCCACCAGTGCCAGTAGCCCGACTGCCAGGCGGGAGGGAGCCACGGCGCGCCTCGCGCGAGTCACTTTGTGCGGTGCGGGCACGGGCTAATATAGCAGCGGCGTCAAGAAGGGTCAATTCAGAATGTGGAACGCAGGATCAAGATGCGGCGGGATGGTCCTGGCCGCTTGACTCCTGCCCGCGGCGGCCCATACTACCATGAGTTGAAAACGCGAAAGGATGCAGCATGAAAAAGGTAGCCGTGTTCGCATTCAGCGGAGACCCGGCGACTTTCGCCCACGCGATGCTGAACGTGATGGACATGAAGGACCGGGGCTACGACGCCAAACTCGTGGTGGAGGGCGATGCGACAAAGCTTTTGTCGCTCCTGCGCAACGAGACCAAGCCGTTTGCCGACGTCTATCGGCAGTTCCGTCAGCGCGGACTCATCGACCGGGTGTGTCGAACATGTGCAACGAGGAACGGCACCGTGCCCGTAGTGATCGAGCAGAACCTGAGGTTCGGGGATGATATGGCCGGGCATCCTTCGATGGCCGCATACATGGAACAGGGCTACGAGATAGTGACACTCTAGCGATGGCAAGTCCCTTCGATGCGGTCGCAGGCAGGTACGATTCCTGGTATGACGGAAAGGGACGAATGGCGTTCGAGGTTGAGCTGGCCGCCTTGCTCCCTTTGCTGCCGGACCTGCCCAGGCCGTGGCTTGAGGTCGGCGTCGGCACGGGACGGTTCGCCCAGGCGCTGGGAATACCGCTCGGCATCGACCCGTCGCCGGCGCTGCTCGAGAAGGCGCGCGCAAGAGGGATAGTAGTCCTGTACGGCGAGGGAGAGGAACTGGTGTTCCGCGCCGGCAGCTTCGGCACGGTATTTCTGCTGACGACCTGGGAGTTCCTCAGCGAACCGCTCAAGGTACTGCGCGAGTGCCGACGCGTGCTCAGGAAGGATGGCCGGCTGGTGAATGCCATTCTCGACCGTGACGGCAAGTGGGGGGCAAGCTACGCGCAGCGTGGCCGGCAGGGCGATGCGTTGTTCAGCCATGCCCACTTCGACCGGTACGAGGAAGTGAAGCGCCTCACCGAACAGGCCGGGTTTGAGGTCGTGAAAACGGTGTCGACTTTGTTCCAGGGCCCGGGCGAGACCATCGGCCCGGAAGAACCTCGCCCCGGCTTCGTGCGCGGGGCGAGTTTCGTAGTGCTGGTGGCGAGTCCGGCTACTCGATGACGAGTTTTCTCGTCGCGATACCGAGCTCGGAATCGAGCTTGAGAAGGTAGACGCCGGCCGGCATCGACCGAAGGTCGAGCCGGAATGACGAAGTCCGAATCCCGAATGACGAATGGACGAGGCGGCCCTGCGAATCGTAGATGCCCAGCGTCGCGGACCCGGAGCCGGCAGGAAGCGACCACTCGACCCTGACATCACCGCTGGTTGGGTTGGGCTGGACCGACAGGGCGATTGGCCTGCACGGCGGCCGCCGCTCCTCGGTGATGCCGACCTCGAGGTGTCCCAGTGAGTCGGTCTTTATCAGGAGAAGACTGTCGGATATCCCGGCCGAGTCGGATGACCCGGCGATGATGTAGCCGCCGTCAGGGGTCTGTTCGATGTCGGCGCCGGTCTCCCGACCAGAGCCGGGGAGAACCGCAGTCCAGGTAGTGTCGGCCTGGGCATCGGTCTTGATCAGCCAGGCCCGGGCCGAGTCACCCCAGTCAATGGCGCCAACGATGGCAAATCCGCCGTCGCTGGTCGCGCACATGGCCGATGCCTGAGACGCCGCCCCGGCCGGGGCGAGGCAGCGGGTCCAGACCGTGTCGCCGCGCGACGTTGTCCGGAGCATGTAGAGGGCATTCAGGCTGGTCAAAGTATCAAACTCGTAGCCGACTGCGAGGAATCCACTGTCCTGCATCTCATGGACGTCAGTGAGCATTGGCCCGACCGGGCCATGGTACAGCCTGGTCCAGACCGTGTCACCGTCCGGCGTCAGCCGGACGAGACGCAGGTTGACAGAGACATAGTCCTTGGCATCGCCGCAAAGGACGTAGCCTGAGTCGCGGGTCTGGGAAACGCCGCGTGCCCAGGAGTCGAACATCCGCGGCTCGTCATAGTAGCGTTTCCATTCTTCGTGCCCGTCCGCGGTCAGCTTGATGGCGCCCATGTCGTAGGCCGTGTCGGGAATCCGGCCCGCGACCAGGCAGCCACCATCGTAAGTCGGGATGAACGCCGAGATAGGACCACCCCACGCGGACCGGCATTCCCAGGTCGGGTCGCCCGCCGCATCGTACTTGCGGACGACGACCTTCTTCGCCGATTCGGCCAGCAGCGCGTAGCCGCCGTCCGCGAGGCGGCAGGAGAAACCGCCGCCGTTGTCGAGGTTGAGAATGGCCCGCACAGCCGTCGTTTCGCCCAGAGAGTCGGTTCGAGCAAGCACCGCCCCGAACACACTGGCGGAAGCCTGAAATCCTCCGCTCGCGACGTACCCGCCGTCGGCAAGCTGTGCGACAGAGCGTCCGACGTTCCGGGTGTACCACCGCCACTGGCGGTGGAACGTGGTCGCTGCCAGCGCGGGCAGCGCGAGCACGAACAGCGCTCTGGCGACTCGACCGGCAGCGACCATCAGAAGTTGACTGCTGTGCCTCAGCTACTCCGTCTTGACCAGTTTGGCCGACGTGCTGAAGCCGGGCGCCTGCAGCCGGCAGCAGTAGACACCTCGGCCTACCATCCTCCCGTTGTTGTCGGCGCCGTCCCAGACGACGCCGCTGGTTGCCGGTAGTGTTTTGACCAGTCGGCCGTCTGATGAGTAGATGCCCAGCTTCGGTTCCGCGGCATGGGGCAGGTTGAAGCTGATTCGCGCGGTCCTTGCGCACGGGTTCGGACTTGCCACCAAACCGACGCGCACGCTGCCCGTCGGTGGCTTTTCCTTGACCGCGACGAACTGCCTGGTCCGGTAGTGCTCGAGCGGGTATCCGGGAGCCAGGACGCGGCCGCGCAGGCCCGGATAGTCCGGAGCGTAGCGCACGGCGCGGAAGGAGTTCGACTCCCAGCCAATCGGGCCGTGGTTCACTGTGTCGCCCTGGGTCATGATGGTTTCGCCTGCTCTGACTTCCGGACACATGTAGCGCCAGACTATCTGGCTGTCCGCAGTGACCTCACGGAATCTCCCTTTGGTCCCTTCGGCGGTCAGCGTGTTGCCGTTGGGTAGACGCTGGGTGCCACCCATGTTGGGGCCGTAGAACTCGCCCGGTGGGTTGCCGATGTATCGCCAGCAGAGGCTCTCCGGGCCGAATGGATGTCCGGGTGCGGGCCTCGTGTACCAGCCGGTACTGTCGACCGGCGGAATCCACTCATCGACTGACGAGCCGTTGCCGCCTGGACGTCCCGTCCCGCCGTTGAAGCCGAGCATGTGGCCGGCGCCGGGCAATCCCGGGTCAATCCACTTGCCGGCATGAACCGAACCGTAGAACTTGCGGTCGGCATTTGTGCCGGCCCGGTAGGTTTGGGGATTGCCCCAGCGGTAGAGCAGGTCTCCACCCATGTTCTGTCGGCCGCCGGTATGGCCGGCCGCCTCCTGGGTTGTCGTCGAGTGGTCGATGACCCAGACCTCGGCAAAGCGCTGCACGGAGATGAGAATCTGGTCAAACTCGGCGTTGTAGTGAAGACCGTCGCAGTGAAGCCAGTCGTGGGTGTTGTCGACCGCGTAGTTGAGGTCGATCAACTCCGAGTGGTCGCCGACGACCCCATAGTTCGCTTTGGTGGAGTCGTAATCCTGGATGAGGTGGTCCCAGGCGTGCCATTCCCAGACGATGCTGTCGTAAATCGGGTCTACCTCGACGATGTGGTCTGGGCTCAGGCGGCCGTCGGTTAACTTGGCCGTGTCGCGCCCGGCGGCGATGGCATCGTCGCGCGACTTGTACTCATAGGCGAGGAAGAGCACGTGGCCGTTGGGCAACATGATTGCATCGTGATGCAGGCACTTGGTCGAATCCGAGTAGTTGTATCCCCAGACCTCGTTGCCGTCCCAGTCCATCATCGCCACGCGACCACCGTCCCAGAATCTGGGATTCTGCAGGTTGTCGATGTGCAGCAGCCTGCCGTCCGTGGTGAGATAGTACTGGGCTACTACCCCATAGGTTGGGTTCACCCACTTGTGGACCAGCCGGCCTTTGTTGTCCACCAGATAGACGTTCTTGGAACCACGGTTGGAGAAGAGATTGTAGCCCGGGTAGGCGCTACTGTCGTTCTGGAACAGGCCGACGGTCGTTGAGTCGGCCGAGAGCTCGCGAACGAAGCCGCGGATGGAGTCGTCGGTGCTGCGTGCGTCGTCCCAGGTCGGTACCCGCGCGCCCACCCACTCGCCGAAGTGAAGCGCGTTGGCGTCGTCCTGATTGTCCGGCTGTCCCGGGGTCCAGTTCAAGTAGCTCATCGGCTCGTCTGTAACCCAGCGCCAGCCACTGTCGGGTTCCGGAGAACCGGTCTCCTGGTACCCGCCGAGCCACGGGCCGGCCAGCCTGCGATTTGGCCGCTCGTACCAGTAGATGCTTGAATCGACCAGACTGAAGACGAAGTCGTTCTCGGCCTGCGACGTGATGGTGGTGAGGTAGCCGCCGTAGCCCAGCGCCGAATCCCAGGCGAGATTCCAGTTGATACCGGCCGGCGTGCTGATGGCATGATAGTAGTGGATGCTGCCGTCGGGATGAACCCAGGGTTCGGGTTGAGCGCCGGCCATACCGGCGAAGAAGGCGACCGCGGCGACCAGGGTCGCTAGAGACCTAGAGGACAAGCGCATCATCGTACACTCCTTCGTTTACAGAACACTCAGAACCAGACTGGCACTTGCTGCGCTGCAGCGCCGGAACCGACCTCGACGGACTCCACGCTGCGAAGAGTTTTTCCAGACAGCAGCCTCCCGTTCGGTCGACGGCGGATAACAGCAGCCAGCCTTTCCTGCGTCAAACGCCGCATGCGATGGAAAGGCTAGTCGATCACGAGCTTGCGCGTGGCTCGGCGGCGGTCAGATTCCAGAGAGACTACGTAGACTCCTGACGGCAAAGACCGCAGACCTAGTAGAAGTGATGAAGTCCGAAGTCCAGATGACGAATGGACCTGCTTACCGGTGATATCGTACACGGAAACGCTGGCCGTGGACCGGGCAGGAAGCGACCACTCGACCCTGACATCACCGCTGGTTGGGTTGGGCTGGACCGACAGGGCGATTGGCCTGCACGGCGCCTGCCGCTCCTCGGCGATGCCGACCTCGATGTGCCCCACCGAATCGGTCTTGAACAGCAAGATGCTGTCGCTCGGTGGGTCCGAAGTCCCGGCAAGTACGTAGCCGTCATCGGCGGTCTGCCAGATGGCAGTGGCCTCTTCCCGGCCCTTCCCGGGCAGGGCGCTGGTCCAGACCGTATCGAAGTCGGCGTCGAGCTTCACCATCCAGGCCCGGGCCGAGTCGACCCACGCGATTGTCCCGGCAATCGCGTAGCCGCCGTCGCTGGTGGTGCACAGCGCTTCTGCCTCGGTTCCGGCGCCCGTTGGCGAGATATAGCGGGTCCACTGGGTCGCCCCGCTCGAATCGGTACGCATCAGATAGACGGCGTCGAGCGATTGCAGCGTGTCGAACGCGGAACCGACGGCCAGGAATCCGCGGTCGGGCGTTTCGCAGACCGCCTGTAAAGACGGGCCGAGCGGGCCGGAGATAAGACGCGTCCAGAGGGTATCACCCGCGGAATCCGTCCGCACCAACCGGATGTAGGAACCCAGGTAGTCGGTCGCGTCTCCGCACAGGATGAAACCGCCGTCATGGGTCTCGGCCACGCCGTTGGCCCAGGAGCCCTGCACGAGGGGTTCATCGTAAGAGTGGACCCACTCCTCATTGCCGACGGAATCGAGCCGTACGAGCCCCATGTCCAGCGCCGAATCCCGGCCGGCCAGGAGACATCCGCCATCGCTCGTGGCGACAAGCGCGTACACCTGACCCCGGTGCTGCGAATCGTAGGTCCAGAGCGACTCGCCCGAGGGACTGAAACCCTGGGCATAGAAGTGGGAGCCGTTCCGAATGCCGGCCGCGACGAAGTCTCCTCCCCGCAGAGCGCATACGTAGCCGCTCCCGTGAGCAACGCCGAGCAAGTGGCGGACCGAGGTCGTCTCGCCCATGGAGTCGGTTCGGGCCAGGACGATGCCGTAGAGGGTTGTGTCCACCCAGGTCTCACCCGACACCAGATAGCCGCCGTCGGCGGTAAGCGCGACGGAACGGCCGACGTCCTGACGAAACCAGTGCCAGCGTTTCTCGAACGTGACCGTTGCCAGCAGCAGACCGGGAAGCGCGAGCAGCACGAGGGCTACTCCCAAACGGCGGGCTGAGCGTATCATCACGTTGCTCCTCTGTGGTTATTCAGTCTTCACCAGCTTGCGCGACGCGCCGAAGTCCGGGCCCTGGAGCCGGCAATAGTAGACGCCGCGCCCGACCCGGTTCCCGCTGTTGTCGATACCGTCCCAGACAATCCCGCTGGTCGCCGGCAGGGCACGCACGAGCCGGCCGTCGACCGAGTAGATGCCGAGTTCTGCCCGGACTCGGCCCGGGAGGTTGAAGCTGATTCGGGCAAAGCGTCCGAACGGGTTGGGACTGACTGACAGGCCAACCGGGACGCTGCCCGCAGGCGGCGCTTCCTTCACGCCGACGTACTGCTTCGTCGTGTAGAGCTCGACCGGATAGCCGGGCGTAAGGTCGTGGCCATCAAGACCGGCATAGTCCGGCGCGTAGCGTGGTGACCGGTGGACCGCATACTGCACCACGGTACCCTGGTACGCAGGCAGCGTGTCGTTAACCGGGTTGATATAGGTCCAGACCTTCTGGGTGTCCGGTCCAAGCTCGAAGAACCGGCCCTTGTTGCCCTCGCAGATCAGCGTGTTACCGTTGGGCAGACGTTGCACGCTGCCGAGCTGGGATGAATAGAACGATGTCGGTGGGTCGGCGACGTACTGCCATACCGGGGTTTCGGGACCGTACGGCTTGCCGGGCGGAGGCTCCTGGTAGTGGCCGGTGCTGTCGACGGGCGGGCTGAACTCAATGGCAGTTGAATACGAGGAGCCGGGCCGCTGCAGTCCGTTGTCGAACACGGTGATGTTGCCTGCGCCCGACAGCCCGCGCTCTATCCACGAAGTATGGTGCTGGTGATAGAACACCTGTTTCGTGGTGTCGCCGCGGCGGTAGGCCCGGGGATTGCCCCAGCGGTAAAGGATGTCGCCGCCCTTGCCGTAGCGTCCACCGGTATGGCCCGCCGCCTGCTGGGTCGTGGTTGAGTGGTCGATGACCCAGACCTCGTCGAAATCGCGGGCGCTGAACAGGATCTGGTCGAAAACCGAGTCGTAGTCGAGCGCGTTGGCGTGAATCCAGTCGGCCGCGCTCGGCGAGGCCTGGTCGACGAAGTTCAGGTCAATGAGCTCGGGGTGGTCGCCAACAACACCGTAGTTCTGCCTGGTCGAATCGTAGTCCTGGATAAGGTGGTCCCAGATATGCCACTGCCAGACGATGCTATCGGTCGCCGGGTCAACCTCGACGATGTGGTCGGGCCATAGCTTGCCGGCGGGTAGCTTGGTCGTGTCGCGGCCCGCCGCAATCGCCTCGTCTTTGGTTTTCAGCTCCCAGGCAATAATCGCCACGTGGCCGTTGGGAAGCCAGATGGCGTCGTGGTGGCAGCAGTGAGTGCTGTCCGAGTAATTGTAGGTCCACGTCTTGTTGCCATCCCAGTCGATCAGGTTCACGCGGCCGCCGTTGAGGAAGTTGGGGTTGTTCAGGTTGGCGATCTGCGAGATCAGCCCGCTTGCGAGCAGGTACATCGCTCCCACGGTCTTGTCAGTCACTCGCCACCGGTGGATTGCCCGACCCTTATTGTCAATCAGGTAGATGGCTCTGCCCTGGTTGTTGGTGAAGAGTGTGTATCCCGGCGAGGCCAGCGAGTCCCAGTAGCGCAGTCCGATCGTGGTCGAGTCGGCGGAGAGTTCGCGTACGAAGCCGCGGATGGAATCGTCAGCGCTGCTTGCGTCGTCCCAGGTCGGCACTCGCGCGCCGACCCACTCGCCGAAATGGAGCGCGTTCGCGTTGTCCTGGTTGTCGGGCTGGCCCGGGGTCCAGTTGAGAAAGTTCATGGTCTCGTCGGTAACCCAGTGCCAGCCGCTGTCCGGTTCCTGCGACCCGAGGTCCTGGATGCCGCCGAGCCAGGGGCCGGCCAGCTTGCGGTTCGCTCTTTCGAACCAGTAAAGGCTTGAGTCGACAAGACTGAACACAAAGTCGTTTTCAGCCGGCGACGTGATGGTGGCGAGGTAGCCGCCATGGCCCTCGGCTGAATCGAAGGCCGCGCTCCAATTGATGCCGGCGGGCTTGCTGATGGCATCATAGTAGTGGATACTTCCGTCTGGATGAACCCACGGCTCGGGCTGAGCCCCGGCGATGCCGGCGAATAGTAGGACCACAATTCCGGTCGCGACGGACAGCGAAGACGAACGCATCATCGTATACTCCTTGGCCTGTAGGACACCAGAAACCGGCGCAAGTGATGCCCGACGGCAGCGCGGGGACCAAAGCGACGGGCTACAAGCGGTGAAAGAATCATTCCTGCACGAAACATCGCCCCCTACAACTGATTCTAGCGGCCGCCATTTCCCGCGTCAACCGTCGACGGACGCCAGCGAAACGGCTAGTCGATCACAAGTTTGCGGGTAGCCCGGCAGCGGTCAGATTCGAGACAGAGCACATAGACACCGGCGGGCAGTGACCGCAGGTGCAGCGAAAAGGGTGAGGGACGGATGACGAATGACGAGCCAACGAGGCGTCCCTGGGAATCATAGATGCGCAGTGTCGCCTGCCCGGTGCCGGCGGGCGATGACCATTTGACCTCGACGACGCCATTGCTGGGGTTCGGCGTAACGGAGAAAACGACGCGCTCGCGCACCGGCGTCGTCCGATCTTCCGTCACGCCGACTCGACCCAGCGAGTCGGTCTTGATGAGCAGCACGCTGCCGCCGGCGGAGTCAGACGTTCCGCCAATTGCGTAGCCGCCATCGGGCGTCTGCCTGATGTCGGCTCCGATCTGGCTTCCTGGTCCGGCGACGAACCGGGTCCAGACTGTGTTGCCGCCGGCGTCGGTTTTGATCAGCCATACCCGTGCCGAATCGTACCAATCGGCCGAGCCAGCGATGATGTAGCCGCCGTCCCCGGTCTCAGACATTGCGGACGCCTGGGCATCGGCGCCGGCCAGTTTGATAGTTCCAGTCCAGAGTGTATCGCCAGTGGAGTTCGTGCGCAGCAGGTACAGGTCTTTCTGCGATGTCAGCGTATCGTAGGTGTATCCGCTTGCCAGGAACCCGCCGTCCGAAAGCTCGCGGACTGCCGCCAGGTACGGAGCGATGAGGCCCAGATAGAGCCTTGACCAGATGGTGTCTCCACTCGCGTTGATGCGCACCATCCGCAGGTAAGTGTACGAGTAGTCATGGCCGTCGCCACACAGTATGTAGCCACCATCACGGGTCTGAGCCGCGTTGTGCGCCCACGTCGCCCACGGCATCGGGTCATCGTAGTACCGTGCCCATTCTTCGGTGCCATTGCCGCGGAGCTTGATGAAGCCGAAGTCGGCGATGGTGTCAGGCATCCGGCCGGCGACCGCGCAGCCGCTGTCGGCCGTCGCGATGACAGCCGACACAAGCCCGCGCCATGTCGAAACATAGGTCCAGACCGAGTCGCCGGAGGAGCTGTACTTGCGTACGAAGATGACGCCGTTGTTTGAAGTCCCGAGGACAGCGTAGCCGCCATCCAGCAACCGGCAGGCGTAACCCCCCGACTGGTCGACGCCGAGGATGTGACGTACCCAGGTCGTGTCACCTGCTGAGTCGGTCTGCGCCAGAACAATGCCATACGTCGTCAGGTCAATTGATGTCTCACCACTGACCAGATACCCACCGTCATCGGCGAGGGCGACCGAGTGCCCGATGTCCTGCTGGAACCAGTGCCACTGACGTTCGAATCCGTCGCCGGCAAGCACGAGTGTCGGCAACACGATGGCGAGCAGGAGTCTCCCGAGCTGCCCGGCCTTTGGCGTTTGCCGTCTCACCTGCTCTACTCCAGAGTCAGTTTTCTCGTCACGCGGCTCTCCCGCGATTCGAGTCTGAGCAGGTAGACGCCGCGCGGCAGCCCGGCAGCGTCGAGGTGCGTCGTATGGATGCCCGCACCGGCGTATCCGGCGGCCAGCGTCCTCGTCAGTGAACCGGACACGTCGTAGAGCTTCAGGCTCACCGGGCCGGCCATGGGCAGCGAGTAGGCAATCAGGGCCCGCCCGGTCATCGGACTGGGCGTTGCCTCGAGCGTCGGCCGCCCTCGCAGCCGTGCCGCTTCGGACATGACCCCGTTGCGACCTGACGGCTGGGAGCCCATCATCGGCGACAAACCGTAGTGCCAGAATTCAAGCGACTTGTTTCCCTTGGTTGCGTACAGCACCGCCCCCGCAGCCACGATGTCGGCGCCGGTCTTGACTTTCTTTCTTGTGATACCGGTCGGCGCAACGCTCGGAATGGTTTCCAGTTCGGCCCAGGAGTCCCGGGCGACCGTGAACTGCCAGAATTCGTATGTATTGCCGCCCTTGAGAGCGAAGATGCGACCGGCGTAGTATGCCGCGCAACCTCCGTCCTTCGCCTTCTTGTTACCGGTCGTACCATGCACCGGCATCGGCGCGAGCGTGGAGTCCCAGATTCCCTCCTCGACATCATAACGGTAGAACTCGTGGTACTTCGCTTTGAACGCGTAGATGTACCGGGAACCGTCCGTAGCCAGCCACGAACCTTTGTCCCACTTGGTGTTTACGCCAACCGGTGCCTGCAGCAATGTCTGCCACTCGTTACTCGCCACGTCGTACCGGTAGAACTCATTCCGGTACCCCTTGAGCAGGTAGGGTGAGCCGGTCCCGTCTTTGTACGCCCAGACGATGTCGGTGCCGCCTTTGACCTTCTTGTTGGAGGAACCGAGAGGCACGTCGGTCAGTTGATACCAGGAGTCCCGGGCCGCCTCATACTTCCAGAAGCCGCGGGTGTTGTTGCCCTTGGTCGCATAGACCACGCCCTGGCCGTCGGAGCAGGCTGCCGCTCCGGCCCGAGGCAGCCTGGCCTCGGCACCGTACGGCCACAATGCCAGTGCGGACCACGAGTCCCCAACCGGGTCGTAGGCAAAGAGCTCGCCGGTTCTGTTGCCCTTGGCGGCGAAGATTCTCTCCGATGAGGCGTCATACGCGAGCCACCCGCCGTCCCGGATCATCCTGCGGGCCGGGCCCGCCGGCATCGGTCTACCCGAGCCCCAGCCGAAGGGGGCATTCACGACCGTGAAGCTCGATCTCGGAGTGAAGAAGGGAGTCCAGCCGTCGGCAGTCCAGGCCTGGCAATCCCATTCGTATTCACCGACTGTCAGCGGCGCCGGGGTCCAGGTATTGACGGTCTGGACCTGCTCCTGAATCGGAGTCGAACCGCCCCGCGCGTAGACGCGGAACCGCAGGGTGTCACAGTGGAAGTTCGGAATAGTGCCGACCCGCAGAGTCGGGGTCAGAGTCCCGACGATGCCGCGGTCAGCCGGCGACAGCGGAGCCGGAGGAGGCGCGGCCGGCGAGACGTATTCTTCAAGGGGAAGGCCCGGAGTCAGGTCCTTTCCCTGCAGCCCCGGGTAGTCGGCCGGGTAGCGTTCGACGCGGAATGCGATGTTCTGCAGAAACTGAGGGTTCGCCGGAATCGTGTCACCCTGGCGTACGGGGTTGCCGTTGGCCACCGGGTTGACGTAGTACCACACGATGCTGCTGTCCGGCCTGACTTCCAGGAACCGACCCTTTGCCCCGATGCACATCAGGGTGTTGCCGTTGGGCAGGCGCTGTTCGCCCGAAACGTTGAATGAATAGAAGCTGCTCTTAGGCGTGCCAGCATATTGCCAGCAAGTGCTGGCCGGCCCGAAGGGCGTGCCTGGCGCCGGACGTTCGTAGCGCCCCGAGCTGTCAACCGGTGGAACCCACTCCTCGATCGAGGAGTAGTTTCCGTCCGGCCGATTCTGGCCGTTGTTGAAGGCCATGATGTGCCCGGCGCCGGGGAGACCGTCGCCGATCCACCGGGAACTGTGCAGGAGATAGAATCGCTGGTCCGCAGAGGTGCCGGCTCGATAGGCCAGGGGGTTGCCCCAGCGATAGAGTATGTCGCCGCCAATGCCCTGCCGACCGCCGGTATGGCCAGCCGCCTCTTGTGTCGTGGTGCTGTGGTCAATGACCCAGACCTCGTTGAAGTTGTGCGCGCTCATGATGATCTGGTCGAACCCGGCATTGTAGTCGAGCGCGTTCATGTGTACCCAGTCGGCCGCCGGTCTGCCCATTGTGTAGTTCAGGTCAAGCAGTTCGCTGTGATTGGCGACGGGACCGTAGTTGGGCTTGGTCGAATCGTAGTCCTGGACCAGGTGGTCCCACATATGCCACTCCCAGACGATGGCCTTGGTCGCCGTGTCGATCTCAATCAAGTGTTCCGGCCAGAGACCAGCGCCCGGGGTCTTGGCAGGATTCCGGCCGGCGGCGATCGCCTGCGCCCGGGTCTTGAGCTCCCAGGCGGTTAACAGCACGTGACCGTTGGGCAGCATGATACCGTCGTGGTGATTGCAGTGGGTGGAGGTCGCGTAGTTGTAGCTCCAGACTACGTTGCCTTCCCAGTCCAGGATCTCCGTCCTGCCGCCCATCCGGAACGTCGGTGGATTGGTGTTGTCGTTGCGCAGGAGGTAGCCGTTGGACAGGAGGTAGACCGACGAGCCAGTGCCGTAGGCGCTGCGCCAGGAGTTGATGAGCCGGCCCTTGTTGTCGATCAGATAGGAGTAGTTGCCCATCAGGCAGTCGAAGAGCGAGTAGCCGGGTGCAGTGTCCGGGGTGATCTGGGTCAGCCCGACGCTCGTGGTGTCCGCCGAGAGTTCGGACACGAAGCCGCGGATGGAGTTGTCGGCATGCGAGAGGTCATCCCAGCTCGGCACCCGGCCGACCGGAGACCCGCCAAAGGCCAGGGCGTTCTGGTGCCCGTCAGCGTTGTCCGGCGTGCCCTCGGTCCAGCTTCGGAACTCGAATGGCTCTCCGGTAATCCACTGCCAGCCGAAGTCGGGCTCTCTCGCGCCCGTTGGTTGATACCCGCCCAGCCACGGCCCGATGAGCTTTCCTGACCCTGATTCCTGATACCAGTACAGGTCGTTGTCGACCAGCTGGAAGACGAGGCTTTCCTCGGCCGGCGAAGTCAGCGTGGCCAGGTCCCCGTTCAGGGCGCGCGCCGAGTCGAAGGCGGCGTTCCAATTGATGCCGCCCGGCGTGCTGATGGGGTCGTAATAGTGGATGCTCCC
>Ga0209610_1000546_pt1 | contig 19908 bp, 20 predicted proteins | sample LakKivw275mmetaG_FD_184137 | JGI IMG/M metagenome (GOLD analysis project Ga0209610, IMG submission 184137) | Anoxic lake water microbial communities from Lake Kivu, Rwanda to study Microbial Dark Matter (Phase II) - Lake Kivu water 275m metaG... | ecosystem: Environmental > Aquatic > Freshwater...
CCACCGCACCTCCGGTCGGCAGATCCACGACGTGGGTCCCTTTCCACGGCTCGCTCGAGGCGAAGCTCTCGCGCGTGCCGATCTGGAACGGCCGCTTGCTCACGAAGATCCCCGTGTCGGCGCCGGTCTCCTCGAAGTAGTCCCCGGCGAGCGACCCGGGGTTCCCGGGGTAGTGGCCCTTATAGGGAACGGAGGTGACATGATTGTTCTGGTTGGCGTTAAGCGGGTGCGCTGCCTTGAAGCCAATCGTCTCGCGGTTGCTCGTCCAGACGATGGACGCGCCGGTCTTCGGGTCCATCAGCTTGACGTCGGTCCAGATCTTGTCCCGCACGTCGCAGTCGATGTTCTCATCCGGGTCGTACAGGCAGATCCAGACCTCGGTTCCTTCCTGGACATTCGTCACGCGGGTCGCGCCGCCCTTGTCGGACGAGAAGTACATCTCGGCCGTGGACGCCCCCAGCGGGAGCGCCGCGACGATCAAGGCAACGCCCATCAATCCTAGGCACTTCCGTATCATGACTCGCCCCTTCCCTCTCCTTCGGAACCCTCCGACGATAGATCGCTGTCGATCTCGGACGGCCGGTTGCGATCAAAGTACGCACCGCAAATGACGTTGTCAAGTCACCTTGCGCGCCCCTCTGGGGACCCGTGTCTCGGCCGGGGCGCGCGTCCGTCGTCCCGGGCCTTGCTTCTGGCTCAACGGGGGGGACTGAACCGGACGACGACCACGTCCCCGTCCTGGATCTCGTAGTCCCGGCCTTCGAGCCGCCTCTTTCCCGCCTTGGCCGCGGCGGCCTCGGATCCGCACTCGACCAGGTCTGCGTAGGCGATGACTTCCAGGCGGATGAACCCTCGCTCCATGTCGGAGTGGATTCTCCCCGCCGCAGCGGGAGCCTTCTCCCCGCGCCGACAGGTCCACACGTGGACCTCCTTCTCGCCCGCGGTGAAGAAGTCCACCAGCCCGAGCTCGCGATAGGCGGCGTGGAGCAGTCGATCGATCGACAGCTCCTCGAGCCCGAGTTCGGCGAGGAACGGCTCCCGGTCGCTCGGCGCGAGCTCGCTGATGTCGGCCTCGTCGCGCCCGCACACGGCAATGACCTCGCAGCGCTCCGCCGACGCCCGCTCGCGGAGGGCGATGACGCCATCGCCCTCGACATCTCGTGGTGACCCGACGCTGGCGACGTAGAGAACCGGCTTCTGCGACATGAGGTGGCAGTCCGCGACGCTGGCTTGCTCCGCGTCCGCGAGCCCTTGGTTCCGCACGGGGGTCCCTGCGTGGAGACCACGGAGGACCCGGTTGCAGTCCGTGGCCTCGCGAACGGCATCCTTGTCCCCAACTCGAACTCGCTTCGCGAGGCGCTCGATCTTCCTCTCGATCGTCTGGGAGTCGGCGACCATCAGCTCGAGGTCGACGGCTTCGACGTCGTGAAGGGGACTCGGGGGCCGTTCAGGAGCTGCGAAACAACGGACGACATGGATCAGCGCGTCCGCCTCTTTGATGTGAGTCAGTAGGCGGGCGCCCCGCCCGCCCTCCGCTGTCGACCCATGCGAAAGGCCGGGGATGTCGACGATCTCCACACTGGCGCGGACGATCTTGGGCGGGTGGTAGAGGTTCACGAGGCGAGCGACGCGTGGGTCCGGCACGGCGACAGTGGCGCGATGCGACTCTGCCCCGTCGAAGATCGACATGCCGGCCGACGTGACCGCGTTGTAGATCGTGGTCTTCCCACACCCGGGAACCCCGACGAGACCACAACGAAGCGGCATGGCGAGACGACCCCTTTTCGCTTGAGGATGAGAAACACGACGTACGGATGAGGCCGATTCTAGCGGCCGCCCCGTGCGAACTCCAGGTCTCCCTTACAGCGGGCGTGGAACGAGGTACAGAAGGATCGCGACATAGTGGCACACGCTTCCGCCAAGCACGAACAAGTGCCAGATGGCGTGGTTGTACGGCAAGCGCTTCCACGCGTAGAAGACGACTCCGACCGTGTACGAGAGGCCGCCCGCCGCGACGTAGGCGATCGCCTCGTGCGGCACCCGAATCCACGCCTCGCGGGCGGCGACAACGATCATCCACCCCATCGCGACGTACAGGACGACCGACGTCTTCTGAAGCCGGCCGATGAACAGGCTCTTGAAGACAACCCCCGCGACGGCCAACGACCAAATCGCAATGAGGAGAGTGAGTCCCCATCGTCCCCACAGCGAAAGCAGCAGGAACGGGGTGTAGGTCCCCGCAATCAGAAGATAGACCGAGCAGTGGTCGAAGATTCGAAACACCCTCCGGGCTCGCGGAGGACGGAGAGCGTGGTAGAGGGTCGACGCCAGATGCAGGAGGAAGAGGGTGGCGCCGTACACCGTGAAGGCGACGACGTGACGAGCCGAACCCCCGAGCACGGCGTAGTAGAGCAGAAACGCTGTCCCTACAAGACTCAGCACGGCGCCGATGCCATGGGTCACGCTGTTGGCGATCTGCTCGCCGGGTGAGTACTCCGGGAGTTCGCAGCGGGACGACGCTTCCTTGTTCATCCGCCCGATCGTACCCACAACGCGCCGCCGCGTCTCCCCGGTACGCCGGACGGCTAGCCGCCTACGTTTCGCTGGTAGAGAACCGAGTTTCCACGTCGGCCCGTCGGTACGAGGATGCCCATTCCCCGGAGGACGTAGGCGATCTTCTGAGCCATCCACCGGGGCTGTCCGATGGATTGAGCGAGATCCGCCGTCGTGAACGGTTCCTCGAGTTCGGCGGGGACGACCGCAAGGTAGTCGGCCGGATGGTGGAACGACAAGCAGTCGACGACCTCGACGAGGTGGCGCTCCTCGCGGAACGAGCCCCTTCTTCCGCGAGGAGATGCGCTGGCCCGTCGAAGCTCCGTCTCGTGGATCAGCAGCGCGTCGATCGATAGGTTCGTGTCCCCGAGAAGGTCGCGGAGGGAGACGAGCTCCCGAAATGCGTCCACGGCACGGCCATGCCGCGGAGACGTTCGAGCCCGTCGGTCGCGGTGCGGCTCGTCGAGGCGGACGATTGTGCGCACGGCGGGAATGGGGAGGACCAGACGAACCCGACGGTGCTTCAGCAGCGCGCGCAGCTTGCGCTCGAGCCCCGACGCTGATCCCGTTTGGATCTCGATCGCCGTCTCTCCGCGAAGGATGTCGACGACGAACCCGTCCACCAAGACCTCGAATCGGTCCCCCTCCTCCGCGAGCCACGCCTTGAGCGCTGCGTGCAGCGGCTTCTCGTTCAGCGTGCCGATGTGAGGCGCACTCCCGCTCGGGGACCCTCGTCCCCGGCAGCGCCTTCGAGCGGCCTCCGGGTCTGTCTCGTCTCTTCTTTGGACCGCCTCATCCACGAGCGATGACCTCTTTCGAGCTGCCGAAGCACTCGCTGCGCGTCAAGCAAGAACTAGCTCATCCCGCTGCTCGAGCCGCCCGGTCGCACGTAGGGCCCGGCTATGTGGCCGACCGGCGTGCCTGTCCGATCCGGTCGATGAGATCGTAGACGAAGCCGCATTGCCCGGGGAACAGCAAGAGGAGCGCGAGCGCCCGATCCCGGTCGCCGGCGGGCAGGCGCGGCGCCCCGGCTTGATCGCGGGACAGAAGGATCACCGTCTCCAGCTCGCCAAGCTGCGGGTCGACGTCGCGGACGGCGTCCGGGGGCAGATCCAGTCGGGCCAGCTGCTTCCGCATCGCATCGAACGAGAGGTTGCCCGCGTCCGTGCGGAGCGCCGCGGTGAGTGCCGCGCAGAGATCCTCGGCGGCGCGGGCCAAGAGGACGACGACAACGCGGAACAGCCCTCGGGTGTACGCGAGCTGCGCGTCACGGCCGCTCTCGACGACGAGGGTCGACGCACGTCCTTGGGACTGCTCCGTGATGCGAGCGACGTATGCGTCCGAATCGTGGACGAGAACGGCCCCGCCCTCGAGGCTCTGGGCGCCGTACTCCGTCACGTGGACGAACGGCAGGTGGAGGTTGAGCGAGTTCTTGCCGGGAGCGAGGACTCCCTGAACGAGGAGGTCCCAGACGATCTCGTGCACCAGCAGTGCGTCGGCGCGCTCGTACTCCGTCACTCGTTGCCGGATCTCGTTCTCGATCGCGTGAAGGTGGGTTTGTGGGGTCCTGCGAAGGATCTCGAACACCACCGGTCGCAACGATGCCTTGTCCATGAGCCCTCCCGTGCGCGGCCCCGCGAAGCGCGAGAGGATAGCGTTCCGGGGAACCGGGCCACAACTCGAGTAGTTGTCGACCTCTTCCGCAGGGCGTATCGTTGCCTCCGGTGAGGCTATGGCAAGGTTCGTGAGGCAGACAGAGCGAACGGCTGGGCAGCTCCCCGGCGCCCTGGTTCACGTTGGGGATGCACGCCCGGAGACGATCTGTCTGACGCTGTTCCGGTTCGACGAAACGACGTTCGAGGAAACCCACCCGGAGCTCTCGTGCGCCCTGCCCACGAACGGACCGACCGGAGTCCTGTGGCTGAATGTCGACGGCGTGCACGACGCAGCGGTCGTCGAGGAGATCGGGCGGATGGGCGACATTCACCCGCTCCTCCTTGAGGACATCATGCACACCCTGCAGCACCCGAAACTGGAGGACTACGGCTCGCTCCTGTTCGCATCCTTGCGCATGCTTCAATACCACGAGGAACGTCGGGAGATCGAAGACGAGCAGGTGAGCCTCGTGCTCGGCGCGTCGTGGCTCGTCTCGTTTCAGGAGACGCCGGGTGACGTGTTCAATTCCGTCCGGGAGCGGATTCGAAACGGGCGCGGCCGCCTTCGCCGCGCTGGGGCCGACTACCTCTTCTATTCCCTGATCGATGCGATCGTCGACAACTACTTCGTCGTGCTGGAGCACATCGGGGACTGGGTCGAGGAAGTCTACGAGCACGTGACGCGGTCCCCGGCGCAGTCGGACGTGGACGAGATTCGTCTCCTGCAGCGCGAGCTTCTCTACCTGCGGAAGTCCGTGTGGCCGCTGCGGGAAGTGCTGAGCTCCCTAGAGCGCGGCGACTCCCCTCTTCTCGCTCCCGAGACGCTGCCGTACGTCCGCGACGCCTACGACCACGCCGTTCAGATCATCGACACAGTGGAGACGTTCCGCGAGATGTTGAGCAGCGTGATGGATGTCTACCTGTCGAGCCTCAGCAACCGGATGAACGAAGTCATGAAGGTACTGACCATCATCGCCACCCTCTTCATGCCGTTGTCGTTCGTCACCGGGGTGTACGGGATGAACTTCCGGTGGATGCCAGGGCTGGGGTCGCGGTACGGCTACTTCGCCGTCGTGGGATTCATGAGTCTGATGGCGCTCGGGATGCTCTATTACTTCCGTCGGCGACGCTGGCTGTAGCTCCAGACGAAGAAAGGCGGAAAGCCTCCTCGAGGCTCTCCACCCTTCGCCGCGCTGTCCCCTGCCGAACCTGCAGGGAAGACACCGCCTGACTAGGAGAGTGCGGCTTCGACCGAGAGGCGCCGGTCTGTTCCCAGCGTCGCTCGATCTCTGGCGCCGCTAGATGTAGTCGTCCTCCTCTTCCTCTTCGTCGAGGTCGTCCTCTTCGTCGAGGTCGTCATCCTCCTCGATCCACTCCAGCCGGATCGGATCTTCGTCGACGACCTCGAGCAATGCCTCGCACTCCTCGCACCGGAGGCGGTTGAACAGGGAAAGCTCGTCCTTGTCCACATCGAACACCGCGTCGCACACAGGGCAGATCACTTTGCTCATGTTCCCTCCACGAAGCCACCCTTCCTGGTGGTGAAGGACCCAGCCCACCGGAAGCGCATCTTCTCCAACATCGACCGCTCTTGCCAGTCTACAGCTTCGTCATCACCTCCGACCGCAGGCCGCGCCGCCTCTCCCGCCCAGCTTGCGCGCCGCTTCGTCGCATCCTCCGGCATTCCCTCCCTCCGCTGTCATTCTCTCCTCGCATCTCTACGCTCGGTCGGTGTGGGTTCACGAAGTGAAGAGCCACTCTGCGATAGAGGCACGCAGGATAGCGGCTTCGGCCGCCGGGAGTCAATAGGCGCACGCGTGCCGTGTGTCCCACTTCGTCCAATGGGCGCGTGCGGGCACGTCTCAAAGGACACGAATTCCGTTGCGCGGCTTCGGTTCATCGACGCGCTCCTGAGTTGCGCGCGATCGGGATGGTCATGACATCGATCGTCAAGGCGGCGAGAAGGCGAACTGCCAGTCCGAGCGCCCGTTCGTCGAAGTCGAACACGGGGGTGTGTGCGCCGAGCACGCGAGAGCGATCGGGGTCGTCCCAGCAAACGCCGTGGAGGTCCGCGCCGATGCCGATGTTTGTCGCCAGGCCCCCGCGGGCCTGAACTCGGCGCATCATCTCCGTGAAGTCCTCGCTTCCACCCATTCGCTTCACGTCGTGGAAGGTGCACTCCCCCAGTTCGGCGCCGACTTCCTTGACTCGCCCGACCAGCACAGCGTCGCTCGCAGCGGTCGCCGCTTCGCCCATAGGGCGGACGCGCGCCTCACAGCCGAACATGGCCGCGGAGGATTCGACGACGCGAACGGCGCGCTCGTACATCGAATCGCATAGGGCTGACGTTTCCCCGCGCACCTCCGCCACGAGGAGGGCGCGGTCGGGGATGATGTTCCGTGCGGTTCCCGCTTCGAGGCGTCCGACGTTCACCCGCGTGAACCCGGAGCGGTGACGAGGCAGCGCATGGAGCCCAACGGCGGCGTTGGCCGCCGCCAGGAGTGCATTGCGGCCCTGCTCAGGGGCGCCCCCGGCGTGGGCCGCCTCGCCTTCAAACGTCACGTCGAACTTGCGGGTCGCCGCGTATCCGCCCATCCCGGCGGCGGTCTCCCCCAGGCCCCATCCACTGAACACGTGGTGTCCGATGAGAACGTCCGCGTCGTCCAGGTGACCGGCCTCCACGATCGAGCGAGCTCCGCGGACCCCTTCCTCCGCCGGCTGGAAAACCAATTTGACGGTCCCTCGCAGCGAGCGGCGCAGTTCGGCGAACACGCCGGCCAACCCCAGCCCAACGGCGGCGTGCCCATCGTGTCCGCACGCGTGGCAGCTCCCCGGGTTCTGTGACGCGAACCCTTCGCGGACCGGGCGGTGAGTGAGCGACTCGCTCTCGATCAGATCGAGGGCGTCGATGTCGAACCGGAGGGCGACCGTCGGACCGTCTCCGCTCCCGAGCGATGCTACGACCCCCGTGAATCCACCGCGCGCGGCTTCGATGTACTCCGGGTCGCCGCCTTGAGCGATCGCCCGGGCGCTGTGCTTCTCGAGGACCTCCTCCGGGGGTACGCCCATTCGCGCGTCGGCCGCGCAGACGCTCCGCCCCGCGAGGACCTCGAAGCCGAGCTCCTTGAGGCGACGCGCGATTCTCGACGACGTCCGGAACTCGGTCCAGCCGGACTCGGGGTACCGATGGAAGTCCCGGCGATCCGTCACCAGACGCTCCGCGGACGTGGCTCGCTCGATGGATTGAATGAGGTCGCGGTTCACGGTGCGTTCACTCGCCGATCAGGAACCGGCCGCTGTCGTAGATCAGTGTGTCGTCCACGTGAATCCGGCCGCCCTTCGTCAGATCGCAGACGATGTCCCAGTGGATCGCCGACTCGTTCCGACTCCCGGTCTCGGGCATTCCTGCGCCAAGCGCCATGTGGAAGCTGCCGTTGATCTTCTCGTCGAACAGCGTGTTTCCTGTCGCTCGTGTGATCCCCCGGTTCGTGCCCACGGCGAACTCCCCCACATAGCGCGCCCCCGCGTCGACGTCGAGCGTTTTCTGGAGGAACTCCTCCCCCGTGTCGGCCTCGGCTCGAACGACCTTGCCCTTCTCGAACCAGAGTCGAACTCCGTCGACCTTCCGCCCTTGGTACACCGTCGGGTACGAGAACCGGACGTGCCCCTCGACGCTGTCCTCCACGGGCCCTGTGAAGATCTCCCCGTCCGGCATGTTGTTCTTGCCGTCGCAGTTCTTGAACGTTCGTCCCGCGATCGTCATGCGCAGATCGACGTCCGGACCCTCGACGCGAAGCTTCTTCTTCCCGTCGAGCCAGTTGACGAGCTTCTGCTGCCAGATCGAGAGCTTCTTCCAAACCGCGACCGGATCCTCGAGGTCCGGCAGGCACGCGCCGTACACGAAGTCCTCGTACTCATGGAGCCCCATCTCGGCGTCCTGCGCGTAGGCTTCCGTTGGGTACAGCGTGCCGACCCATCGGAGTTCCTGCGTGGCCACTCGCTGCATGAACGTTCGGAAGATGTCCTTCGTCGCCTGGTTCGACAAGACGAGCTTCTCCGGGGGAACGCTCGTCAGGGACTTCGTGTTGTCGGAACTCCAGAAGGTGATCATCGCGTCGTACGACTCGTAGATGACGCGGGTGGGTTCGGGAACGTGGCGGAGCTGCGCGTCCGAGGCGTGCCGGAAGACGAGTTCGTCCAGGTCGGGGACCGTCATTCGCGTGTAGGGGTGTCCGCCCGATCGGAGAACCTCTACGACGACCGCCTTGATGAGCGGGATCGCCGTGGGTCCCCCCTGAATGAACACGGTGTCGTTCGGCCGGACGCCGACCGAGTATCGGACCAACACCTCGGCCAACTTGGCGATGCGAGGGTCGAACATCGGATTGCCTCCTCCGAGCAGGTGCCGGGCTTCTTCCGCCCGATCAGACCTCCTTGACGGTATCGGGTCACGTCTCCCTAAACAAGATCAAACCTCTGCAAGAGAGAGGTCCCGCGCCGTGGATACCCGCACGCCTTCTGGGAGAACGGCGATGCGTCGTCGTCCGCCTCCATACGCTCGCGATGTGAAGATCGTCAAGCAGCGGTCTCCGAACAAGTACGTCGGAGCATCCGGCTGGTGCGATCGGACCAGCACGGGCACGCCCAAGCGGCGAGACCGCTCCTCGAACGTGGCCGCACCGTACGTCGGGCGCCCCGTGACCGTGATGGGTGCCTCCGCGTGGGCGTCGCTTCGCCAGTCGCCCCATGTGATGTCCCGCCACTCCGGAGAGCCAAGCTCGACATCCTCGATGGCGTCGAGGCATGGCAGATCGGGGAGCGCGCCATGGAGAGCCAGGACGCCCGCGGGGTGCCACGCGGCGAAGGGAAGCCGAGGGAGAACTCGGTCGAGCGCCGCCTCCTCGTCCGGGGCCAGGCTCTCCCAGAAATCGGCCGGCGAGAACCTCGCCACGCTCCACGCCTCGTGGTTCCCCATCAGGAGGATCGTCCGCTCGGGATCTGCAGACACTGCGGCGAGAATTCGTCCCAGGTTCTCTCTCGATCGCGGACCGCGGTCAACCGAGTCCCCGAGGAAGACGATGGCCGTGTCCGGCGCGGAGAACCGCCGGAGAACCTCCTCGGTCGCGTTGAGATCCCCGTGCGTGTCTCCGACGAACACCGCCCGTCGATCCGGACGAAGTCGGACCACCCGGCGCTGCGCGCGGAGCACAGGCTCCGCCGCGCGAAGGACTTCGAGGAACTCCAGCGTCGCTCCCTTCTCCGGTCTCCTGTTCCTGAGTGAGCTACACCTCCGACGTGCAGTGAGGACACCGCGTGGCGGCGAGCGGGATCTGCGTCCGGCAGCGCGGGCACTCCTTCGTCGTCGGCGCCGCCGTCTCGGCCTTCTTCTGCATTCGGCTGAACACGCGGACAAGGAGGAACATGACCCACGCGACGATCAGGAATGTGATCAAGGTGTTGATGAATGCGCCGTAGTAGATCGCCGCAGCGCCCGCCTCACGCGCGGCGGCCGCGGACTCATACGTTTCACCGGACAGGACAACGTAGAGGTTCGCGAAGTCTACGTTCCCGATCAGCTTGCCGATGATGGGCATGATGAGATCATCGACGAACGACTTCACCATGGTCGCGAACGCCGCGCCCATGACGAAGGCGATGGCCAACTGAAGCAGGTTCCCCTTGGTGATGAACTCCCTGAACTCCTTTCGCACCTCGGTCACCTCCGTGTCTTGCTTCGCTCATCGTAGTCGGAACGAGCGGGCGGGAGAAGGCGCGCTGCCGGCCGCGAACGACTGGAGCCGACAGGCAGTCCGTGGCGCGCTCCCTTGCCTTTCCCATGGCACAGGTCACAGGGGGACAGAGGGCTGTTGCGGGTTCGACGCTCTCCGGCGCCCTCCTCGGACCGTTCTCCCTGCGGACCTGACCACGACGATGAACTGGCCTGCGGGCTCGCTGGCGGCGTCGAACGCTCCGGCGAGGATCTCGGCGTGATCCGCGTCGTGTCGGCGTGGTCTGCCTCAGGGCGGGCTCAGTTGTCGATGAGCGAGCCTCGTTTGTGGCGGGGGGGGAGGGAAGAGACTGGGCCGGAGTGGCGAGGCGCGGAGGCGGTGATGCGGGTGACAACGGGGTCGGAAGGTTGTCTGCATTACACGCAACCCGTGACCTTTCTCGTATAATGGGGCCATGGCCACGTTGGATGAAGTGGCGCGCTTCCTCGGGCTCTCGAAGCGCGCTGTGCGGTTGAGGGTCGACGCTCTCGGCGAAACCCTCCAGAGGTATCTCACTCGAGGAGAGCGAAACCGGCTGATCTTCCGTGGGGAAGCCGTGGCCATCCTGCGCCGTCTCGAGGAGTTGCGTCGAGAAGAGGGGCTTCCGATCCGCCAGGCGGCCGATCGGCTGCGGGGCGAGTTGGGCGACGACGAGACCACGTCCGGGATCTGTATCGTCCTTCGCCCCGAGGTGGAGTTCGCTCTCGCTCACGAGCTGCTGCAGGAGGCGACTCGCGAGCGCGACCAGTGGCGGGAGTACGCAACAGCCCTCCAGTCGGTTCTTCCTCCCGAGCTCAAGTGGCTGAACTCCGTCTCGCCGGCGACGTCCGGCGACCGGCGGATGAACTAGCCATCCCCGGGCTTGATCCGGCGCGCCCCTACTCGCCCTCCGGATCGGGGAGGTCTTCCCGAGATAGGAACCGAGGGAGAATCCGTCCCTGCGCCCCGAGTGGCAGGCGGTCCCCGGGCTTCGCATCCGCCCACGTTCCCTCCGCCCCCGCGCCTCTTGGCAGGTTCACCAGAGCAATCGGCGTTCCTGGAGGAAGCGTCCCCGGGTCGCTCTCCGCGAGGGCCATTCCGACCTGAAGCCCTCCCAGACTCACGCAGCTCGTCACTCGGCCGAGAACTGCTCCGTTCCTGTCGAGCACGAGTGCCCCGTCGCGCACGGGGCGGGCTCCCTCGTCGACCTGGAAACGGACGATCGATCGCTTCGCTCCGTCCGTGTAGAGCCGCCGGCACGTCGAGCGGCCGACGAAGAACGCCTTGTGGAGCTTGATGTACGACCCGAAGCCGGCCTCGTACGGGTTCACTCCATGGGGCCCTGCCAGTTCGTGTCCGTACAGCGGGAGTCCGGCCTCTGTTCGGGTCGAGTCTCGTGACGCCAACCCGCACGGCAGGAGGCCGAGCGGCCGACCGGCGTCAAGCAGGCGGCTCCACAGCCATGCGGCGTCGGGAGCGGCGGAGTAGATCTCGTAGCCCGTGGGCTCCCCCGTGTAGCCCGTTCGGGCCACCAGGAGCTGGTGCCCCTCCGCGACAACCTCGGCGAACTGTGTCCGGTCGAGCGACGCGATCGCTCGGCGCTCCTGCGGTGCCAGGACGAGGTTGAGGATTTGGTGGCTCCTCGGTCCCTGAAGGGCCACGTCGACGACGCCGCGCTCCTTCTTGAGGTCGCGGATCGTGACCTGCGGGCCGGGGCGGCAAGACGGGTGGTCGCGGTCGATGAGGTAGGTCCCTGCATTGACGCCGCACAGCCAGTCCCAGTCCTTCTGCTCGTTGGCGGCGTTCACCACGACGAGGAATCGGTTTCTTGCCCGGCGGTACACCATGATGTCGTCGATCACCCCTCCGTCGGGGTCGAACAGGTAGGCGTACTGCGATTGCCCGATCTCGAGCCATCCCGCGTAGTTCGACGAGACCGCATTGAGGAAGTCCACGGCGTGCTCGCCCTCCACTTGGAACACGCCCATGTGCCCGAGATCGAACAGGCCGGCGGCCTTGCGCACGGCCGCGTGTTCTTCAAGCGCCGACGTGTACCAGACGGGCATTTCCCAGCCGGCGAACGCCACGAGCCTCGCCCCGAGGGCCGCGTGGGCGTCATAGAGAGGCGTCCTTCGCAGGGGTTCTTGGGCCGGCGCCCACCGGAACTCCGCTGGGGGTGCGGCGGGAACCGGCGCCGGGAGGCGATCCCTGCCGACGAAGTACGGTTTCTCCGGCGCAAAGCGATCCGGATGCCTGGAGAAGATCTCGCGGATGTCCTTGCCCGCGGCATCTTCGCCCGGCGCGGCCGGCTTCCATGCCCGGGCCGCCGGGGGCAAAGCGCTCGTTGCCGCCTCCTCGATGACGGCGGGTCCCTGAACCTTCCGCAGGACGTCCACCGGGTCGAAGAGCGCGTAGCCGTCGGCCAGCCCGGTCAGCCATTCCCTGACGGCGCGTGCGTTCTCTGCCGGCGCGTAGAGGAGGTAGTCGTCGCGGCCGAGCGACCCGGCGATCACGTTCGACACGGCTTGTCCGTTCTCGTCGAACAAGTACGCATGGGCCGCCGCTCCGGAGGGGAGGGCGAACAGGTCGACCGTCAGGCTCTCTTGCAGGAGGGCGCCGGCGCGGCCGCCGCGGATCCGAATCGCACACCATGTTCCGTCGTTCGTCGCCGGGCGAGCGTCTCTCGGCGCACCTCCCACCCGAGGGTCGACCCGGCCGATGAGTTCTCTCACGTCGCGTTTCGCCGCCTCGAGCACGGGCAGCGGGACCTTCCCCCGCGAGGACTCGCCGCGCAGCCCGCAGTACGAGAAAGGGCGGATGGCCTTTAGAACATCGGCGATGATCTTGGCTAGGGCTCGCATGTCCCCCTCGCCCATTCCGCGTTGCGTCACCCATGGCGTTCCGAGGCGGATCCCGTGGGCATCCGCCGCGCTGCGATCGCCGGGGAGGGTGTTCTTGTTGCAGACGATCCCGGCGAGGTCCAGGATGCGCGCCGCGATCTCCCCCATCATCACGAACCCGGTGCCGCTCGGGAGCGGCTTCAGGTCAACGAGGAGAAGGTGGGTGTCGGTTCCTCCGTAGGCGAGAGTGAGTCCGTGGGCCTCGAGCGCCTTGGCCAGAGCCTTCGCGTTCTCGACGATGCGGCGCTGCAGCGCCGCGAACTCCGGCTGCTGGGCCAGTTTGAGAGCCACGGCCAGAGCGGCGAACTTGTTCACGTGGGGTCCGCCCTGCTGGCCGGGGAAGATCGACGAGTCGAGCTTCGCGGCGATGGCCGGGTCGGTGGACAGGAGCACCGCGCCCCGTCCACCACACAGGGTCTTATGGGTCGTGAACGACACCACGTGGGCGTGGTCGATCGGGTTCGGGTAGACCCCTCCGACGATCAGGCCGGCCGTGTGGGCGACATCGGCGAGCAGAATGGCCCCGACCGCGTCGGCGATTTCGCGGAACTTCCTCCAATCAGCCTGCCACGGGTACGACGTGAATCCGCCGATGATCATCCGCGGTCGATGCTCCTCGGCGAGACGACGGATCTGGTCGTAGTCCAGCTTTCCTGTCGCCGGATCCACCGCGTACGAGACGATCCGGTAGCGGCGGCCCGTGACGTTGAACTCGGATCCGTGGGTGAGGTGGCCGCCCTCGGTGAGGGCCATGCCCATCACCGTTTCTCCCGGCGCGACGAACGCCTCGTACACGGCCAGATTTGCGGCGGCGCCGGAGAGCGCCTGGACGTTCACGTAGATCCTTTCAGCGGGAACGTCGGGAGTCGCGAAGCACTCCGCGGCGCGTCGGGCGGCGAGCGACTCGACAAGGTCCGCGATCTCCACGCCTTTGTAGAAGCGGCGGTCGGCGTAGCGTCGATAGTTCGCGAGTTGCAGGTCGATGTCCGCGAGCTGCTCGACGGTTCCTCTCATCATCGCCTTGCGGGGATACCCCTCGGCGTACACGCTCGTGAACGCCGAGCCGAGGGCCTCTCGAACCGAGGCGGGCGTCAAGGACTCGGACGGGATCAAGATGATCTTCTCCCGTTGGCGACGCTCCTCGGCGGCGATGAGCGCCGCCGTCTGAGCGTCCACGTCAAGCACGCGCTGGTTGAGTTGAGATGGGCTCATGGTCGCTCCTTTTCACCGCCGAACGGATCCGGGTGAAGTCTACGGACTACGTTTCGCGCTTTCCAGCAGGCTTCTGCCGCGAGGTAGAGCCCTCCGCTGACGAGGCTGTGCCCGCCGAGGACGACGGGGACGCGGCACTGGATCGCCGCCTCGGTGAAGCTCCGCCAGACGGGGTCGTCGACTTCATCGAGCAGGAAGAGGTCGCTCGCGAAGCGCTCCTTCGGCGGAGGCAGGACGCCGCCGAAGGAAAGGAGCGGTCGCGTGTCGATCCATGCGGCGTCGGCGGCCTCCTCGAGGCGGTGGAAGAACCGCTCCGCTCCGTCCTCGAGGAGTGTCCGCCGCACCCAAGGTATGTGGCGGGACGCCGACGCGCGCATCCCGCGGCCCTCCACGAGGGCACTCGTCCGACAGGCGACTTCTTGCTCGAAGTGGCTCCACGTCGTCGGGTTCACGCGTCCGACAAGCATCGTCGACGCCGAGCGGTCGGCGAGCACGGCCAGCGCCCGGTCTATGGACGGATGACTCCATGGGCGGCCCTCGAGGAAGCGGCGAAGCCCTGCGTGTCCGCGGTCGGTGCGCGCGAGCAGGTGAACGTCGGACGGCGTATCGATGTCGAACTGCGTCGACGCCGAGCGGGGCATCGACAGGCAGCGAATTCCGGCGTCGGACAGGGCGAACCCGAGCGGATTGTCTGCGGCGGGGAGGTTCAGTTTGACCAGGCGCTTCGCATCGGCGAAGGCGGCGAAGTCGCAGGAGTAGAAGTTGTTGAAGACGGCCGACCCTGAGCTGGCCTGAGCAAACACGATCAGACTGCGGATCTCCTCGTCCGAAAGGAGGCCGCCGCTTCCGCTGCCGAAGTACAGGAGGCCCTCGACATCGAGGTCGAGGATCAAGCGCTGAAGCACGCGCCCGAAGTGAAAGGACGCCCCCTCGGCGTCCTGCGAGGTACACGTCTTCGCGTCAAAGGCCCCTTCTTGAACCACCTCCGCGGTCGTCACGACGATCGGATCGAGGCCGCACGCGTTCAGGCGGGAGCATAGATCTCGGGTCGACGCCCGCCGGGCTTCCTCTACGATGCGTTCGCCGGGACTCGCGCCGACCGGAGCGTGGAACACAAGAGCCGTGACGCGTCTCATCGGACCTCCCCTCGGTTCGCATCGGCCAACAGGGCAAGGATGCGCATCGCCCCCGACTTCGACAACGGCTGGTTCTGGCTCCCACAGCGGGGGGAGAGCAGGCACGCCGGGCACCCTGCCTCGCACGGACACCGCGAGACCATATCGTGCGCGGCCGCCGCGAGGCGAGACCATTCCTCGAACAGCACCTCCGCCAAGCCGGCGCCGTCTTCGATGGCGTCGAAGAGAAGGACCGTCGGCGCCCCGATCTGGGGATGGAGAGGCATGGATGCGCCGGCGATATCGGCGGCGTCGCACAAGACGAGAAGCGGAGCCATCGAGATCAGCGCGTGTTCGGCTCCGTGCAGGGCTCCCAGGAGATCGACTGCGGCGGTTTCCGGCGGGAGGTCCCGAAACGCTGCCCACAGCCCGTCGCTCTCGTAGGTGTGTGGCGGAAGCGCGAGCGGATGGAGCGACACGCTACGATCGTTGTGGACTGACGTGTAACCGACGAACGACTCGGTCACGCGAACCCGGCCGTACGCGACCTGCGCTGTTCCCGAGAGGACCGCTGGCTCCGCGCTGACGATCTCGACCGTGCTGGCTCGGAGCCCCTGCGTCGAGTAGTCGACATCCTCGCGGGCTGCAGTCGCCACTCCCTCTTCCAGGTCGAGCGCATGGACGACGTACGTCTCTCCGCGGTGGAGGAGAACGGCGCCCGGATAGGCGTCGCGGCGCGCACGAACCGGATCCATCGTCTCGATCGTTCGTCCGTCACACACCAGCCGCACGGTCTCGCCGGCCATCTCTTCGAGGGGGAACGCTTCGTGAGCGCGGCGCAGCCCGCGGTAGATGTATCCGGACGGTGTGCCGGCCAGAAGTCGGCCGTCGCGCAGCGTCTCCACCGCCTCCCTGTCCGACTCGTCGATCTCATTCTCCCCAAGGGGAAGCTCGGCCGCGGCACAGGCAAGGTGCCCCGCGCGTTGACGGAGCGTTCGGCGCGGCAGCACCAGCCGCTCGCCGGTGTGGGCGAGGAAGCGCTCCGGATCGCGCAGGAAGTACCGATCGAGGGGGTCTTCGTACGGGATGTACACGATTAACGAGGGTCGGGAGCCCCGCCCCGCGCGGCCCGCCTGCTGCCATGCGGAGAGAAGGCTTCCTGGAAACCCGACAAGAATCGCCGCGTCGAGTCCGCCGATGTCGATGCCCGACTCGAGAGCCGACGTCGAAACGACGCCACGCAAGCGACCCTCGCGGAGGTCGGCCTCAAGCGCTCTTCGAGCTTCCGGGAGGTAGCCGGCACGGTAGGCCTGAATCGTCTCCGTCGCGGACATCTTCCGCGCCAGGCTCGCCACTCGCTCTGCCATGACGCGCGATCGTGCGAAGCAGATTGTCTGCGCCCCCTGTTCCGTGAGGAACGAGAGCAGCGTCGCCGCTTGACGAGTCGTCGACGAGGTCGGATCAGCCAGCGGATCCCAGAACACGACGCTCCGCGGTCCCCGCGCGGACGCATCGTGGTCGACCGGGATCGCGTCCCGTCCCGTGAGGGAACGGGCGAACTCGCCGGGGTTTGCGATCGATGCCGACGAGACGATGAACCGCGGGTGGGCGCCGTAATGCTCGAGGATGCGCGACAAGCGGGACAGAAGCTGCGCGACGTTCCCGCCCATCACGCCTCGGTAGTGGTGAGCTTCGTCGAGTACAACAAGCTTGAGGTTGGCGAAGATGCGGGCCCATTGGCTGTGCCAGGGAAGGTACTGGTGAAGCGCGTGGGGGTTTGTCAGGATGACGCGGGCGGAGCGCCGGATCCAGGCCTTCTTCTGCGGCGGCGTGTCGCCGTCGTACGTGCTAGGCCGAAGGTCCGTGCCGCACGCCTCATCGAGGGCGCGGAGCTTTTCCAGCTGGTCGTTGGCCAGTGCCTTGAGTGGGTAGAGGTAGAGGGCCGTCGCACTCGGATCCTCGCTCAGCCATTCGAGGGTGGGAACTTGGAAGGCGAGGGTCTTTCCCGATGCCGTGGCGGTCGTAAGGACGACGTCACGCCCCGCGCGCAACGCTTCGATCGCTTCGACCTGATGCCGATAGAGGCGCACTCCGCGCTCGTGGAGCGTTGCCGCCAGCTCCGGGCGCAGCGTGACGTCTCGATACGCCGGCGCGTGAGCCGGGAGGGAGGCTGCATGGACGACCTGACCCCGGTAGCGGGGATCTTGATCCAACGCGGTCAGAAACGCATCAAGTCGCATCGGGCCCCCTCGGCAGCAGGGCGCGGAGAAGCCGCGCGAGGTTGACGACATCCTGCCGGTTGTGGTCAAGGATCGGTCGGAGGGGCGCTGGGCTTCCAGTCTCCAGGTACATCGAGTAGAACTGCGGGACGAGCGAGCCCGGCAGGTCGCTCGCGCGGCGAACACCGAGCACCTTCTCTTCGACGGTTCCGAGGTGAGCGTCCGGAAGAACACCCGCGAATTGCCGGCGGACGTGGTGGAGAAGGTCTGCGTGGATCCCGACCGGCGGGAGATTCCTCCCGTAGTAGGCACATCGTTGTCGCAGGAGGCTCCAGTCGAACGCCTTCCCGTTGTACGACACGAGGGCGGTGGCTCCCTTGAGCTCGCGGGTGAAGCGCGCGAGAAGGGCGTCTTCCCCGGCGAGCGACGGCGCGAGGAACTGACGAACGGTCAGGGTGCGGTCCCCGAGCCGTGCTGTCGCGATCAGAAAGATGGGGGCGTTCGACAGCCCCAGCGTCTCGAGGTCGAAGAAGAGAACGCGCTCGCGCGGAACGAATCCCAGAGCGGCGAGGAGTCGTGGGTCTGAAGCAGGCAGCCACGTTTCGAGAGTGGCGAGGACGGCCTCGACGTCCCACGCTGTGCCCCACTCGGCGAGAAGCGCGCGTGCGCTCTCTCCCCATCGCGGGTGAGCGGCGAGGTCGGCGAGCGTCTCGTAGCCCTGTTGGCGGAGCTGTTCCCGGCGGCACGTTCCGATGCCGTACAGCAGATCGAGCATGCGCTCCACGCTCGCACGAAGGTGGTCCATCGGTGGGAAGCGGAGCTCGAAGGACTCCTCGGACTCGAACGTAAGAACGTCGTGGAATCCGCGCTCTCGAGTCCCGGAACCGAAGAGCAAATCGGTCGTCTCGTCCGACGAATCGGGAAGGCCTGCGGTCTCGTGGGCGGGTTCTCTGGGAGTCGCTCGGCCGGCGAGCCATCCTGCAAGCCGGTCGTTCCTCATGGGAAGCGGCGCGCGCGGCGGAGGGCGGCCCGCTTGGGCCTCAGCGACGGACCTTCATCGCTTCTCTCTCCCCCACGTAGGGGAGCAGAGCGAGCTTTCGGGCGCGGTTGATCTCTACGGCCAGGCGCCGCTGATGCTTCGCACACAGGCGTGTGGCCCTCTTGGGCAGGATTTTGCCGAGCCGATTCATGTACTGCTTCAGCTCTTCGGGCTTCTTGTAGTCCAGGCTGACCTGGTTCTCGCACGCACGACACTTTCGTCTTCGCTTGTGGAACATAACCTAGAAAGGAACCTCCTCCTCAGGCGGCTGACCTTCGTCACTCGTCGCCGGCGCGGTGACCGTGCCCGCCTCATCGCTCGATCGTGCCGGCCCGCCGAGGAATTGAACGGTTGACGCCACGACCTCGGTGATCTTGACCCGCTCGCCTTCCGCGTTCTCGAATGAATCGATTCGTAGACGACCCTCAACAGCGACAGATCGTCCTTTCCGTAGGTAGTTGGCGCAGTTCTCCGCCTGCGAGCCCCACGTTACGATCGGGACGAACGTGACCTCCTCTTGGAGCTGCCCCGAGGCGTCCTTGTACTGCCGGTTGATCGCAATGGCAAACCGCGCCCGAGCCGTCCCGCCCGGGGTATACCGCAACTCAGGGTCCCCCGTGAGGTTTCCGATCAAGATGACGCGGTTCAGACTCGCAGCCATAGTCCTCTAGTTCTTCACCACGATCTGGTAGCGAAGCAGCTCTTCGTCAATGTTCAGTCGGTCTTGGATGGACTTCACGGCGGCGGGTGGAAGGCGGAACTCCGTAAAGCCGTAGACCCCGTCCGTGAAATGGCGAATCTCATACGCCAAGACGCGCCGTCCCCACTCCTCGGTCTTCACGAGGTCTCCGCCGCTTTCCGTAATCAGCGATTGGATTCTCCCGACCTTCGCCGCGCGCTGTTCGTCCGTCAGGTCCGGCCGAATCACGTAGACAATCTCGTACTCTCGCACTCTGACACCTCTCAGTTGGTCTTCGGGAAACTGTATCGCTGCCTCACGGGGAAGTCAAACTGCGGCGGGGCGCGGGGTTTGGCGCTCTAGCCCCCTTGGGGGAAACGGCGGCGCCCCGGCCGTCTCCTCTCGATCGGCCCCCGGTGGGCCGGTCGAGCGCCCGGCTGCCGAAGGATCCGGCCCGGAGGTGACCGGCGTCCTTGGGCAGAATGCTGAGGGTTGACGTATATCTAATATGCAAAGTTGATGAAAGAAGCATGGATGGTTATTCTATATCCTCGGTGGCGGGGGCGAGCCCCCGCGGGCGGAATACTAGAGGTGAGGAGGTAGCGATGAAGTGGGGCGGGTTCAACAAGAAGGGGGAGGAGAAGATGAAGAAGCTACTGGGCGGGAAGGCGGCGTTCTACCTGGTGTCGTTGGCGATGTTGGGGCTGTTGCTGTGCGAGAGCTTCAAGTGGAGGCCCGGCTAGTCGGCTGGGAGACAAGGAGGCGACGATGAAGTGGTGTGGGTTCAAT
>Ga0209610_1000549_pt1 | contig 19873 bp, 17 predicted proteins | sample LakKivw275mmetaG_FD_184137 | JGI IMG/M metagenome (GOLD analysis project Ga0209610, IMG submission 184137) | Anoxic lake water microbial communities from Lake Kivu, Rwanda to study Microbial Dark Matter (Phase II) - Lake Kivu water 275m metaG... | ecosystem: Environmental > Aquatic > Freshwater...
GTCCTTGCCAAGGGCCTCAGCCTTGAGCAGCCGGCGCATGATCTTGCCCGAACGCGTCTTGGGGAGCTTGTCGCGGAACTCAATGGAATCGGGCCGGGCAATCGGTCCGATTTCGGTTGAGACCCACTTCTTCAGCTCGTCTTTGAGGGCGTCCGATTTCTCGAAGCCGACCTTCAGGGATACATAGGCCTTGGGCACGTCGCCCTTGATCGGATCGGGTACGCCGATGACCGCCGCTTCGGCGACCGCGGCGTGCGCCACGAGCGCGGACTCGATTTCGGCAGTACCGAGGCGGTGGCCGGCTACGTTCAGCACCTCATCGGCACGGCCGCGGAACCAGAAGTAGCCGTCGGCGTCTTTGGTGCAGGAATCGCCGGTCAGGTACTTTCCCGGGAAACGCGACCAGTAAGCCTGCTTGTATCGCTCGGGGTCCTTGTACAGCGTGCTCAGCATCGCCGGCCAGGGCTTGAGCAGCACGGCGAAGCCGTTCTCGCCCGGCTTGATCGGGTTACCTTCGCCGGTGACAACATCGGCGAGGATGCCGGGCAGGGGGCGGGTGGCGGTGCCGGCCTTCAGTGGTGTTATTGGCAGCGGCGATATCATGAAGTTGCCGGTTTCGGTCTGCCACCACGTGTCCATGATCGGCAGCTTGTCCGCGCCGATGTTGGCTCGATACCAGCGCCACGCCTCGGGGTTGATGGGCTCGCCGACCGAGCCGAGCAGGCGAAGCGAGGTCAGGTCGTGCTTCTTCGGGAATTCCTCACCGAACCGCATGAACATCCGGATGGCGGTGGGCGAAGTGTAGAGAATCGTCACCTTCTCGCGGGCGATGATGTTCCACCAGCGGTCAGGAGCCGGGAAGTCGGGCGCGCCTTCGTACAGGATCGAGGTGGCGCCGAGCATCAGGGGAGCGTAGACAATGTAGGAGTGGCCGGTAACCCAGCCGACGTCGGCCGCGCACCACCAGATGTCGTTGGGCTTGATGTCGAACACGAACTTGAGGGTTGAGGAGGTGCCGACCGCGTAGCCGCCGTGGACGTGGACGATGCCCTTGGGTTTCCCGGTCGTGCCCGAGGTATAAAGCATGTACAACGGGTCATCGGCGTTGAGCTGCTCGGTCGGGCATTCGTCGGACTCGTTGGCCGTGATCTCGTGCCACCAGAGGTCGCGTCCCGGCTTCATTGTGACCGGATTGCCGGCGCGCTTGTAGACGATGACGTTCTTGATCGACGGGCACTCGGCCAGGCCCGGGTCGGCGTTGTTCTTGAGCGCCACGACCTTGCCGCGGCGGTAGCCGCCGTCGGTCGTGATGAGAATCTTGGCCTCGGCGTCGTTGACACGGTCGCGCAGCGACGCGGAGGAGAAGCCGGAGAAGACGACCGAGTGGATCGCCCCGAGCTTCGCGCAGGCCAGCATCGCGATGGGGCACTGCGGCACCATCGGCATGAAGATCATCACCCGGTCGCCCTTCTTGACGCCGAGCTTCTTCATCGCGTTCGCCAGCTTGTTGACTTCCTTATACAGCATGGCGTAGGTCCAGCGTTCGACCTTCTGGTCGGTGGGTTCCGGTTCGTAGATGTACGCGACCCGGTCCTTTACCGCCGTCTTCATGTGCCGGTCGAGGCAGTTGTGGACGATGTTGAACCTGGCACCCGCGAACCACTTGAAGAACGGAGCGTTCGAATCATCGAGCACCTTGTCGAAGGGCTTGAACCACTCCAGGTCCTTGGCGACTTCGCCCCAGTACCAGTTGATATCCTCGGCTCGCTTCAAGAGACCGTCGAGGTCCTTGATGCCGTGCTTCTTCATGAACGCCATGATGTTGGAGTTCTCAACCAGCTCCTTCGGTGGCTGGAATAGCTGTTCTTCGGCCATTGCTGACTCCTCCTTTGGAGAATCGCTGTTAAAGACTAGATTATGTCCTGCGAAACCGGCCGGCCGAAACCATGACAAACGCGGGCTTCTGCCGGAGTGGTCAGTATATTAGAGATGGTACGGGTGTCAAGCAAGCGGTGCGGGTCGTGGGCAGCGTAAGTGGTTTGACACGGGCAGACATCGGCCTAGACTGAGTCATGAGATCCATCGTCGGCCTGCTCGCGCTGAGCGCGGCTGCTTTCGGTCAGGTCGAGAGCCTGCCGATGCCCGTACTTCACGGTAACTCGTTTGAGATCATCTCCAACAGCCGCTACTCGTCACACTCGGGTTTCACCAGCTCATTGTCGGACACGGTGCTGTCCAACGTGCTCTGGGCGATGAGCCGGGTCCCTTCGCTCGGGAGCAGCTACCGCGAGATCTACGTGGCGACGCCCACCAACGTGTATCTGTATGACCCGACTGGACACGTCCTGAACGTGCATCTTGCCGGCAACCACCGCTATAGCTCCAATTCAGCTTTCGAGATAGGCATTGCCGTCGAGCGGAGCGCGGAGGCAGGTCTTTCGGTTCAGGCCGGGCTGCTCGCCGGGGACGCTTTCTGGAGCCGGGGCAGCGGGACGGTCGCGTCGTGCCCGATGGCGTTCGCGGCCAACTACGCCAACAGCAACTGGAATCCCACTCACACCATCAACATGGTAGACGTGTTCGGCCGGATGTCGGTCACCGGGCTCGCCGACTCCTGCGTCGCCGTGTCGTCGGATTCGTCGTTGCCGACTCCTGCCACCGACCGGGCGGACACCTTCGAACTCCTGATCGGCGGACTGGGACAGGATTCGGTGTTCGGGCCGACGGCTCTGTCGCTTGCCGAAGTATCGCAGTTGCTCTGGGCCGGGTACGGGGTAACTCCTCACATGCCAATCAGCAAACGGGGACTGACTGTTGCCTCGGCCGTGGCCAACTATTACCTTACCAGGAAGATATATCTTGTGCGCGACGTTGGTGTCGACCGGTACCACAACCGTCTGCCGCCCGGCACCAACATGTCAACCAGCGACCACCGCCTGGAGGCGGTCGCGGCCGGCGACCGACGCGACTCGCTGCGCGCGGCCTGCCCGGAACTCCCGGCATCCGCGCCCGTCTACATCGTGGTCTGTGTCGGCGACACGGCCGACGACTGGGCCATGCTCGAGCCGGGTTTCGTCGGTTTCCAGTGTTTGATGCAGGCGCACGCGCTCGGACTCAGCGGGCGGCTGACCGCGCCGCTTTCACCGAGCGAACGGTCCGCGATTATCACCGCTCTCGGCTTGCCCGGGACGGACCTGCCTGCTCTGGTCTTCTCCGCCGGTGAGCCGTCTACCGGCGCGCCGGATTCGCCGCACCAGGGCGGCGAGCGTCTCAGTGTGACGAGGACCGAGCAGGGCGTGAGGTTGCGGCTGCGACTGGGCAAGGCAATGACTGCCAGCCTGACCATCCATGATGTGGCCGGTAGACCCGTCCGAAGCTGGGGAGTCTTGCACCTGCCAGCCGGCGTGTCCACCTTCGACTGGAACGGGGTGAGCGATGCCGGAAAGAGCCTGCCGTCCGGTCCCTACTTCTGCCGTCTGACCCTCGGGGCAGCCGAGACAAGCGCGCTGACAACGCGGGTCGACCTGATTCGGTAGCCCCGGTCGGCCACTCAGGGCCGGTCCGGGTCGATAGCGGTCAGTTGGGTTCGCGGCCGTCAAGGGTCTTTTTCACTTGACTTCGGGCGTAAATCAGCTATATATTACAGCTTACAAGCTAGGCGAAAAGCGCAGTTTCTCTGATTTCGGCAACCACAGGAGGTCTGTTTGGCTCGTATCGCGGGTATCGACCTGCCCGACAACAAAGCGATTCTCTACTCGCTGCCGCACATATACGGCATCGGCCTGCACACGGCACGCAGGATTCTGGCTGCAGCCGGCATCGACCCCACCCGTCGTACCAAGGAATTGACTGACGACGACGTGGCCGCCATCCGCAAGGAGATCGACGGCGGATACAAGGTCGAAGGTGAACTGCGCGCCGAGGTCTCCGGGAATATCAAGCGCTACATCGAAATCGGCAGCTACCGCGGCGAGCGGCACCGGAAGCGCCTGCCGGTGCGGGGCCAGCGGACCAGGACCAATGCCCGTACCCGCAAGGGCCCGCGGAAAACGACCGGCGTCCTGAAGGTCAAGGCGACGCCGGCAGCGGCCGCTCCCAAGCCGGCGGCCGGAGGTAAGGCATAATGGCGCGCAAGTCGGCCCGCAAGAAGGTACCGCTCTTGTGCATTGCGCACGTAAATACCAGCTTCAATAATACCATCGTGACGATTGCCGACCCGACCGGCGCGGTCATATCCTGGTCAAGCGCGGGCCGGGTCGGGTTCAAAGGATCGAAGAAAGGGACTCCGTTTGCCGCCGGCCTGTGCGCCGAAGCAGCGGCAAAGGAGGCGGGTTCGCTGGGCGTCAAGCGGCTCGAGGTTCGGGTAAGCGGCGCCGGGCCGGGACGAGAATCGGCCATCCGGTCGCTGCAGAACGCCGGCCTCGACATAATCTCAATCCGCGACATCACCCCGATTCCGCACAACGGCTGCCGTGCTCCGAAGCAGCGCCGCGTCTAAGGAGAGCGGAGAACCATGGCAAGGACTATCGGACCCAAGTGCAAGCGATGCCGTAAATACCGCGAGAAGCTGTTCCTGCGCGGCGAGAAGTGCCTGTCGGACAAGTGCACGCTGATGAAGCGCGGGGAGATGCCCGAGGTGCGCGGTCGACGTCGGGTGTCGGCTTATTCCATCCAGTTGCGCGAGAAGCAGAAGCTAAGGATGATGTACGGCATCCTCGAAACCCAGTTTCACAACTACTTCACCAAGGCCGCGAAGAGCAAGAATACTGCGGCGGCGCTTGTCATCCTGCTTGAGCGGCGCCTCGATAACGTGGTATTCCGCATGGGGTTCGCCGATTCCCGGGCACAGGCGCGGCAGTTCGTGCGGCACGGCCTAATCACCGTCAAAGGCCGCCGGATCAACGTTCCGTCGTACCTGACCGATGCCGGGGACACTATCGGCGTGAAGACCGAGGAAGGGATGAAGGTCATCAGCGCAATCCTTGCGAACAAGCAGCAGCCCGGGATGTCCTGGTTGACGGTCACCCCTGACCGCGGCATCGGTACGGTCGTGCGCCAGCCCAGCCCCGATGACGTGAAGGATATTCCGTGTAACACGCAGTTGATTGTGGAGCTTTACTCGAAATGAAACTCAAACCTTTTACACTTCCCGAGAAGCTCGACCTCGACAGCGGTTCGGCCAGCGATTCGTATGGCCGGTTCACCCTGGCCCCGCTGGAGAAGGGGTGGGGCGCGACGATGGGCAACTCGCTGCGCCGGGCTCTGCTTTCATCGGTCCAGGGGGCTGCCATCACCGAGCTGCGGATTGACGGCGTGGCCCACGAATTCTCCACCATCGACGACGTGGTCGAGGACGTCACCGAAATCGTGCTCAATCTCAAGAAGCTCAGGCTGCGGCTCTGGTCGGAGACGCCGAAGCTCTGTCACCTTCATGCCTCGGGCAAGCGCGAATTCCGGGCCCGGGACCTGACGGTGCCGCCGGAGATCGTGATTGCCAACCCGGACCAGCGCCTGCTGACGATTTCCGACAGCAAGCGTTCGCTCGACATGGAACTCCTGGTTGAGAACGGCCGCGGCTACGTCAAAGCCGAACGGCTGAAGAAGAACCGCACCGCGCCCGAGACGACGATCTTTCTGGATGCCTTCTTTTCGCCGGTCAAGCGCGTCAACTTCTGGGTCGAGTCGATGCGGGTGCTGGACCGCACCGACTTTGAGCGGCTGGTGCTCGAAGTCTGGACCGACGGAACGGTCCGGCCGGACGAGGCGATGATCCAGTCGGGCACGATCCTGAAAAACCATACGGTGGTGCTGGTACCGGCCGAGAAGGAGCCGGAATTCATCGCCGAGGAGAAGCTCTACCAGGACCGCGACAAGCTGGTGGAGCTGCTGAACCAGAGCATCGAGGAGCTCGAGCTTTCGAACCGGGCGCTCAACTGCCTGATGAAGGGGCGCTCCAAGACGACCGGCGAGCGGATATCGATCCAGACCATCGGCGACCTGGTCCAGCGTAACGAGAAAGACATGCTCGACATCGAGAACTTCGGCCGTAAGTCGCTCGAGGAGCTCAAGAAAGTGCTCGAGGACGTCGGGCTGTCGCTCGGTATGGACGTCTCCAGCCTGCCGATACTCGAACACGAGCCGGAAAGCGAAAAGGAAAAGGAGTAGCCTTGCGTCACGGAGACAAGGTCAAGAAGCTCGGCCGCACTTCCCAGCATCGCCGGGCGCTGATGCGCAACCTGGTTACCGCGCTCTTTGTGCACGAGCGCATCAAGACGACGCTGGTCAAGGCAAAGGAATCCCGGCGGCTGGCTGACCGCATGGTCGCTCTGGCTCTGAAGAACACGGTGGCCGCGCGTCGCGAAGTCGGGCGGTTCATTTCGGACAAGACCGTGCTGAAAAAGGTGTTCGACGTCATCGCGCCGCGGTTCACCGGGCGGCCGGGCGGCTTCACGCGGGTTCTGCGGCTCGGTCCGCGCGAGGGCGACGGCGCCGAAATGGCCCTGCTCGAGCTGGTCATCCGCGAGGAACGCCATCACGAGAAGAAGGCCAAGGAGGCTGCGGCGAAGCAGAAGGGCGGCAAAAAGGCCAAGCCGGACAAGAAAGCCGGCGACAAAGACAAAGCTCGCGACGAATCCGAGAAGTAGCGGGCCGATGCTTCGGTGTCTGGTCCGGTCCAAGATTCAGCGGCTGGTCGTCACCGACAAAAATCTGAAGTACGAGGGCAGCCTGGAACTCGATTCCAGGCTGATGCGGGCGGCCGACATCCTGCCCGGCGAGCTGGTGCAGGTAGTCAACGTCAACAACGGCAGCCGGTTCGAAACCTACGTTATCGCGGCGCGGGCCGGGTCGGGCGCCTGCGTGCTCAACGGGGCTGCTGCCCGGCTGGGCGAGGTCGGCGATGAACTGATCGTGATGAGCCTGGGATGGTTCGCCGAACCCGAATCGAGAGAGCACCGGCTGGCGCGGGTCAACGTCGACCAACGGAATCGCATCAAGCAGAGTGACCGCCATAGTCCTCGCGGCCGGTAAGAGCAAGCGCATGGGGGCCTCCGTCCCCAAGGTGCTGCTGCCGATTGCCGGGCGTCCGCTCCTGAGTTATGTCCTTGAGTCGGCGCGCGCGGCCGGGGCGACCCGCGTCATCGTCGTCGTCGGAACCCAGAAGGAACAAGTGATGGCCGCGTTCGAGCGCGACGGGGCCGAGTTCGTCGTGCAGGCAGGGCAGCGCGGCACGGCCGACGCGGTGCTTTCCTGCCGCGACCGGCTGAGCGACGATGAAGAGTGTGTGGTCCTCTGCGGCGACGCGCCGCTCATCCGCCCGGCCACCATCCGGCGGCTCTATCAGGCGCGGAAAGCGGCCGGCGCCGACGTCGCGGTTTTCACCGCCCGGCTTTCGGACCCGGCCGGGTACGGCCGCGTGGTGCGGGCCGGCGATGACCTTATCGAGCGGATCGTTGAGCAGCGTGACGCGACCCCCGAGGTACTGGCGATCCGTGAGGTGAATTCCGGTGCCTACTCCTTTCGCTGGGGAACGGCCAGGCCGGCGCTTGAGCGGATACGGCCGAGCCCGGTGTCGGGCGAATACTACCTGACCGACGTCGTTCGCGAGATACGGTCCCGGGGCGGAAAGGCAGTGGCGGTTCTTGCCGACGACCCCGACGAGATGCTCGGGGCAAATACGCCCGAGGAGCTCATCCTGCTGGAGCGCGGGCTGGCAGCGCGCCGGGAGTCAAGTGCGGGTTGAGGCAGGCACTGGCGTGGTTGCTGCTTCTCGTCGTGGTGCTGGCCGCCGGCGCCTCGGTGACGTGGCGTCTCCTGCCGGAAGTCGAGCCCGATGACGGCGCCAGGCGGCTGAGAATGGAAGTGGCCAACGGATGTGGTACGCCGCGGGTGGGCCGGGCGGTGGCCGACGAACTGCAGATGCGCGGCTATGACGTGTATGCGGTGCGGGACTACCGCGAGCACCTGCCGAAGACCACAGTGATAGATCTCCGTGACCCGACCGGCGCAAATGCCCGGATGATGGCGCGGGCCCTGTCGGTGCAGCGACACTGGCGCAAGATGCCGCTCGGGCCGAGGGTCGCACCCGAGACCCGCGTCGAACTCGATTCCAGCCGTTACCTGGAGGTCCGGCTGGTGGTGGGCGCCGACTACCGCCGCTTCTTCGCGAACGTGGTTCCGCTTTACTAGCAATGACTGCCGGACGCCTGGCCAGGCGGGCTGCGACCATCATCGTCGACAAGCTCGGGGAGGACGTCGTGGTCCTCGACCTGCGCGGCCGCTCGCCGCTGGCCGACTACTTCGTCATCGCCACCGCCACCTCGACCATCCACGCGCAGGCAATCGCCGAAGAAGTCGCGCTGGAACTGAAACGCGAGGGTGAACGGCTGCACCACATCGAAGGTGAGGAAAACGGCGTGTGGATACTTCTTGACTATTTCAACGTCGTCGTGCATATTTTCTCTGGTGAGACCCGCCAGTTTTTCGGTCTGGAACGACTCTGGGGCGACGCACCAAGCCAGACCTTTTCCGTTACCAATGTCAAAGACTAACCGGCCGCACGACCGTGGGCCGCGGCCGACAGGAGGTGCCGTTTGACTCTCACATCATTGCTTCGACCTGACCGCATCAACCTCGATCTTAAAGCAAAGAAGAGGCCGGAAGCGCTACGTGAGCTCGTGCAGATGATCCGCCAGGGCGACGACGCCGAACTGCTGCTCGCGACTCTGACCAAGCGCGAGGAACTGGGCTCGACCGGCATCGGCAAAGGAATTGCCATCCCGCACGGTCGCTCGCTCTTGATTGACAAACTGGAGATGGCCGTCGGCCGCTCGACCAAGGGCGTCGAATACGACTCCATCGACCACAAAGCCGCGCACCTTTTCTTTCTCATCATGGCGCCTCCGCAGGACCCGGGCAACCAGTACCTCATCACCCTCGGCCGGGTGGCGATGGTCTGCCAGGAACTGACCAAGAAGAAGCGGCTGTTCGACCCCCAGACGCCGGACGAACTGATCGAGCTCGTGCGCAGCCTGGAGGAGAAGATTCGATGAACCCCAAGGTCGAGACCCTGCGGTCTTTGGAGGAATTCGACCACATCCTGCGCGACATCGAGACCGCCGACTACCAGGCGGTCGGCTTCCAGGCAGTCAAAGTCTCGGACGACTTCATCAAGACCGCGGAGCGCGAGCGCGAAAAACTGACCAAGAAGGTTGACCCCAAACTGCTCCTGATGTATGAGAGGATTATGAAGCGCTACGGCGGCCGGGTCGTGGTGCAGGTCATCCGTGAATTCTGCGGCGGCTGCTACGTCAAACTGCCATCAGAGCTGGCGTCGCGATGTCGCACCGACCTCGTGACCTGTCCGAACTGCGGGCGGTTCCTCTACTACGTAAAGTAGTCCCGGCCGGGGAAGGTTGGTACGGGGTCGGTGGTGGTACTGCTCCTGCTGCTTTCGGCCTTCGAGTATCCCGGCCTCACCGGGTGCTCCTCGGCGATGCTCGCCGGCGCTGCCGTGGCCGACGGGCAGCATTCGTTCTTTCTAAATCCCGCACTCATCGCGTCTGAGCGCCGGTTCACGACCGGCGTTTCCTGTTCCCGTCCCTATGGCCTGCCCGGCGTGTACTGGGGCAGGGCCTGCGGCGGCTGGAGTTCCGAGCGGGTGGCGGCCGGGGTCGGGTTCTCCTCGCTTCGGTTTGGCCGCTACGATGAACAGGACGCACAGGTCGTCGTTGGCGGCCAGCCGATGCGCTTGGTGTTCGTCGGGCTCGGGCTTCATGCCCTGATCGTCAGCGGTGCACCAGGCTATGGTGATGTTGCGCCGGCACTGGATGCCGGAGTCTGCTGGCAATCCGGTCGCGTGCAGGTCGGCGCGGCGGGGCTGCGCCTGAACACTCCGCGGTGGCGCGACGGTACCGAGGTTCCGTTTCGGATGGTCATGGCAGGCTCGTGGTATCCGGCTGACGGGGTGTTGCTGGCCCTTGACGTCAGCCGCGAGCGAGGTGAAGAGGACGCGGCCTTCGGCGGTGAGTTCCGGCCCGTGCCGCAGCTCGGGCTCAGATTCGGGGTCGGCGTCGCTCCGTTCCGATACGCTGCCGGACTTGCGGCAACGGTCGGCCCGGTTGGATTCGAGTACGCCTATCAGTTCCACCCGACACTCAAGGAATCGCACGTTCTCGGCCTGCGCGCAGCATGGCACTAGTCCTGCTGCTTCTGCTCGGCCAGTTCGGTTCAGCGCTCTTTCCAGACTCGCCCGGAACCGAAGGCGATGCCGCCCTGCAGGAAGAGGTCGAGCGGCTGCTGGAACAGAAACTCGACATCAATCGGTCGTCGGGTCGCGATCTCCTCGCCATTCCCTGGCTGAATCCGGCGCTTGCTTTCCGCGTCGTGGCGGTCCGGGAATCGGCCGGGGCGTACCGGAGTGTGGACCAACTGCTCGGTGTGCCGGGCATGACCCCGGAGGTTCTGGAAGCACTGCGACCATTCCTGCGTGTCGGGAGCAACCGGCCAGGATGGGCGGGCGGCGTCATCGTGAGAGCCGAAACCGACTCGGTCGGTGATGGCGCAAGCGGACTCAGGCTTCTGAACCGGTTCGAATTCCAGTCCACGAACGTATTCGTGACGGCGTTGCAGGAGAAAGACAAGAGAGAGTCCGACCTATCCGACTTCATCAGTGCGGGTGCCGAGTGTCGGATCGGACACGTCCGTCTGTTGGTCGGTGACGTCACTGCCGGGTTCGGTCAGGGCCTGGTGGCGAGCGCCCCTCACTGGCGGAGCAGCCTTCTGGACGGACCGGGCCGCGAGGGTCGCTCGATCCGCCTGGTCAGTTCGGCGGTAGAGGGGTCGTATCTACGCGGCGGCGCGGTCGAGGGTTCATCGGGCAACTGGAGAGGTTGCCTGCTCGGCGCATACACCGGTCGGGACGCGAAGCTCAACTGCGACGGCAGCGTGAACCGACTGGTCGGTTCCGGGGTGCATGACGACTCAGCCTCGGTTGCCGGGCGGAGGGCCGTTCATGAGGCGACTGCCGGCCTCAATCTGCGCTACACGGGCAACCGGACCGGGGTCGGGTTTGCCGCGGAGTACTCGAAGTACACTCGCAGGTTCGCGCCTTCTGACTCTGCTGCTTCCTTTGCCGGCGACGAGGTGCTCGTTGCCGGAGCCAACGCAGGGTGGAAGACCGGGCACTACGAGCTGAGCGCGGAGGTCGCTGGTTCCAGCGGCAAGGGTCTGGCCGGTTCTTTTCAGATGGACGGCAGTTGGCCGGAGTTCGACTCGCGGGTTGCCATTCGGGGCCGGCAGGCCCGGTTCTTCGCGCCGCACGGACGCTGGGCCAGCCTGACCAACGCCCGGGACCGGCTCGATACCTCAGGACGCCTGGGCTGGCATCACGCCGGATCGAGTGTATCGGTCAGCGGCAACACCTACCGGGACTACGAACTTGACTCGATGCCGGCCCGGCTTGAGCTGCGCCTTGGTCAGGAACTGGGCAGGTTCGACGTCGCTCTGGGCACGGGTCTGCGCTATCGACTGGACGAGGAACGCAGCCGAACTGCGAGGGCCGAAGCCGGGGCGAGGGTCGGCACTGCGACGGCGGTACGCCTGATGCTGGCAGATGTCTACCCGATGAGAATCGACTCCCGCGGTGCTGCAGCCTCAGTGCTGCTGACGCAGGGGCTGGGCACTGCCGACCTCGGGCTGGCCGCGTCCCGGGTGAGTATCGACGGGTCGGGTGTGACGATGTATCTGCACGAGCCCGGGGTCGGGCGCATCGGGGCATCGCTCAGCGCCTCTGCATCCTGCTGGCGTCTTGCCGCCGGATGCGGGATGCGGGTCGGGCGCTGGCTGCGACTCGGAATCAGGACCGGCTGCACGTGGCAGCCCCGGGCTACCTTCGACGCAGCCGCGCAGCTTGAACTCCACCGTTCCTAGTCCTTATCCGCAACCCTGCATTCTGGTTTCTGGATTCTGAATTCTGGACTATCCGATTCCTGTGTCTATAGTCTCTAGTCCCATGGTAGACTACCACATCCATCCTGACTTCTCGCACGATGCTGAGGGCTCGGTTGACGAGTTCTGCGCGAGGGCGGTAGAGCTCGGGCTGAGTGAGATATGCTTCACCACTCACTGCGAACCAGACCCGGCCCGCAGCGACATCGAGCGAGTCCGTGTCAACGGCCGGATGCAGCCAGTTGCTTCCGACTGGCCTGATGCCTACTTCGCGGCCATCAGGGCTGCCAGGGCGACGTTCCCTGACCTGACCGTACTGGCCGGCGTGGAGGTCGGCTACGACCCCGCGCTCGTGGGTACTATCAGCGACTTCCTCAGCCGGCACCCGTTCGACTTCGCCTTGGGCGCAGTCCACTCTCTCGACAGCGTCTGTCTTACATCCAAGGATGAACTGGAACGCTTCAAGGCTGAGTTCCTGCCGCAGGGACCGGAGAGAGTCGCCGAGCACTACTTCCACGACGTCCGTTCTGCGGCCGGAAGCCAACTCTTCGACTGCCTGGCTCACCTGGACATCTACCGCAAGTACATCCAGCCGTTGTTCGACAGCCGGTTCGCGCAGATGGCTGATTCACTCCTGCCTTCAATCCTCAAGTTCGTAGCCGAGTCCGGCACCGGCATCGAAGTCAACACCTCGGCTCTGCGCCGGGACAACGCCGAACCCTATCCAGAGAAGCGTATTCTGAAGCTGGCAAAGGAAGTCGGGGTCCATGTTTTCACAGTCGGTTCAGACGCCCATCGCCCCGCTGACCTTGGCAAGGGCCTGGACGTCGCGGTGCAGATACTAGGTGATCTTGGTGCTACACCGGCCCGCTTCCGCCGTCGCAAGCTCGTAGCGACAAGCTGACCCGGCCCGCGCCAACAGCCGCGCGGCGGATTGGGATAGGCGATTTCCAGGTGAGTCTCGGCGAGGAGGATTCGGGGGATACCCCTTGACTGACAGAGTCACGGGGATTGGGAGCGCGGTCGTGTAACCGACTTGATACCAGCAAGTTAGGCGCTAGGGGGGGCATGACTACGATGCTTGACAAGGGTATGTCGCGGCTGTAGAATCGAGCCGACGGAGAGGGCGTGGCGGTATTGGGACTGCCATGCAAAGGTGTGACCTCGACGCCGATTCGCAGAGGAGGCTGTTCACGTAAGGAGCAGAACGTGGTAATCGGCATGATACGCAGTTCGTTCGGTCAGAACTCAACTTCACTCAACCGGGCCGCGAAGGCCAAGGTACTGCTGTGCGTGCTGGCCATCGGCGTGAGCATGGTGCGCGGGCAGTGGTTAGAGAAGAAGTTGTTCATCCCGGACTCTCTCTGCGGCTTGACGGAGGCCTCCGGCGCAGTGTATGACCCGGTTGATGGTCGCGTCTACGTGGCGGGAGGCGGGCCCTTTCTGATAGTCATTGATGGCTCGTCATTGAGGAAAAGTGCTCGGATTGACTTACCCGGGCAACTCAGCGCCGTGACCCTCGACGGCACCGGAACCAAGCTCTATGGTATCGACAGCTTCGGAGGGAGCATCACCGTCGTTGACTTGGGCAGCGGTTCCGTAAAGAGCTCAGTGCCTGTTGGGCGAGCGCCGACCGCGCTCTGTTACAATGTGAAGCTCGACAAGCTCTTCTGTTCTGACTATTGGGACCGGCAGGTCTACGTTATTGACTGCGGCGCAGACACAGCGCTGGCTCCCATACCTGCAGGAAACGGTTCTCTTGCACTGTGCTTCGACACATCCGGCACCAAGCTCTACGTCGCCAACCAGAAGTCCAACAGCTTGTCAATCATCGACGCGGTTGGCGATAGCCTGCTCAAGACACTCGCCATCGGTTCACATCCGGAGGCTCTCTGTAGCAACACGCAACACAATAAGGTCTATTGCTTCAACTACAGCGGCCGCGATGTGGCGATAGTCGACGCCGGCTCAGACAGCGTCTTGGCGCAGCCGCGCGTCGGAATAAACGGCGACAGGCTGTGCTACAATCCCATTGATGACAAGGTCTATTGCGGCGGCGTAGATTCATATGGTCTTTGCGTTCTATCCGGCAGCGGCGATACGGTCCTCGGGCTTTATCCGGCACTCGGCGGCGCTCAATCTTTGCTGCACACGCCGACAACCGACCAAGTCTACTGCGCACTGCCAGCCGCTGTCTTTGTCCTGGATGGCGCGACTGACAGCATCCAGGATACTCTGCCCGTGGATGTCGTCCACTACGCACTTGCGCACCAAGCCTCCCCAAATCGGGTCTGGTGCGCAGGCGAGGAGGTTGTGGTCCTGGATGGCGACCAGGATACTGTGGTGACCTCCATTCCAGTCGGATGCAGACCGGCGTCAATCTGCTATAGCCCCAAGAGCCGGAAACTCTATGTCGGTTATCAGTTCGGACACACCGGATACTCCGGCTTCGTCACTGCGATTGACGCAACGGACTGTGCTATTCTGCGTTCCTTTCGTGTTCCACACCTCGGGCCGGAACTGTGCTACAACTCCGCTGCGGACAAGATATACACCGGGAATAATGATGACAGCGTCAACGTCATATCATGCGAAGCGGACTCCGTTATCGCTTCCATTGCCGTCGGGAGTGGCGGCGATGGGCGGCTCTGCTCCAATGCCTTGTCTGCCAAGGTATACTGCACGGACCTCGACGACGGCCATGTAAGGGTCATCGACGCCTTAACTGACTCTGTCGTGAAGACGACATACATTGGCTTCCAGCCGAATCACATGTGCTACAATCCCATCAATCGATGCCTGTATGTGAGTTTTCTGGGATCCGGCTATAATCCGATAGCCGTTGTGGATAGCAGCGACTCAGTTGTCACCAACTTTGATGCAGGAGCGGGCGGGGAGGACATGGTCTTCAACCCGGTCAACAATGGGCTGTACTGCATCGACAGGGTTGCCGGTGGTGTCGCAATGGTAGATTGTGGCAGCAACCAGGTCCGGCATACGTGGCAGTTTGACAGATCGCAATTCGGTGCGGCTGTGGATACGCGCGACAATAAGGTGTATCTAACCGGCAACGCCCCGCTATGGACAATTGACGGCGTGACCAATCGAACCGACAGCGTCCCCATTGGTAATCCGGAACTGCTGGGCGCAGAATTCTACAACGCACCGAGCAGCCACGTCTATTGCGCCTCCAGCGACTGGGTCTATGTAGTTGACGGCCGGGATGACAGTGTTCTGGATAGCTTTGATCTGGTCGTGTTCAATTACTGGCGGGACGTATTTGCGCTGGACTCCTTGAACGGCCGCGTCTATGGGCTGGACGACCGGTCGCAGGTCTTCATCATCCGCGACTCCACATCGGCAGGCATCATGGAAGCAGTCGAGAGCAGGAGCCCTTTCCGGTGCGTGCCGACACATGTTCGCGGCACGCTGTTGTTGCCGGTGGAGGAGAACAGGCAGGGGCATGCCTCCTACGAGCTTTTGAATGTTGCAGGCCGCAGGGTGACGGAGCTCCGGCCGGGTCCGAACGACATCCGTGCCCTCGCGCCGGGGGTGTACTTCATCAGAGGACCGAGGACCGATGACGGAGGACCGGAAGGTACTGTCCGCAAAGTCGTGATAGCTAGGTGATATCTCAATATGAGGGCCGTCTTGAAAACAGGAAGGGGGCGCGTATGACCTGGACGCGTCGGTATTCGACCGAACTGGCCGCGGGGCCGAAGGTGCTGCTTGCGCTGGCGCTGGGGATTGGCGTCAGAATCGGGCACGGCCAGTGGTTGGAGACGAAGATCACACTGCCGGACTCGCTTGGCGGTGCGACCTCCCCATTCTGTCTCACGGCCGATACCTCGGAACGCTACGTCTACATCGGGGATGGAAGCGGGGCTGTCTATGTCGTGGATGCCGAGGCTCGGACCAGGGTGGCCAAGCTCGCCTGCGGCTATGTCAGCGCGATCTGCACCAACACGCGCCAGAACAAGGTCTATGCGGCGGACTACGAGGGGGACCAGGTCTTCGTGATATCGTGCGCCACCAATCAGGTGGTCGCAACGATCCCCACGTGCACAAACCCGCTTGCCCTGTGCTACAACGGCGCCGATGACAAGATCTATGTCGCCGGCTACGTTTACCTCGGACATGCGGACTTGACGGTGATTGACTGCACCTCAGACCAGGTAATCAAGACGATACATCTCGAAGCGGGCCAGCCGAGCTTGTGCTACAGCCCGGCAGGCAACAGAGTCTTTTGCGCTGTGTACGATACGCTCCTCGTGATCGATGGAGCGACCGACTCGGTTGTCGCCGTGCGTGATGGAAAGTGGTACGGGCCCATGGTGGCGAATGCCGTCGCCAATAGGGTCTACGCAAGCGGTAGTGGCGGAGTCAATGTGCTGGATGGCACGACCGGGGAAGTCCTGGAGACGATGAATGCCGCTGCAGACGTGATATGCCTCAATCCGCGTACTCAGAAGCTGTACGCTGCAGGTGACCACCCAGTCCAGTTAGCAGTCTTCGACTGCACTGCCGACACCATTATCAACCGGTTCCAGTTCAGGGGAACTTCGTATGTCTACTCCTTGGCCTGCGATGCCGCAGCCAACAAGGTCTACGTCTCGTGCTATTGGTTTGGGCACAGGATAGTGGTGATAGATGGCGACACTGACACCATAGCTACGAAGCTATGGGGTCCCAACCAGGATGGACTGCAGGGCGGGTCGCTGGCGAGTTCGAGGCGTGGCCGCGTGTACTTCATTGACCACGGGGGGCCCGAACTAGCGGTCTTAGACACCGGCACCGACAGCCTGCTTCTCACGGTAGTGATCGGCGGCATGTCCGTCCCGACGATGTGCTACGATTCGATCGACGACAAGGTCTACTACGTGAGCTGTACTGTCCTTGGCGAGGTCGGCGCGATTGATGCTGCAACCAACCAGCCGGTTGGCCACATTCAAGTCGGGCGATACCCGGAACACGTGATTTGGCATGCCCCGACAAACCGGCTGTACTGCGGCGGCGCAAATGTGACGGTCATCGACCCAACGGCTGACACGCTGGTGAAGGTCCTCGACGTAGGTAGCTGGATGATGTGCAGCGCTCCGCCCTTGAACAAGGTCTACCTCTTCCAGGGTAACGCGTTGGCTGTCCTCGATTGCGGGAGTGACTCGGTCGTGAAGACAATCCCTATACCGACAGAGTATGCGTGGTCGATGTGCTACGTGGCATACGACAAGCTGTATATCGGCGGCATCGGTGGCGTGTCCATTATTGACTGCGTCGGGGATACGCTCATTAGGTCATACCCGTTCGGTTTCTGTCGCCTCGTCGTCGGTCGCGATGGCAAGCGGGTCCATTGCTGGCGGCCGTACTCATTCTCTACCTTCGACGTGGCGGGGGATACGCTGATATCCGAGGTGCCGTATGACGCATCGGGAGGCGAGAACCTGATTTATGTCCCTGGTGTTGACAAGATATACTGCGCGTGCCCCGCGGGTGGGCAGGACCGCATCTTGGTCGTAGACGCCAAGACCGACTCTGTCATTGCTGTGGTCCCGTTCTACCAGCCCGCACCACTTGGTTACGACAGCGTTAACGGGCTGGTCTACTGCGGGCAGTTGACCGACAGCGCTGTCGTGTTCATGGACAGCCGAACCGATAGCATCGTCCGGTCATTCAATCCGTGCGCCAACATCAAGTCGTTCACAATGGTGCCAGCGCACAGCCGGGTCTATGTAGGCAACGCGGGCAACTCGTTCATCCCGGTGATTCGGACCGACCCACTCGGGGTGGAGGAGACATTGCAGTCTCTCACGCTGGAGAAGCTCTCAGTCCCCACGATGGTGTCGAGACAGTCACCCTTGGTTGTTCACCGGCCATCAGTGTTGCTGGATGCAGTCGGGCGCAAGGTTCTCGACGCCAAGCCGGGGCAGCACAGCCTGACGCGCTACCGGGCAGGCGTCTACTTCCTTCGGAATTGCAGAGATGGCGATGTCGTGAAGATCCTCTTGGTGGATTGATGCAATACTCGCGAGTTCTGTCTGGGAGGTGTCGGATGGGCTAGCTTTGGCCCTGCAGCAGCATCAGCCCTTAGAAAGGGGCAGCGCCTGCAATCCGCCAAGATAAACAGGTAGAACTTGCGTTCCGTCGCTGCCCAAGTGATTGTAGTCAGTTCGAGAACTGAGTCAAGTGACTCAAGGAGTCGAAGAATGCGATACCTCAGATTGCCGATTTCCGTGTTCCTGCTGGCGCTCTTCTCTGCGCCGGCGTCCGGAATGGACCGCTACATCCAGTATTGGTACTGGAAGTGGACGTCGCCGCCGTGGTACGTGAACAGCCAGTCTGGCGACGAGTACCTGACGGGCAATAACGGAGCCCACGCCGTGTCCATAACAAAGTACAGCAATCCCGAGAAGGTGTGGGTGAACATAGTTGCCTCGAATCAGAACCATGGTCTGCACGATAACGTGTATGCACTCGCCCACCAGTTCGACGAGATCTTGTATGACCCATACCGTTTGAACTTCAAGGACACCAACACTATCCGATCAAACGAGGACCTAGACTACTGGAACACATGCGTGTCCGCCGCCGCCGGCAGCCCCGATGGTCGGAAAGTAGCTACGTTCTCCGAAGACGACCGTCAGACCAACAACAACTACGCACACGCATGCGCCGACTGGCTCACCAACACAGAAGACAGTCCTTGGCCGAACTTCGAGCAACTGTCCCCCAGTGGGATATGGGACGGCGAGGCAACCTCAGCAGTCGTCATGGAAGACGACGACTACGCGTGCGCGGTCTTCCCCGCCGGCTACGACGGCGACCCGAACGACTATGAGGGACTGATGGCGATTTGGACAACTGATGGCGGTGACAACTGGCGTTCTCAAGACCGCAGGTACATTGTCACGCCCGTCGAAGCCGGCCCGTACCTCTACAACCCGTCCATCTGCAAGGGCACAAACGGCTCCCTACACGTGGCGTACGTCGCAACTCCGACCGGACAGGTCGCCGATACGATCAAGTACTGCAAGGGTAGTAGCCACGGGTCGTCGTGGAGCGACTCACCCGTTACGCTCGACTACTACGAGAATGCCGGCCAGCCCTGCATCGCGTGCCTCGGCGACCTAGTTCTCGTCTGTTGGACCAAGTCGTGGGGTAACGAGTCGCGCATCTACTACAGATGGTCAACCAATGGTGGCGACGACTGGGGAAACCAGGCATGGGAGGTCCCGTTGGTATACAGTGACGCCAACGGCCCCATCAAGTACTCGCACCCGAGCATCAGTATCGAGCCCGCAGTCTCGTTCGGAAGCGCGCTGCCGCGGGTGGCCTTGGTATGTGCGGTCTCCAAGGTGCGAGGGGACCCGATCCCGTCGCGGTCGTCAGTCATGGCAGCGATGGGGACGTATCTGCCAGAGGCCGACCCGGATCCGATGTGGGCTTGGTTCGGCTATCTTCCATGGCTGGCGTCCCCAACCGGACTAGACAACTTCTACTGCCCATCGATCGCCACGATAGCGTCTTGGGGTAGTACCACGGTACCGGAGGGCGTAGCGGTTTGGTCGCGGCCCAGCGATCAGACTCATCGCTATCTGTATGCTTCGCTGGGCAGGTGGACCTATTTCTGTTCGATACATGACTACCCGCCCTATCCATACAACCAGGGACGCGACGTCACTATCGATGCGGCCGGTCGTGTCCAGTTTGCATCGACGATGGGACCCTACGTGACAAGCGGCCCGGTTGACGGAGCGGCGCTGACGCCGGTCATGCAGGACGCTGGAGGCCAGCCCGCCCTAGCGGTGGACGGCGATGATGAACCATGGATTGCGTACTTGCGGGGTGACTCGCTGTTCTGCAAGATGGCGGGCGAGGTGATCAAGCCTGTCTTCTGCGGCTCCAGTACGGCGATACCGGGGCAGCCGAG
>Ga0209610_1000551_pt1 | contig 19778 bp, 30 predicted proteins | sample LakKivw275mmetaG_FD_184137 | JGI IMG/M metagenome (GOLD analysis project Ga0209610, IMG submission 184137) | Anoxic lake water microbial communities from Lake Kivu, Rwanda to study Microbial Dark Matter (Phase II) - Lake Kivu water 275m metaG... | ecosystem: Environmental > Aquatic > Freshwater...
CGTGATAACAGGGGGAATAATGAGAAAGCTGGTTCTGCTATATTGTATTTTTCTATTCAGTAATTCCATCGGCGCAACCCTCATCATCAACGAAAATATCCAGAACTGGACAGCCAGATCAACGTATGGTGATTATTCTCAAGCAATTCCGGCAGGTACAGTGAATATGACCAATTGCATTGTCAGCCCCAATGGCACAGCAAACGGGACCGGAACAAGAGGTTATGTTCAGATCAACAGGTCATCTGGGATTCTGGAACTGCCTGAGATCCCTACAGCCGGAATAGTTGAATTTCGCTTGAGAGCTACAAATACAAACCAGACAATAAGGCTTCAACAATTTATAGGCTCAGAATGGTCCACCATATACATAATATCTAACGTTGGCACGTCAGGTCAATCCTATGCATATGCAGTTAATTCAGATAGCCCCATAAGGTTGCGCCTGGCTTTTGCTATCGCAGTTACATATGTTCATGATATACTGATATCTAATAATCCCCTACAGACCCCGTTGTTGCTGAGCCCGGCAGATATTACATCATCAGGCTTTACGGCTAACTGGAACGCAGTTGATGGAGCAACCGGCTATGAATTGGATGTTTACACTGGTACTAAGATTAATGAACTGATCAATACAGGTTTTGAGGGATTTTCCACTTTATCGCCTCCAACAGGCTGGACCCTGTCAGCTTCCAATTCCTACATCACCAACGGCATTTATGCTCATAATGGCACTTATTATGCCGGTTTAAGCGATGATGCCGGTTGGATTCAAACTCCATTGATTTCCAATCCTCAAAACTGTTCTTTTTGGGTCAGGACATCAGGGATAAACACAAATCATGTTATGAAAGTTCAAAGCTCTCCTGACGGCGCATCATGGACAGACAGAGCAGTGTATAGTGCAAATAATTATGATACCGGTAGCTTAAATCCTATTTATGCCCCAAAAAGTATCGAGCTCAATCTGTCTGGAAACTTCTATCTACGCTGGATCATGACATATCAGAACACCGGAAGAGATTACATCGACGACATTGTCATTGAAGGGCCTCATCCGGTTGTCTATTATGTTTCAGGATATGAAGGTGTGAGTGTGGGCAATGTGGTCAGCCATTCGGTTACTGGTCTAACTCCCAACTCCACATTCCATTATGTTGTCAGAGCAGTTAGCGCTTACAGCACAAGCGATAACTCCAATGAAATGGAAGTAACCACAAATGACTACACCCTGCCAGTCGAGCTCTCATCCTTCACTGCCAGCGTGATCGCGCAGGATCATGTGCAGCTCAACTGGACCACGCAGACGGAGACCAATCTGCTGGGATATTATCTCTATCGCGGCCTGGGAGGCGAATTGGCAAACGCGGAACAGATCCCGTCCCTGATCAATGCCACCAACACATCCCAGACGACGGAATACAGCTTTGCAGACAGGGAAGTTCAGGCCGGAAACACATATCATTACTGGCTGCAAAACCTCGACCTGAACGGCGAATCCGACTTCCACGGCCCCATCAGCGTCACCATCCCTGATAACGGTGATTTCACTCCTGAATATATTCTGAATACCCAACTCCTGCCTGCCTATCCCAATCCCTTTGGCAGAAGCACCGGAACCAGGTTCCACTACACACTGAAAGCGGGCGGAACCGTCCGCATCGAAGTCTTCAACCTGAAGGGCCAAAAGGTCTGGTCTGCGGTCAGGCAGCATGCCAAGGCGGGTGATTTTCACCTGTATTGGAGCGGCACTGACATAACGGGAAATCCTCTCGGATCAGGGATCTACCATTACCGTCTGACCTGCGGAAACTGGCGGGCAGACAGGAAGGTGGTGCTTAAGTAGTGACCGGTTATCAGTTATCGGTTAAGGGCAAAAAGATAATTACGAATTATGAATTACGAATGTAGTAGCCCATTCTTCAGAATGGCTGTACCACAAACTTCAGTTTGTTTTAATATTTATGCGTGAGGGCTTGTAGTTCTGCCTTCAGGCAGTTTTGCTTACATGAATAGAGATGTGCTACTATGAGCAAAACCGCGTAAACGCGGAACTACAAACCCCGTTCACGGGAAACGACAATGTCAAGCGGCGCTGCAAGGAACGCTGGCTTTAGCCGGCCGGTCCACCGGATTAATCCGGTTCTTAAAAAACCGTTTGAAAACGGTGGTCCTGCCATTTGAAAATGGCGTTCCATTCACTGACAGGATTGCGCAAAAGAGCGCCAGAGAAGTTGTCCATGCCACAATGCAGGAATGACACAAAGCGTGTCACGTTGAGCACAGTCGAAATGCGGGCACGCGTCCAGGCGTCTTATCCTTCGACTATGCTCAGGATGACACCTGGGTACCAGGACAAGCTCAGCTCAGGATGACACATTCGCAGGAATGACGATGTAGGTACAGGCGTCCCGCCTGTACTATGACATGCGGGGACGCATGTCGTTACGGCATATTGCAAAGAAAGAGCCGGCATGAATATACCGGCTCACAGCAAATGAATATCTACGCTACAATAAGATTTCTGTTCTTTTTTCATTTTCCATTTGACAATTTTCCCGCGCTTAAAAAGAGTGTCACTCACTAAGAAAAACGGTTTTTAGCGCTTAGCACAAACCCCTGTAAGGATCGGGGTTTATAGTTCTTTGGAGGAACGAATGTTTGTTAACCCAAACGGCGCAATTTCGTTGCGCCATAGTCACCGGTTCGAAAAGACCGGTCTGCTCATGCAGTTAAAATTGATGTCCGCCATCCAATCCGGCTACTGCTGTATCCGCATTTTGGCACAAGGCACGGTTTTACTGCCCAATGGAGGTATCAGTGAGTAAAAACGATAATCGTATTCGTATCAAACTGAAAGCCTATGACCATCGTTTACTTGACCAGTCGGTGGCAGAGATCGTCAAAAGCACCCGCAATACGGGCGCCAAGATCGTCGGTCCCATTCCACTGCCCACCGATAAGTCAGTATATACGGTTCTGCGTTCACCCCACGCTGACAAAAAGAGCCAAGACCAATTCCAGATGCTGGTCCACAAGCGGATGATCGATATTCTCAATTCCACCGCCCAGACCACTCAAGCGCTCAAAAAGCTCAGCCTTCCCTCCGGCGTGCACGTGGAGATCAAGGCGAATACAAGGAGCTGACAATGTTAGGACTACTTGGAAAGAAAATCGGCATGACCCAGATCTTTGACGAAAACGGCAGAGTAATCCCCGTCACCGTCATTAAGGCCGGACCCTGCCAGATAATCTGCAAGCGGACTATCGAAAAGAATGGCTATGAAGCCATCCAGGTCGGCTATGAAGAAAAAAAAGAAAAACACACGACCAAGCCGCTGCAAGGCCACTTCAAAAAACACAACACCAAAAACTACCGTTTTGTAAGAGAGTTCCGTCCCGCGCTAAACCAATCCTTAGAAAATTATAAAGAAGGCGACACCTTCACCGCCTCCATGTTCACGACAGAAGATCTGGTCAGTATCACCGGAACTTCACGAGGCAGAGGGTTCTCCGGCGTGATGAAACGCCATCACTTTGCCGGCTTCGAACAAAGCCACGGAGCCCACGAAAGCTTCCGCGGCGGCGGTTCGATCGGTCAATGCGCCCAGCCGTCCAAAGTGTTCAAGGGTGTCAAAATGGCAGGCCAGCATGGCAACAGCCAGGTGACCATCAATAACATCGAGATCGTGAAAATTGATGCGGAACAGAACCTGATCATGGTCAAAGGCGCCGTCCCGGGACACCGCAACGCGCTGATTTTGATCAAGAAGGAATTCTAACGGGAGACACAGATATGGTAAAAGCAATAAAATTCAACAATCTTGGCGACAAGACAGGCGAAATCGAACTCCCGGCTGCAATCTTTGACGTGGATGTGAATAATCCGGATGCGCTGCTGCATGAAGTTATCACCATGTACCGCGCCAACCAGAGACAGGGCACGGTCCAGAAAAAGAACCGTTCCATGACCCAGGGCAGCACCCGCAAACTGTTTAAGCAGAAAGGCACCGGCAACGCACGTCAGGGCACGCGCAGAACTCCTGTCCGCACTCATGGCGGAAGGGCTTTTGCGATCCTGCCGAAGAACTGGTACCGTCCCATCCCCAAGACCAAGAAACGCATGGCGCTGAAAATCGCTTTGACGGACAGAGCACGGGAAGGACGCATCTTTGTCATCGAATCACTCAGCTTTGACAAACCAAGCACCAAAACCGCCCGCGAGCTGATGCAGAAAATGCTTCCCGAAAAAGGACGCAAGCTTCTGGTAACGGACGGGCATCACGTCCCGACCGTGAAGTCATTCGCCAATCTGCCGGATGTCATGACCGACAGAGCGGACGGGCTGTTTGCCTATGAGATCCTGAAAAGCAGCTTTGTCCTGCTGACCCAGGATGCCCTGAACAAAGTGGAGGAGGTATTCAAATCATGATCCATCCGCGCGAAATAATCATATCGCCGCTGCTGACGGAGAAATCCGGCAACCAGATGGCAAGTTATAATTCATACACCTTCAAGGTGAGCATGAATGCCAATAAAGTAGAGATCAAGAAAGCCATCGAGAGGATCTTCTCGGTGCGCGTCTTGAGCGTCAACACGATAACCATGCTGGGCAAACCCAAGAAACTTGGCAAATACAGCGGTAAACGTCCCGACTGGAAAAAAGCCATCGTCACTCTGAAGCCCGGCGACAAGATCGCAGAATTCGAAGCGTAGGGAGTGAACGATGCCAGTTAAGAAATACAAACCCGTAACTCCTTCCATGAGATTCCGCACCGGATACACCTTTGAAGAGATCACTACGGACAAGCCGGAAAAGTCTCTGCTCAGGCCCATCCGCAAGACTGCGGGACATAATAATACCGGACGCATCACCTGCCGTCACAGAGGCGGAGGACACCGTCGTCATTACAGAATCATAGATTTCAAGCGCAACAAGTTCGACATTCCGGCCAAAGTTGCGAGCATAGAATACGATCCCAACCGCACGGCCAGAATCGCCCTGCTGCATTATGTGGACGGCGAGAAGAGATACATCCTGGCTCCGGACGGGCTCAAGGTTGGAGACAAAGTATTATCGGGAATGAAAGAAGTCGAGATCAAGGTCGGCAATACCATGCCTTTGGATAAGATCCCCTTGGGTTCCTTTGTGCACAACATCGAACTCAAGAGCGGCAGAGGCGGCCAGATTGCGCGCAGCGCCGGCACCTATGGTCAGGTCGTGGCAAAAGACGGGAACTATGTCCATGTCAAGATGCCATCCAACGACGTGCACCATATCCGCAAGGAATGCCTCGCCACCATCGGCCAGGTCAGCAATACCGATCATAACCTGATCCAGCTTGGCAAAGCCGGACGCAAGCGCTGGCTGGGCATCCGTCCCACCGTGCGCGGCGTGGTTATGAATCCGGTCGATCATCCCATGGGCGGCGGCGAAGGAAAATCCTCCGGCGGACGCCACCCCGTTTCTCCCTGGGGCAAACCCGCCAAAGGCGGCAAGACCCGCAAAAGAAACAAATACTCCGATAAATACATCGTGAAATCCAAGAAGAAGAAGTAAGAGGAGGAGACGTTAAATGGCAAGATCAATAAAGAAAGGACCCTTCGTAGACGGACACCTCCTGAAGAAAGTAGAAGTCCTGAACGTAGATAACAAGAAGTCCGTGATCAAGACCTGGTCAAGACGCTCGACCGTCATTCCGGACTTTATCGGACACACTTTTGCCGTGCACAACGGCCATAAGTTCGTGCCGGTCTATGTAACGGAAAATATGGTCGGACACAAGCTGGGCGAGTTTTCACCCACCCGGACCTACCGCGGTCACAAAGAGAAAAAGGTTAAGAAATAGGAGACTATGATGGAAGCAAAAGCCACTCTCAGATTTGCCCGTGGTTCCGCCCGCAAGGCGCGCCTGGTCCTGGACCAGATCCGCAACAAGAGAGTTCCCGAAGCTCAGAACATCCTGCGCTTTTCACGCAAGAGAGCTTCCGTGAACGTGGGCAAGCTGCTTGCCTCCGCTGTTGCCAACGCCACCCAGAAAGAGCCCAAGCTTGATTTGAACGAGGTCTTTGTCACCAAAGCCGTGGCTGACGAAGGCCCCACCATGAAAAGATACATGCCCAGAGCCCAGGGAAGAGCATTCCTGATCAGAAAAAGGACCTGCCACATTTCCCTGGAGCTGAAGAATATCGAGTAGGAGGATTCCCTTGGGACAAAAGATAAATCCAACCCTGTTTAGATTAGGCGTCAACAAAGAAACTGAATCAGTCTGGTATTCACAAGGCATGAACTATGTGGAATCCCTCCAGGAAGACATCAAGATCCGGAAGTACATACACAAGAGACTGTCTGACAAGATGATATCCCTGGTCAAGATCTACCGCAAGACCAATTCCATCATCATCGATATCTACACTGCCAGACCGGGTATGGTGATCGGCAAAAAAGGCGAGGACATCGACAAGCTCCGCAACGAGCTCAACGTCCTGATCAATAAAAGCCGCGCCACCCAGATAACAGTGTCCATAAACATTCAGGAAATCGACAAGATGTGGCTGGATTCCGCGCTTGTCGGTCAGGAAATTGCCCGTCAGCTGGAACAGCGCGTTTCTTTCCGCCGTGCCATGAAAATGGCGATGCGCAATGTGATGAAAGAAGGTGCGCTGGGCGTGAAGGTTCAGGTCTCCGGCCGCTTAGGCGGAGCCGAGATCGCCAGGACTGAACGCTACAAGCAGGGCAGAACCCCCTTGCACACCATCCGTGCCGATATCAATTATGCCCTGGTGGAAGCCAATACCACCTACGGCGTGATCGGCATCAAGGTATGGATCTACAAGGGCGACATCCTGAACTAAGGAGACGTGAGAAATGTTAGCACCAAAGAAAGTTAAATATCGCAAACAGATGCGCGGCAGACGCAGCGGACTGGCCTGGACAGGTTCAGAGATCAACTATGGCGATTATGGATTGATCGCTCTGGAAGATGCCTGGATCACCAGCCGCCAGATTGAAGCCGCACGTATTGCCATAACCCGCCATATGAAACGTATCGGAAAGGTCTGGATCAGAGTATTCCCCGATAAGCCGGTCACCAAGAAGCCTCTGGAAACCCGTATGGGAAAAGGCAAAGGCGCTCCGGAATACTGGGTTGCCGTGATTCAGCCAGGCAGAATCCTGTTCGAAGTGGAAGGCGTGGACCTGAAAACAGCCAAGGAAGCCATGCGCCTGGCAGCACACAAACTGCCCATCAAAACACGCTTCATCAGACGTGAAGGAGTGGAAGTATGAAGATAGAAGAAATCCGCGAATTGAATATCGGTGAACTGAATCACAGACTGGAAGAACTGCGCACCGAACTCTTCAACCTGCGCTTTCAGAAAGCCAAGAACCTGCTGGATAAGGTTGACAGGCTCAGACTGGTGAAACGGGAAATCGCACGCGTGTTGACCGTAATGAAACAAAAGCAAAAGGCGCAGTGAGGTGAAAGATGTCATTTAGCAGAAAGAAGATAAATCAGGGTATCGTGGTCAGCGATAAGAATGAAAAGACGATCGTCGTCAAGGTCGAGCGCCAGTTCATCCATCCGCTCTATAAAAAGACGGTGAGACGGCACAAGAAGTTCATGGCACACGATGAGAACAACGAAGCGCATGAAGGCGACATCGTTCAGATCTCTGAATACCGCCCGATGAGCGCGCGTAAGCGTTGGATTCTGCACAAAGTTGTGGAAAGAAGAAAGTAAGGGGTTTTGGAATGATTCAAGCTCAAACCATAGTGAATATCGCCGATAACTCCGGTGCCAAGAAAGCCCAGTGCATAAAGGTTCTGGGCGGCACCAGACGCAAATATGCCTCCCTGGGGGACATAATTGTGGTAGCGATAAAATCCGCCTCTCCCGGCGGCAAGGTAAAGAAGGGGACGGTCGAGCGGGCCGTGATAGTCCGCGTTTCCAAGGAAGTCCGTCGTCCGGACGGTTCATACATCAGATTCGAAGATAACGCAGCAGTTATCATCGACGACAAGCTTGAACCCAAAGGAACCCGCATATTTGGACCGGTGGCCAGAGAACTGCGTGAACACGCTTTCACGAAGATCATCTCATTGGCTCCGGAAGTGATTTAGGAGGATATAATGGCAGGAATGCATGTAAAAAAAGGTGATCTGGTTGTCGTTATTTCCGGTCCGTACAAAGGAATCAAGGGACGCGTCCTGAAAGCTTTCCCGAAAACCGGCAAGGTGATCGTGGAAAAGGTTCACATGATCAAAAAGCATGCCAAACCGTCCCAGCGCAATCCCCAGGGCGGCATCATCCATAAGGAAGCTCCGCTCGACGCATCCAACGTAATGCTCTGGAACGAAAAACTGGGAACAGTGACCAAAGCTGTTTATGTGGATCGCGAAGGCAAGCGCATCCGGGTCTGTAAAAAGTCCGGCGACGAGTTATAGAGGTTGTGATGAACAGGATAAAAGAAAAATACAATTCTGAAGTCAAAGCAGCCATGACCAAGAAATTCGGTTACAAGAACGTGAATCAGGTGCCCCGGCTGAACAAGATCATCGTCAGCATGGGCGTGGGTCAGGCAACTCAGAACAAAGCGCTGCTCGATAACGCAGTCAAGGATATTGAAATGATCACGGGACGCAAGGCTATCGTGACCAAGGCCCGCAAGTCAATATCCAATTTCAAGCTGCGCCAGGGCATGCCGATCGGATGCAAAGTCACGCTCAGGGATGAGGGGATGTATGAATTCTACGACCGCCTGATCGCGATCGTGATCCCCCGCATCAGAGACTTCCGCGGTGTTTCCGTGAGCTCTTTTGACGGCAGGGGAAATTATTCCATCGGACTGAAAGAACAGACCGTGTTCCCGGAAATCGAATTCGACAAGGTTGATGCTATCCGCGGTCTCAATATCAATATAGTAACAACCGCAAAAACTGATGAGGAATGCCGCGAGCTCCTAACCGAACTCGGCATGCCCTTCCAGAAACCTGAAAACTAAAAGGAGTATGCTTTGGCTAAAACATCATTGAGAATAAAGCAACAGAGAACTCCCAAGTTCAAAGTCAGAAAGTATAACCGTTGTCTGATCTGCGGTCGCCCCAGAGCTTATATGCGCACCTTCGGCATGTGCCGTCTGTGCTTCCGTAAATATGCCTCGAACGGGCAAATCCCCGGCGTTACCAGAGCAAGCTGGTAAACGGTTCAGACAGATAGAATGATCAAAACAAGGAGAAAATAATGAGCGTAAGTGATCCGATAGCTGATGCATTGACCAAAATCCGCAATGCATATCGTGCCGGTCATACGCATGTGGTATTAAATCACAGTCGTTTACTGGAAAACATTGTGAAGATACTGACAGAAGAGAGTTACATGAATAGTTATCAGGTTATGGACAAAGATCCTGAGCAGCGGGTCAACTACCGCAGAATTCATGTCACTTTGCGTTATACGAACACCGGCGACCCCATCATCAGGGGAATCGAAAAGATCTCCAAACCGGGACGCCGCGTCTATGTCAAAGCAGACAACCTGCCGTCGGTCTATAACAACACCGGCTGTGCAATAATTTCCACCAGCATGGGTGTGATGGCTGATCGCGATGCCAGGATCAAACGTGTCGGCGGCGAATTCATCTGCAAGGTCTGGTAGGGGAGGACAGCATGTCAAGAGTAGGTAATTTACCGATCAAGCTTCCTGCCGGAGTCACTGTTGAAGTCAAGAACAGCCGTCTGACCGTGAAAGGCAAGCTGGGCACCCTGGAATATGACCTGCTGCCCGGCATTACTGTCGAGACAGAGGATGGACTGGTCAAGGTCAAAAAAGCTGAAGAGACCAAGGACATGAGAGCCAAGCACGGACTCAGCAGAGCCCTCATCCAGAATATGGTTACCGGTGTCAGTGAAGGATTCGAAAAGATCCTGCACGTGATCGGAACGGGCTATTCCGCTGAAAAGGTCGGTCCCTGGCTCAAACTGACTTTGGGTTATTCACATGATACGATGCTCTATGTTCCGCAGGGACTGACCGTCGAAACGGAAGCGGTTCCCCGCTCCAAAGGCACCAAGGCCGACCTGCAGAGCATCATCCGCATCAAAGGCATCGACAAACACTTGGTGGGCCAGTTCTCTGCCGAAACCAGAGCTGTTCGTCCTCCTGAAAACTACAAGGGCAAAGGCGTCCGCTACCACGATGAAAAAGTGGTTATCAAAGCCGGAAAAGCCGGTGCCAAATAAGGGGTAACAGAATGGTTAAAGAAAGTCATGTTGTAAAGAATAGAAAACGCAGTCGCCGCAGAGCAGCGATCCGCAAGCATCTGTATGGCACAGCCGCAAGGCCGAGACTGGTCATTTTCCGCAGCCTGAAGCACATCTATGCCCAGATCGTTGATGACGACAAAGGCAGCACGCTCTGTTCAATGTCCTCCAAAGCGAAGGATTTTTCGGCAGAAGCAGGCAAGAAAAAGACAGAGATCAGCTTTCAGGTGGGAGAACTGCTCGGAGCCAAAGCTCTGGCTTCAGGCATCACCCAGGTTGCTTTTGACCGTGCCGGTTACAAGTATCACGGCAGGGTCAAGGCTCTTGCCGATGGCGCCAGAAAAGCGGGCTTGGTCTTTTAAAGGGAGATTATGATGAATTATGATCAGAAAAACTATGAAGAAGAAAAACTGCTCGAAAAGATAATTGATACCAAGCGCGTTGCCAAAGTCGTGAAAGGCGGACGTAACTTCAGTTTCAGCGCCATAGTTGTGGTGGGGGACAAGAAAGGCAACGTGGGCGTCGGAACCGGCAAGGCCAATGAAATTGTGGACGCAATCCGCAAAGCCAAGGAAAAAGCCACCAAGGCAATGTTCAAGGTGCCATTGGTCAAAGGCACAGTTCCGCACGAAATCATTGCCCGTTACGGAGCCAGCCGGGTCATGATCAAGCCGGCCTCCGAGGGTACAGGCATTATCGCCGGCGGCACTACCCGCGCCATCTTTGAAGTGGCGGGGATCGAGAATATTCTCTGTAAATCCCTGGGTTCAAACACGCCCTGCAACGTGGTCAAAGCCACGATCGACGGCCTCAAGGCTATGCGCACCATTGGGGATGCGGCAGCCCTGCGCGGCAAGACCATCGCGCAACTGACCGGCACAGAACCCAAAGAGCAGGTTAAAGTTGTGATCGAAACTCCCGAGTCCGAACCTGAGACTCCCGAGGAGGCATAATGAAGATAAAAGTTACGCAAATACGCAGTCAGATCGGTCATCAGGAAAGGCACAAGCTGGTCGTCAAAGCGCTCGGTTTGGGCAGGATCGGTAAAAGCCGCATTCATGATGACAACCCTGTTATCCGTGGTATGATCGAAAAAGTGAAGTTCCTGGTCAAAGTGGAAAACGTCGATCAGGACGCTTCAGCTAAGTAGGAGTTTGAACAATGTTAACCTTAAGTAATTTGAAAAGACCCGCAGGATATAAAAGAAAGAAAAGACTTGGTAAGGGCCAGGGTTCAGGTTGGGGCCATCAGGCCGGACGCGGTCACAAAGGTACCACAGCCCGTGCCGGCGGCAGAGTTCCCGCCTGGTTCGAAGGCGGCCAGATGCCAATCCAGAGACGCCTGCCCAAACGCGGTTTCAAGAATATCTTCAAGGTCCAATACCGCATTTTGAATCTGAACCGTCTGCAGGAATTTGATGAAACCGAATGGGACATCACCAAGATGGAAGAAAAAGGCTTGATCGCCTCCAAAGGCAAGAAAGTCGGATGCCCGGTCAAGATCCTGGCCGGCAAAGCGGATGAATTCACCAAAGCCGTGAACATCAAAGCCAATGCTTTTTCCGAAAAAGCTGTGGCTGTGATCGAAAAGAACGGCGGCAAGGCGGAGGTAATCTAATTTGTTAAACACAATAGCGAATGTTTTCAGAGTTCCTGATCTTAAGAAGAAGATCCTGTTCACCGCTCTGTTTTTGGTGCTGTACCGCCTGGGAAGCTTCATCCCGACACCCGGGATCAATGCTTCGGCTCTGCAGGGATTTTTTGAATCTGCTCAATCTCAGGGCAACAACCTGTTTGGCTTGCTGGACCTGTTTGTGGGCGGTAACTTTGAAAGAGCTTCCGTTTTCGCTTTGGGAATCATGCCCTATATCACCGCATCGATCGTTATCCAACTGCTGGGAAGCATCATTCCCTATTTTGAAAAGCTGAGAAAAGAAGGCGCTGACGGACAGAAGAAACTGAATCAGATCACCCGTTACGGCACAGTCGCGATCGCTGCTTTCAACAGCATTGCCATCGCTTTGTGGCTGACCAGCCTGTCCAGCGGCGGAACACCCGTGGTGCCCAATCCCAACATCCTGTTTTATCTGACCTGCGTGGTTACCCTGATCACAGGAACCATGATAGTGATGTGGCTGGGTGAACAGATCACGGAATACGGAATCGGTAACGGTATTTCTCTGATCATCTTTGCCGGTATCATAGCCAGGTATCCCCAGGGCTTCATCAATATGTACCAACTGGTGGTCAATGGCTCGCTCAGCATTCTCAAGGCAGTTCTGGCAATCGTGGTCATGGTGGCTGTTACGGCAGCCGTGATTTTGGTCACGGAAGCTGTCCGCAAGATACCTGTACAGTATGCCAAGCGTATTGTGGGCAGAAAAGTTTATGGCGGACAGAGCACCTACATTCCCCTGCGTGTGAATACCGCCGGGGTTATTCCCATAATTTTCGCCCAGTCCGTATTGATGTTTCCGGCTACGATTGCTTCCCTGTTTGGACGCAGCGGCGGATTCTGGCAAACCCTGGTCGGCTGGTTGTCACCCGGAGCAATTTTATACACAGTGATCTATGTTACCCTGATCGTCTTTTTTGCCTATTTCTATACAGCGATCGTGCTGAACCCGACGGAGATGGCGGAAAACATGGTCAAATACGGCGGACACATTCCTGGCAAGAAACCCGGCAAGAAAACTGCTGAATACATCAACAGCGTTCTGACCCGGATCACTCTGCCTGGCGCTATCTTCTTTGCTTTTGTGGCGCTCATTCCTGAAATGATGTACCATTGGCTGGACCTGCCTTTCTACTTTGGCGGAACCGGCCTGATCATCGTTGTTGGCGTCGCTCTTGACACTCTGCAGCAGATCGAGTCTCACCTTGTGATGCGCCATTACGATGGCTTCATGAAGAAAGGCAAGCTGCGCGGACGTTCGAGCTAAATTGATGATTTATCTGAAATCTCCCGAGGAAATCAACAAGATCAGACAAAGCTGCCTGATCATTGCCAGACTGCTCGAAAGCCTGCACGATCTGGTCAAGCCCGGCGTTTCCACCTGGGAGATAGATAACTTTGCCGACAGTTTTATTCGCCAGCAGGGCGCGGTTCCATCCTTCAAGGGATATACGGTTCCCGGCCTGCCGCCTTTCCCGGCAGCCATCTGTGCGTCTGTGAATTCCGTCATTGTGCACGGGATTCCATCCCAAAAAGTCATTCTCAAGGATGGCGATATTTTGGGTGTGGACGTGGGAGTCTATCTGGACGGATATCATGGCGACGCAGCTCACACTTATGTGGTGGGCAGCGTGTCTGAACTGGCCCGGAAGCTGCTCCAGGTGACTAAAAAGTCTCTGGAACTCGGAATCAATGCAGCAGTGGTCGGCAACCGGGTGGGAGACATATCTGCCGCCATCGGGGATTATGTGTCCTCGCATGGATTCTATGTGGCGGATAACCTGACCGGACACGGCATCGGACGGGAACTGCACGAATCACCCCAGGTTCCCAATTCCGGCCAGAAAGGCAAAGGCCCGCGTCTGCAGAAAGGTATGACCATTGCCATAGAGCCGATGGTCAATGTTGGCACCAATCATGTCCATGAAAAAGGCTGGGAATTTTCGACAGCGGATAATTCCCTTTCTGCCCATTTTGAGCACACTATCCTGATCACGGATGGGCAGCCTGAGATTCTAACCCGCGTTTAGGATAATGATCCAGAGGAAATGAATGGGAAAATCCGGCGTGATCGAAGTTGAAGGCATTGTGAAGGAAGCCTTGCCCAATACCCAGTTCAAGGTGGAATTGGAAAATGGCCATGAAATTCTGGCGCACAGCTCCGGCAAGATGAGAATGAACTACATACGCATTCTGCCAGGAGATAAAGTAAAGATTGAATTGTCACCATACGATTTGACCCGGGGTCGAATCACTTACAGATATAAATGAGACGGACGGTTGGTCCGATCAGTTTATAACCTGTCTCAGACGACGGGTTGAAACGCAGGAGTTAAGGATGAAAGTAAAAGCATCGATCAAAGCAATCTGCAAGGATTGCAAAATTATCAAACGGCATGGCGTTGTCCGCGTGATTTGCAGTTCAAATCCAAAGCATAAACAACGACAGGGATAACCAGAGGAGGATAAATTTGGCACATATTGCTGGTATTGAAATTCCCAAAACCAAAAGCGTGGTTATTGGCCTGACTTACATATACGGCATCGGCAGATCCCTTGCCCAGGATATTGTCAGAAAAGCCAATATCAATGAAAACAAAAAGATCTCCGAGCTCACGGTGGACGAAGAGAAAGTGCTTCGTGACATCGTTCAGCATGAGTATGTGGTGGAAGGCGCCCTCAGAACCCAGGTCGCCATGAATATCAAGCGCCTGATGGAAATCGGCAGCTACCGTGGCATGAGACACAAACGCGGTCTCCCGGTCCGCGGCCAGCGCACCCATACCAACGCCCGCACCCGCAAGGGACCACGGGCCGGCGGATTAAAGAAGAAGAAATAGGAGCAGGTTAATGGCAAAGAAAACAAGAGTTAAGAAAAAACGCGTTCGTCTGGCTTATGACGAAGGAATGGTCTTTGTGCATTCCAGTTTCAACAATACGATCGTATCGTTTGCCGACAAAGCCGGCAATGTCTTAGCCTGGTCCAGCGGTGGAAAAATCGGCTACAAGGGCTCCCGCAAGAGCACGCCTTTCGCAGCTCAGCTGGCTGCCGAAGAAGTGGCAAAAGCCGCTCTGGAAATGGGCGTTTCCAAGGTCGGAGTGATCGTCAAAGGTCCCGGCGGCGGACGCGAATCCGCCATCCGCGCCATCAATGCCGCAGGGCTCAGGGTAACCATGATCAAGGACGAAACCCCGATCCCGCACAACGGCTGCCGCCCGCCCAAAACGAGACGTATTTAAGGAGCTGAGAGAATGGCAAGATATACAGGACCAAAAGCAAAATTGTGCCGCCGTTTCGGTGAGAACATCTTCGGCACCGCCAAATACGACCGCATCCTGGGTAAGCGTAATTTCCCCGCCGGTCTGCATGGCAAATCCTTCCGCCGCAAAATCAGCGATTATGGTTTGCACCTGAAGGAAAAACAGAAACTCAGACTCACCTATTGTCTGTTGGAAAGACAGTTCCACAACTACTTCGTCAAAGCTGAAAAAATGCAGGGCGTCACCGGCGACAACCTTATGCAGATGCTGGAGCGCCGTTTTGACAACGTGGTTTACCGCATGGGCTTTGCCGTGACAAGGATGCAGGCGCGTCAGTTTGTCAGTCACGGACACTTCACCATCAACGGCAAAAAAGTCGATATCCCGTCTCTGCTGGTCAAGCCCGGCGACATCATAGAAATCAGGGAAAAGAGCCGTGGCAACACGATGATCCAGGAAGCCATGGAACGCACCGAAGCCACCTCGCCTTATGGCTGGCTGAGTGTCAATAAAGCTAATATGAATGGTCAATTCCTCTCCGTCCCCGCTGCTGCGGACATTCCCAGCACGGTTGACGTCAGGTTGATCGTCGAGTTCTACTCTAAGTAGCGCCGGACCTTAAGAAGAAAGGAGTCTGTTTATGTTGTTTTTAGAACCCTTGCAGATGCCCGATAATGTGGAAGCCGATGAATCCACCTATTCCAGAACCTATGGCAAGTTTGAGATAGGCCCTCTGGAACCAGGTTACGGCACCACGATCGGCAACACCTTACGTCGCGTCCTGCTCTCCTCGATCCAGGGTGCGGCTGTCCGTCACGTGCGCATTGAAGGCTTGCATCACGAGTTTACGCCCATTCCGGGCACAAACTCAGATTACATTGACCTGATCCTGCGTCTCAAGCAGCTCGTTGTCCAGACCAATGTCATTGACGAAGTCAGGATCGAGCTCGAGCACAAAGGCAAAGGTGTGGTCACAGCATCCGAGATCAGGGAAACCGCTGAAGTCCGCATCATCAACAAGGACCTCTACCTGCTCGAAGTGACCGAGGACATTGATCTCAAGATCGAGCTCTGGGTCGGCATCGGCAGAGGTTATGTCCCTGCTGACAAACAGGAAGTGGAAGGCAAACCCGTGGGCGCGATTCCCATCGATTCTGTCTATTCTCCCATCCTGAAGGTCAATTTCTCCGTCACCCATCAGCGCGTGAAAGAAAAAATGAATTATGACAAACTGATCCTGGAGGTCTGGTCCAACGGCGCTTACGAACCCAAACACGCTCTCTTTCTGTCTGCCAAGATCCTGAAGGATATGTTCAGCAAGCTCTGCCTCTTTGAAGTCGAGCCTGAATACATCCGCGACGTGCAGCTCGATCCCGAACTGGAAGAACTGGAACGCATCATGAAGATGAGCGTCAAGGAAATAGAACTCACTGTCCGCGCCGCCAATTGCCTCGACCAGGCAAACATCTACACGATAGGCGAACTGGTCGGCAAATCGGAAGCGGAAATGCTGAAATTCCGCAATTTCGGTAAAAAATCACTGGAAGAGATCGTCCAGAAACTGAAGAAATATGATCTGACCCTGGGAATGGATGTGGATAGCATCAACCGCAGAATCAGCGATGCCCGCAGCCGTGGCGTACCCATTTTTTCCAAGCCTGCAGAGGAAGTTGAAGCGAAAGCCACTCCTCCCAAAAAAGGAAAAGCGGTGAAAGCGGAAAAGGCCGTCAAGGTCGAAAAAACCGTTAAGGAGAAACCCGTCAAAGCAGCACCAGTGAAAGTGGAAAAGAAAGCTCCCGCCAAGCCGGTCAAAGCTGAAAAAGCTCCTGCCAAGACTGTTACTCCGCCCCGTAAACCCGTTCCCAGCGCTACTAAGAAGAAGGTGAAATAATGCGACACAGAGTAGAAGGAAGAAAATTCGGAAGGGAAAAAGCTCATCGCACGGCTATGTTCCGCAATTTAGTCAAATCCATAATCGTCAGCCCTCAGGGCAGGATCGAGACCACGGAAGCCAAAGCCAAGTCCCTGCGCAGCGTTGTGGACAGGCTGATCACTTATGCCAAGAAAGATTCTGTAGCTTCCAGACGCCTGGCCTACAGCGTTTTGGGCAACCGCACTTTGGTCAAAAAGCTGTTTGAAGAAGTGGCTCCCCTCATGGCGGAACGCAACGGCGGCTACACCCGCGTCCTGAAAACCGGCTACCGCAAAGGCGATTCCGCTCCCATGGCGATCATCGAATTTGTCAAAGCGGAAACTCAGCACGAAGAAAAGAAGCACGATGAGAAGAAAGCCAAAGGCGCGAAAAAAGCCAAAGCTGAAAAACCCGCTGCCAAACTGAAAGCTACAGACCTGCTCGATCAGGATGCCGAACCGAAGGAAGCTAAAAAGACCGTTAAAAAATCCACCAAGAAAGTGAAGGAAGAAGCGGTCGAAGCAGTTGCGGAAACCGTTGAAGCAGAAGTCGAAGCTTCCGATGAACCCGCTCCCGAAGCAACTGAGGAACCCGAAAAAGAGTAAGTCTCAGACTTGATATAGAAAAGCCCTGTCTTGTTTCAAGCAGGGCTTTTTCTTTATATGGCGTCAGGTGGGTGAAACACTACAACCTTGGAGTCCAAACACAACGTAACCAATCGATCTATGCGTAATTTGAGGCGTTTGGACCTCGAGGCAAAAATTCCCTTGCCAAAACTGTCCTTTCAGAGAAAAGAAACATATGGCATATCTGAAAGGAAATCAATGAATTACAGAATATTCTGCAAAACCGGGGAACTGTCGCCGGAAAAGGCAAAACTGATATTCTGCGGCTACATTCATCACAATGGTGAATTGCTCTTTGACGCGCAGGCAGAAGCTGTTGTGAGAGCATCTTTGGAACACTCCACATTGGAAAAGCTTCTGTCGGAGGTCAATGGCAGCTTTCAGCTTATCTACCTTAAAGACAATGTCCTGCACTTTACCGTAGACCACTTCGGCGGGCAGGCACTGTTCTATAAGCTCACTGACAGCGGTTTGGAACTGCATGACGATCCGATGGCCTGTCCTCACCATGGCAAACTCAATGACTCTGCGCTTTGCGCCATCTTAAGCGCCGGCTACACGATCGGCTCCGATACCATCTTTCAGGATGTCAGGGAATGCGTCCCAGGCACCCTTTACAGCTATGACCTCAGCACCGGTAAGCTGGATAGCAGCGTTTGGTATCATTACTACTCATCAGACCATGATGAATTTGACCCTGCCGAACTGGAAACCATTGTGCAGAGCCTGTTTCCGGAAACGGAGCAGGGGCAGTACACCCTCAGCCTGAGTGGTGGGATCGACTCACGCTTTCTGCTTGGGCTCTTAATGAAAAAGCAAAAGGATTCCCAGACCTTCTCCTTCGGCTCTGAATCCAATCCGGACAGGCAAATTGCTGCCCAAATCACTGCCCGTTATGGCGTCAGGCATCATGATTATAAATTTAATGAAACCCTTTGTGCTCAATACTTTACCCCTGATGACATCAGCTTCGTTTTAAGTAACTGCACCCTAGGACGCAGCCTGCCCAATGAGACCGATTTGATCCCTTCCCGTCTGCTGGACCCTAAGACCGATATCATCGTCAAAGGTTTTTGCGGAGACGGTTTGGCAGGCAGTCTCCTGAACAGCAAAGTCCTGAACCTGCACTCTTTGGATGGCATCACCGACTATCTTTATTATAAATACTTCAACCTCACGCCGCTCACGAGATGGACTTATAAAAACATTCTGAAAGACAAACTGAAGGCAGACCTAAACCTGCTTCTGGCCAAGAACCGGGGCAGTTTTGTCTCCACCGCTGAGGAATGGCACCTGCTGCACAAGCAGAGAAAGTATGTGGTCAACACCCTCGCCTTTTACAAAGCCGCCGGCTACAAATTCTACCTGCCTTTCTACGACCGCCGCCTGATGGATTACTTTGCCCGTTTGCGCTTCAGCCAAAAGCTGAACCAGAAAGCCTATTACTCCTATCTGAAAGAGCGTTTCTTCACCGGCGAACTTTCTGTCCTGAAAGAAATTTCCACTTCCCGTCAGGGTTTTATGGATCAGCCAGAAAAAACAGTCAGGCAGAAAGTTACGGAAAAAGTACATCACCTGTCCGCACGATATGACCCTGCAAAACTGCGCCGCAGCTTCAGCAGCCTGCCTTTATCCCTCTATGCCGATTCCTTTTTACTGCTGACCGGAAAGCTGCAGGATGCCTCCTGGCTGAGGAAAAATGTGAGAGACAACTTTCCCGGAATCGTTGCTGTCAGCGCTTTCTTGCGCGATGCAGGTTGTCCCGAAGCCGCCGCCCATCTGGAGCGGACCGGCCGCCAAAGCACTGCCCGGCTTGAACTGAACGGCCTTGCCGTCTGCAGGTTTTTTGGCAGTGAGCAGTTCATCAGACTGCTGGCGGAACATATCACTTGACTTGTGCAGCGCAGATATTTGGCTGCTATAATGTAGTGCAGCTTTCCAAAGCTGTGCACCAGTAGGTACAGGCGTCTCGCCTGTACCAAAGACATGCGGGGACGCATGTCACTACTGTAAAGGGCGCAGGCGGGAATAGATAAAGAAC
>Ga0209610_1000552_pt1 | contig 19772 bp, 18 predicted proteins | sample LakKivw275mmetaG_FD_184137 | JGI IMG/M metagenome (GOLD analysis project Ga0209610, IMG submission 184137) | Anoxic lake water microbial communities from Lake Kivu, Rwanda to study Microbial Dark Matter (Phase II) - Lake Kivu water 275m metaG... | ecosystem: Environmental > Aquatic > Freshwater...
TATTAAAACTTCTTTCGGGCTAATTTTTAAGAAATAATATTACCTAAAGATCAGCCCGAATTCATTTTCTAAAAACTTGTAAATTTATATCACTGGATAATTTGAATTTATTTTATCCATCAGACAGTAAATATGCTGTTACTTAATAATTTCCCAGACATCCGGGTAATCTGTTTTCCATTCTTCTAACGATTTCATCCAACTTAACTCATCCCACATTTCAATGTCAACTGGATTTAAAGTTATATAACCTACACCCTTTATTAATTCTTTATTGACAATAGGATATTCAGATAAAACACCCTCCCATCCGTCAACTCCTGCAACTGCACATTTGTATGCAATTTCTCCTAGCAGATAGCTGCCGTCATATTGCACCAGATCAATTGCCGCATCAATAGCACCGCTTTCCATATATGGGACCATTTCTCCAATAAAACCATCACCTATTACTACAATGTCTTTTATTTTACCGGCATCTGTAACAGCTTTTCCTAAAGCAGGTCCTGTGTAATCATAATATCCAAGCATTCCAACCAGATCCGGATATAAAGAAATAGTTTCGGCAGCTCTTGCTAATGCCTTGGCAGCATCCCCTTCATCAAGAACAGGTTCTATTACTTCAAATCCTGCTGCCTCAATAGGTTCTTTGAAACCATCAAGGCTCGCAACGTCTTCAGTAGAAGCCAGACCACCAGTATGATAACTTATTTTTCCTGGAGCTTTTATTCCCTGAATTTCAAATTGTGCAAGCATACCTTTACCTAAAGCTACACCTAAAGCATAAGCATCATAACCAACAAACGCAAGTCTTTTACTGTCCGGAGAATCAACACCATAACCAGTCAATGCAGGAATACCAGCATCAATTGCCTGATTAATGACACTTATAGGCGCCGCAGGGTCATTGGGTGCAATTATTATTGCATCCATTCCTGCTGCCACCCATGTTTCCATTACTCTGACCTGATCTTCAACTGTGAGTTGCGGGGGGTCGTAAATTATAGCTTCAAAATTTAAATCAGCACCAGCTTTACTAAACCCTTTTTCACAAATAACCCACCATGGGACAGCCAGCCTGGTGATATATCCTATTTTTGGAATTTCTGCAGCTGCAGTTTCAGCAGCAGTTGTTTCTGCAGCAGCTGTTGTTTCAGCAGCAGCAGTTGTTTCTGCAGCAGCTGTCGTTTCTTCTGCTGTTACCTGTGCTTTACAGCCGGCAGAACCGATTGTTACCACAATTGCAGTAATAAGGACTGCAATAAGTAACAGATAAATACTTTTTTTCATTTCATTTCCTCCTTTTTAATTATCTTTTTTTTATAAAATTTATAATATTTGTTAATTCACCTCCTTTAATATCTTGAATTTTAAAAAATCTTTTTTTAAATTAACTTATTTTATGTCTAATCTGGAATCCAATATTTACTGAAATTTTAAAGGTATAATGCGCCATAATTTTTACATGCCCTGTAATCTGCTGACTCCAGATCCTGTGTGCCAAATGCGCTCCAGGCACTTGGCCTGAATATTTTATTATCTTCAACATTGTGCATTGATACAGGAATACGAAGCATTGAAGCAAGTGTAATAAGGTCACTTCCAATATGTCCGTAACTGAGCGATGCATGATTTGCTCCCCAGTTATACATTACAGAGTAGGTGTCTTTGAATGCGCCAGTTCCTGTAAGCTTTGGCACAAACCAGGTCGAGGGCCATGTAGGATCAGTCCTTTTGTCAAGAATATCATGCACATTTGCGGGAATATCTACTGTAAAACCTTCAGCAATCTGAAGTACCGGACCCAAACCTTTTATAAGATTTATTCTGGATATAGTAACTGGCATGGAGCCCTCTGTAAGGAAACTCACCGAATATCCTCCTCCGCGAAAATACTGGACATTGGCAGGATAAAAGTTTGTTTTTTCTAAAGATCTTATTACCTCCTCCTGTGATATTTCCCAGAAAGGTTTTATAACGGGTTTCCCATTAATTTTCTGCTGGCCGTTGCCGTCTATTGCAGCAGAACCGGAATTTATAAGATGAATAATTCCAGATTCACAATTAGAATCCAGGCTATAGCCTGTGGCGTTTTTTACTGCTTCTCTGCTCCAGAAAGTCCGAACATCCGCAAATACCTGCGCTGAATTAGTCAAAAGATAGCCAAAAAGCATGCTGACAGCATTAAGACAATCATTTTCAGTAGCTACCAGATAGGGTCTTCTTATTCCATTCCAGTCAAAAGAGCTGTTTAGAATTGTTTCTGAAAAATCACCATTGGGGAAATGGTCTGTCCATTGTCGCTGACCCTGAAATCCGGAAGCTATTGCTTTGTGGCCCAAAGATTCTTCGATATAGCCCATTTCTGCAAGTACCGGATTTCCAATCATTAAATCCCTTATTATCTGAGTCATCTTTACAACAAATTCCCAGTCTGCATCTTTCTGCTTTCTGCTTCTCTGGATCTTTAACGAATTTGTATCCTCGCCTTCCCTGCAGTATTTCTTTACCCATTTGATTGCTCTCTGGTATTCTTCCTGGTCATAAATCTTTCGCTCAATTCTTCTTATAATCTCTGACATATCCACATATTCTGTCTGCATGCCCAGATAGTCCTGGAAAAGGTCAGGATTGACAGTAGAGCCCGCTATCCCCATTGATACCCCGCCTATTGACAGATACGACTTATACCTCATAAGAGATACTGCTATGGCTGCTTTTGTAAACTGCAATATTTTCTGAGAAACATCTGACGGTATGTTTAAATCATCTTTATTCTGCACGTCTTTGCCATAGATACTGAATGCCGGCCTGCCTTTTTGATTGTGAGACGCCAGTACTGAAGCAAGATATACTGCACCAGGTCTTTCCGTTCCATTAAAACCCCAGACAGCTTTTTGGGTGTGAGGATTTGAATCCATAGTCTCTGCACCATAACACCAGCAAGGCGTAACTGTAAGAGTAACATTTACTCCTTCTTTCCTGAATTTTTCATCCACTTTTGCAGCTTCCGGGTAACCGCCAATAGTTGTATCTGCAACTATACATTCCACACTGGTACCATCCGGATATTTCAGGTTTTCTCTTATAAGTTTAGTAACAGATTTTGCAAGTTGCATTGTCTGATTTTCAAGTGATTCCCTTATGCCATTGCGCCTGCCATCTATGGTTGGCCGGATTCCAACTTTGGGTAAGTCACTTGAATTAAAGATTATCGCATTTTTTGTTTTTTTGTCTTCCATAATCATGATGAAATATTATAAGTATTTAATTAAAATAGAATGTATACGATTTCAATTGTATACGATTACATTATAATTCATTTTTTATCCTTGTCAATAAAAAAATTATTTTCTTAATTGAGAACAAAAAAATTTAAAGACCTTTTAAAGAAGATTTGCGTATCACCAGTGTTGTGTTTAGAACATGAATTAAAGGACTTTTTGAATCTTCATTACTAATAATCTTTTTAATAAGAATTTCAGCAGCTGTTACACCAAGCTCATAGACTGGCTGCTGGACCACTGTCAGGGGTGGTTCCAAAAGCATCGCCCACTCCGGATCATCAAAACCAGCAAAAGCTAGATCTGCCGGTATTTTTAAGAATTTTTCCCTTGTCAATATTATTGAACCAAGCATCATGTCTATATTAGTCACAAAAAGAGCGTCAGGCTTACTTGCAAGAATTTCTTCAGTTAGTTCATATCCGCTTTTTTTCTTAAAGTTACCGATCTTTATTAAATCATCGTCAATTTTTATATTCGCCTCTTTTAGAGCTTTTTTGTAACCCTCCAGCCTGTCATGGCCGGTTGTCCTGTCAATAAAACCATTAATTATGCCGATTCTTCTATATCCCTGCTCAAGTAAATGTTTTATGGCAAGGTAAGCGCCATTCAGATTGTCAACTAGCACCGCATCGCATGAAACCCCTTCAATCAATCTGTCAAGAAGGACAATATTTGTGCCTGAATTGATTAAATTATTTACGTAATCTGCGTTCCTGCCGGTCGGGGTAAGAATTATTCCATCCACTCTGTTGGATTTTAAAACTTTTAAATACTTAAGTTCTTTAGCCGGATCATCGTCGCCATTGCAGAGAATTGTGGAAAATCCATATTTTGAAGCTGTATCTTCAACAGATTTTGCAATTATTGAATAAAACTGTGAGAGGACATTACCAAGCACTATGCCTACTGTCATAGTCCTTTTTTGTTTTAAACTTTTAGCAATCGCATTTATCTCATAATTATATTCATTGATTACTTTAAGCACTCTTTTTCTCGTAACATCTCTTATGCCTTTATAATCATTTAATACTCTTGATACAGTCGCAGTTGAAACGCCGGCTTTATCAGCTATAGTTTTAATATTTATCTTCAAATTTTGACACCTGCTTTTTAATATAACTGCTAATATTATAAGACTTTAAATTATAGTTTCATTTTTTAACCACTTTATTCTTTATGTATTTTATCACTTTTATGTTAACGTTTACAATATTTTTATTGAGGAATAGTTTATTTATTTTTCTTTCACCTGTTTTCCAATTGATACTTTTTCAACTTGTATTTATAAGATGAGGTTTTAGGCAAGGGCATTTTTAAAGCAACCAGTCATTTATTATACGGCATTCTCCAAGCCCTGGATAATTATCACTTAACGGGTGGTCATTATTTTTTTGGGGTAACTGCTTTTCATAACCTTATATTTAAATTATTTCTTCGATGGAATGATTTGAAACTTAAAAATTCTCTGTTTAAAAGTTCTTATTAAATCAGTGGCTTCTGACTATTTCTTTGACTTTCATCAGCCTGTTTGTATTTGACCTTTCGGTTTCGGAGAGTTTCATTGTTATATATTTTATAGTCTCTTCAAACTCAGGAATGAGCCTGTACTCAAGGGCATTGACCCTTCTTCTGGTCTCTTCTATCTCATCTGCCATAAGGTAAAGTGTTTTTTCCTTTTCTGCCAGCACCAGAAGGGATTCTATAAAACTGTCAAACTTCAAAAGAGTTATATCTATATCTCCCGGCGCATTTATAAAGCCGTAAGACAGTATGTTTCCTGTGACTTCCTTTTTAAAAACAGGGACCCTGACACTCATAATGTTTTTTTCTGCAGCCGATATTGATATCTTCTTGTCGCTTAGAAGCAATGCCTGTTCAATCTGGTTTGGACCCATTTTTGCTTTTGCAAGCATAAAATTTTCCAGTATCAAGTGAAATTCATTTTCAATTGTAAGGCGCAGGCTTTTAACTTCGTCTATCAGCTCCAGAAGCTGTCTTACAAGCTCATCTCTTTTATCTTTCAGCAGCTTATGACCTCTTCTTGCAAGTACAAGCCTTTTTTTCAGCCTTAAAAGTTCTATCCTTGTCGGATTTATATTAGCAATCATTGGACCGGGACGATAACCTCCTTTTCATTTTTTTCAATGAATTTATCAAGGTATTTATCCAGGAACGAATCCCTTATCCTTTTCAGTTCACCTCTTGGGAAAACAGAAAGAAGTTTCCAGCCAAGATCAAGGGTCTGTTCAATTGTCCTGTTCTCATAATCACCCTGAGATACATATTGGGCTTCAAATCTTTCTGAGAATCTGTAATAAATCTTGTCTGTATCTGTAAGTGCAGCTTCTCCAAGTATTACCGCAAGTTCCTGGACTTCCTTGCCTCGAGCATAGGCAGCATAAAGCTGGTTAAACAGGTCCGCGTGGTCTTCCCTTGTCTTATCCCTGCCTATACCCTTATCCTTAAGCCTGGAAAGAGAAGGCAGTACATCAATTGGCGGCGCAATTCTTTTCTTATGCAGAGGCCTTGAAAGTATTATCTGCCCCTCTGTTATATAACCTGTAAGATCGGGTATGGGGTGAGTCTTGTCATCTTCAGGCATTGTAAGTATCGGTATCTGTGTTATTGAGCCGGCCTTTCCTTTTATCCTTCCTGCCCTTTCATAAATAGTTGCCAGGTCTGTATACATGTACCCGGGGTAACCTCTCCTGCCGGGGACTTCTTTTCTTGCCGCAGATACCTCCTTAAGCGCCTCACAATAATTTGTCATGTCAGTCAGTATCACCAGCACATGCATGTCTTTTTCAAAAGCCAGGTATTCCGCGCATGTAAGGCCCACCCTGGGTGTAGCAATCCTCTCAATTGCCGGGTCATCAGCAAGATTAAGTATTATAACAGCCCTGTTTATGGCACCGGTCTTTTTAAGGTCATTTATGAAGTATTCAGATTCTTCAAAAGTTATCCCGATGGCTACAAAAACTACGGCAAATTCCTCTTTTTGGCCAAGCACAGTGGACTGCCTTGCAATTTGAGCAGCAAGCTTATTATGTGGCAGCCCCGAACCTGTAAAAATCGGCAGTTTCTGGCCCCTTACAAGAGTGTTCAAACCATCGATTGCAGAAATACCTGTCTGTATAAACTCATTGGGATAATCACGCGAAAAAGGATTTATGGGAGAGCCGTTAATATCCAGGCTCTTCTCAGGTATGATTTTATCAGCATCGGTCCTGGGCTTTCCAAGCCCGGTAAAGATCTTTCCAAGTATGTCCGGCGAAAGATACATCTGTATCCCGCGACCCAAAAACCTCACCCTGGTTTTCTGCGTGTCAATTCCCCTGGTGCCTTCGAATACCTGTATAAGAGCCTTGTCATTTTCCACTTCCAGCACCCTGCCATTTCTTATGGTCTCACCATCAAGGCTTATCTCGACAAGCTCCTCATATTTTACATCCTCAACACCTTCTACAATAAGAAGGGGTCCCGATACGCTTGTGATACTTTTATATTCCTTTAACATCTGATAACTCCCGGCATTTTTATTCGTTTTCTTTTTTTAATATTTCAAATTCTTTCAATACTTCACTGGATATCTCGTCAATTGAGCCTGCCCAGCCGTCTCCAAAGAATTTCATCCTTGCTATTCTGTCTCTTACTTTCATAGACTCTATCTTTTCTATATCGACTCCTGCATTAAGGTAGTCAGAGCCCCTTTCATAAAACTCAATTATTGTTTTCAGCATTAAATACTGCTTCTCTACGGGCGTATAAGTATCGATATCATCATAAGCATTCTGATGCAAAAAGTCCTCTCTTATTATCCTGGCCACAAGAAGTATAAGCCTTTCATTTCCTGAAAGAGCATCAATGCCAACCAGCCTGACAATCTCCTCCAGTTCTGATTCCTTTTCCAAAAGCTTCATTGCCTCTGCCTGTATATCAAAATAATCTTTATGGATATTGTCTTCCACATATTCCTTAATGCTGTCATTGTAGAGCGAATAAGAATTCAACCAGGAAATTGCAGGGAAATGCCGTGCATAAGCAAGCCTTGCTTCAAGCGACCAGAATACTTTTACAACTCTTAATGTTGCCTGCACCACGGGGTCCGAAAGATCCCCGCCCGGAGGGGACACTGCGCCTATAACAGTAAGTGCTCCGGAAACCTGTTTTTTCCTGGCCAGGCATTTTACAGTGCCTGCCCTTTCATAAAATGCTGCAAGCCGCGCCCCAAGATATGCAGGGTATCCTTCATCACCTGGCATTTCTTCAAGCCTTCCTGATATCTCTCTCATCGCTTCAGCCCACCTGGATGTTGAGTCCGCCATAAGGGCCACAGAATAACCCATGTCCCTGAAATATTCTGCAATAGTTACTCCTGTATATACTGAAGCCTCCCTTGCAGCAACTGGCATGTTTGAAGTATTTGCAATAAGGACAGTCCTCTTCATAAGCGGTTCGCCGCTTTTCGGGTCTTTAAGCTCAGGAAATTCAAGCAGTACATCTGTCATTTCATTTCCCCGCTCGCCGCATCCTATATACACTATCACACCTGCATCGACCCATTTTGCAAGCTGGTGCTGGATAACAGTCTTTCCGGAACCAAAGGGCCCCGGTACACATGCCGTTCCGCCCCTGGCAATAGGAAAAAACATATCGATTACCCTTTGGCCTGTAAACAGCGGCATATAAGGGTTTAATTTCTCGCAATACGGCCTCTGCATCCTCACTGGCCATCTCTGATACATTTTTACATCTGCAGCACCCTTTGCAGTATTTATCTTTGCAATTGTTTCCTCAACAGGAAAATCGCCGCTTTTTATTTCAATCACTTCTCCGGAAACTCCAATGGGCACCATGATATAGTGCTTTATCAGGGAAGTTTCTTCAACATATCCCAGATGGTCGCCGGATACCACATTGTCCCCACTGGTTACAACAGGAGTAAATTTCCATATTTTTTCCCGGTCAAGCGCAGGCACCTGTATGCCTCTTGTTATGAAATTGCCTGCTTTATTATATATAAGGTTAAGCGGTCTCTGTATGCCATCATAAATAGATTCTATTAACCCGGGCCCAAGCTCTACAATTAACGGCATGTGTGACTGGTACACAGGTTCCCCGACACCTATTCCGCCTGTCTCTTCATAAACCTGTATCGATGAAAGGTTTCCTGTTATTTCAATTATCTCTCCCATGAGCCTGTTATCTGAAACATAAACCACATCATACATCTTTGCACCCTGCAGGTTTTCAGCTACCACCAGCGGCCCTGCTACCTTGACTATCCTTCCAGTATCATCCATATATAGACTCCCCTTTTATTTTGAAAAAACATCTGTTCCTATTGCCTTTATGATAGATTTTCTTAAAGATTCTACAGCATAATTATTTCTCTCCCCCAGACCCGGTACCACTACAATCGAGGGCAGGGTTTTGTCAGCAAACTCTTTAATCACATGGTCCATCTTTACTGCCACAGTATCTGTTATAAATATTATGGCATAATCCTCCCTGGCTATTTTTTTCAATTGAACCGCGGCCTGCTCGATTTCCAAAACCGGGAATATATCAGCCCCTGCTGCTTTAAAAATAAGCATTATATCTTTTTCTCCAAAAGCTGCTATCTTAGTTTTCATTCAGGATTTCCGCCTTATGGGTAACTTTGAATTCTTCCACGCCATATAATATGCCCATGTAAATCATGTTCATTATTTTAAGTTCTACTTTTTTTCTCATAAAAAAACTGAAGATCTTTTCAAGATTTGACACTGAATATCTTACGGATTTAAAAAAAGCCAGATAAAAAATATACTCATTTTTCTCAAAGGAAGCAAAAGTGCCGTGGGCAGTCAGTGTGTTTGTACCCCTGGCGGATATTTCTGCATATTGAGTTCCCTTAAATTCCTGTATGAAGGATTCGGCATCCGTTGATTCAAACTTCTTTAAAAAATCAGCGCTATATGAACCGCCTTCAATAATGAAATCTTCAAAAGGAATATTCTCTTTTATATATTTTACCCTGCTTATGTTTTTAATATTTATTATATCTATGACACTGCAGATAAAATCCTTCATCAGACTGCTTTTACTTTTTTTTGCAGCCCTGATTAGATTTTTAAAATAAGCTTTTTCAAGTTCAAGCTCTATTTTACGCCAGCTGTATCCGCTGTCTTTGAGCGAATTGATAAGCTCTATAAACTTTTCGGTTTCCAAATCGATTTGCTCATAATTTCGCCCCTGTGCTTCATTGAGCAAAGTGTCGTAATTATAAATGGAGGGCAGGAACAATGTGCTGAAATCAGCTTTTGCAGACACTGCTTTGAGTAACAGCTTATAATTATGTATATTCTCCTCATACATTATAAGGCCCAGGACCCACAGGTCATCATCCTTCAAATTATCTTTAAGGAATTTTAAAATCTCTCTGTTGTTTTCAATAATTAACTCATCAAAATTTTTTTCCCTGCTTATAAGGCCAAAGTATTTTGAATAGTATGTCTCTGAAAAGATTTTAAGGAATTGTTCGGCCGAAACTGCAGTGGCCATCCTGTCAAGCTTTGCTTTTTCAATAAACTCATGTTCCCTTGTTTTTAATATTGCGCTTGCATACAGATAATAACTGTCATCTGCAATTTCATAATCTGTAACCGTCAAAAAATCACTCCTTTTCAAATAGAAAAGCTGCGGCTTCCATCCTGATATCCTCGACCCTGTCTTTAATCAGTGAAGATGCGGAAATCAGGTACTCCTTCCTTCCGTCAATTAGTTTTATACCCTCTTCAAAATCAGGCTCTTCAACTGATTTTTCCAGGCTGATGCTGCCAGCTATTTTCTTAATCATGCTGTCCGTAAGAATGCTTTCCTTGCTTCCTGTCTGGTAAAGCGCTTTTGAAAGGTCTAATTTCTTTAATGTATGAGATATATATGATAAGAACTTATCCAGCTCATCAGTGACCAGCTTCTGGCGCGCTTTTTCTATTAATCCATCTATTATTCTTATCTTGCAGCCCAATAGCTTCTGTTCATTTTCAGATTTTGCTTTTGCTATCTCATTATTATATACACTCAAATATCTTTTACCGGCCTCTGCTTTTGCTTCTTCGATTATCTTAAGTTTTCTTTTTTCGGCAGCTTCGATTATTTCCCCGGCTTTTGCCGCTGCACTTTCAAGTATTTTTTGCCTTTCAGCTTCGGCATCCTCCAGTATCTTAATGGAGACATTATCAAGTTTTGCCGTACCTGTTATTTCAGGTTCATGTACCATTACCATACCGCCTTTTAAACTGCATTGATAAGAAAGAATGATATAAGCAGTCCGAGCACAGCATATGTCTCAACCATTGCTGCAAGTATAACGCCCTTTATTACTTCCCTTGACCTTTTTGCAACAAGGCCTACTCCTGCTGCGCCCACTTTGCCCTGATGGATAGCTGAAATAAGCCCGACAAACCCTACCGGAAGCGCAGCAAAAAGCAATTGAAGCCCCTGCATAAGGGTAGTCACGGACCCTATTTTTCCAATAATAAGAAAAGCGGCCACAAATCCATAGAATCCCTGGGTTCCGGGCAGAACCACCAGCAGGAAAAGACTGCCAAATTTACTCGGGTCTTCAGACAGGACCCCTGCTGCAGCCCTGGCTGGATAACCTATACCTATTGCTGAGCCCGTGCCTGCCAGGCCTGCAGCCAGTGCAGCTCCCAGTATTGTCAATGCTATTCCAAGCGCCTGATCCGACATATTTCCTCCTAACCAATCCCTGTTTTTTAAGTTATTTTAAAATTATTCCTGTTTTTAAATATTATTGATTTACCGGCACAATCAGTCTGTAATATTTACATATTTATGCTCTTCCTTAAGCTGCCTGAATGGCCTGCCTCCGCCCTCATAGAACTTGGAGAAAAACTCTACATATTGCAGCCTCAGGGAATGCACAAAACCGCCAAGGACATTTATGCCAATGTTAAAAACATGGCCGAAAATAAGCCCCGCAATTAGCACTGCATAACCTATATACGGTATATTCAGCGTCATGAATGCAATTTTATTTATTGCGACCCCGATACCTGCAGTTACAAGCCCGAGAGCCATTAACCTTATATATGAAAGAAAATCTCCCATGTAAGAAGTAATGCCGTTTACAATTGTCAGGTTTAAAAATCCCATAAAAAGCCTGAAGCCCCAGCTTTTCTGGTCGCGGCCGGAAAATAATATCACTACAAGAGCTGCCGGGATTATCAGCCATATAAGTATGCGTGGCAGCAATGAAGAGAAAAGCGGCGCACTTACAAGCTGCATATTTACAGCTATGCTGCTTGATAATAGTATCAGGACCAGGCAGACAATTATTATTATCCATGGAAAAGTATCAAGAAAGGCTGCCTGGAAATTCCTTCGCCTGACATTGTCAAAGAATCTTATGAAAAGCCCGAAAACAACCTGCACCACTCCAAGAAGCAGAGCAAGCCTGAAGAAATTAAGCGCCGCACTGTCTGACTTTATAGGGTCCCCGAAAAGTGCAAGCTTTGAAAAGAATTTTTCTCCTCCAACATAAGACGGCAAATCGCCAAACCAGCCGTTAAACAAAATCCCGGCGCCAATAGTAAAAATTCCGAGAAGCAATATAAGCAATGCAAATCTTTTTGAACCTTTCATCTTAAAAAACAGCAGGACAGATATTATCAGGAATATGAAACCGTAACCAGCATCTGTAAGTGTGAGGCCAAAAAACAATGCAAAAAAAATTGAAACAAAAGGTGTGGGGTCTATCTCAAAATACTTTGGGACACCATAAAGATTGATTATTACTTCAAAGGGCGCAAAAAGCCTTTTATTCTCCAGTATTACAGGCAATTCTTCATCCGGTCCGGGCTCCACTTCATATACCCTTGAATATTTATATTTTTCCATCAGTGAATATAACCTTTGCCTGTCTTCAGTTTTAATCCACCCTGTATAAAAAGAAACATTCTCTGTAGAAAGGCTGAGGTCAAGAGCCTGGTCTATTTCCGCATTATTTTCAAGATTGTCAAGATATACAAAAAGATCCTTTTCAAAATCAGCAGTGAGCTGCTTAACATGCTTTACAAGCCCTTCTTTTTTTATTATTTCATAACTGCGGGTTTTTTTTATAATTGAGAGGTTTTCTTCTATTGTGCCTTTATAGCCTTTCAGGTCTGCATTAAAAAAAGGGATTTTAGCAATATATTCTTCCGATTCCTTTATGAATTGTGCATGATAAGCTATTATTAGAAAATAGACATCTCCTTTTTTGGACAAGTTCCGGCAGGCAATATGGTTTTCCTCAAAGCCTGCAAGAAACCGCAAATAATCTTTTTCCCTGCACCTTAAGTTACCAAGCTTAATTGTATATTTATCAACCGCGCCTATATCTTCCAGTTTCCTGCTGTAAGAGTTCCACTGCTGCAGTTCTTCAGCTTGTGATGCAAGTTCTTCAAGCCTGTCATCAGTTTTTCTTATATCCTCCTGCAATACAAAAACCTGGCCTATTATATCCTCAAAATTATTCCTTTTTATTATCGATTCATATTCTGATTTACTGATTAAATATTTACCGGCTTTTGAAGCAATTTTTTTTGCTGCCTTATCCTTGTAATCATCCATCACGGATATGGCCTTTCTTATGTTTTCTGCAATTATTTCAAAATTTGATGTATAGGTGCCAGCCGCTTCTTTTCCTTCAGGCAAATAAGGGTTTATTTCCGCTACAGCATTTTTTTGAAGGGTTCTGAGCATGCGGGCTTCTTCGGTTTTATGCGTTGCAATTAAAAGTTTTGTGAGCCTTGCTACCGGCATCAGTCAAATACCTTCCTTATAATGATTCCCAATGCTTTTTCTGCATTTTTACTGGAGGCTTTTTCCACTTCCATGATACGTTTTTCAAATTCCGCATTAATACTGTTTTTCTCAGCAACCGCATCGTTAGCGGCTTTTTCTTCTTCCTGCAGTATAATATTTTCTGATTCTGACCTTGCATCTGCTATTATTTCTGCCTCCTGCGCATAAGCATTTTCAATGATAGCAGTGTATTGTTTTTTTGCTTCAGCAATTATCTCATTTGATTTTTTTTCAGAATCTTTTATATTTGCTATTATATCTTCTATCATAAAAACACCCTTTTGTTGGCTTATATTGTAATATTAATACTGTAAGATTTTAAGTAAAATAAATTAGTTTTAAAGCTTTTAAAGTTAATATGACTATCTCTATATCAACAAGAAATCAGGGCCCATAGCATTCTTTGCCTGCCCGCTAAATAGTATCAGGTTTGTCCTTCAGCTCTATTGGATAATCTCCTTTATTATTATTTTTTTGCTCCGGAAAATTCTCTTATTATTTTCTGGGGACATGCTGCAACACATTCCATACAATTAGTACATTTTGTATAATCAAATTCCGGTGTGGATTTGTCTTTATTCCATGTGACTGCCTCTGAAGGGCACACTTTGACACATTTCCTGCACCTTATACATCCTGAGGCACATTTTTCCCTGCCTGGTATGTCCCTTATGTCCTGGTAATTGCATAAAAACACAACTTTTGAATTTGCAGGTACTAATTTAATTACGTTTCTGGGGCATTGCCTTACACATAATCCGCAGCCATTGCATTTAACCGGATCAATAACTGCTATATTTGAGTGTATGTCAATACTTATTGCATTTTGAGGGCAGGTTTGGATACAGTCTCCCAGTCCAAGGCAACTGTACGGGCACCTTTTAAAACCCCGCAATACTTTTGTTGCAGATTTACATGATGAAACTCCGGAATAAGTTCCAAGATTTTCACAATTGCCTGAGCAGCTTACAACTGCTTTCATATTAAGTGCGTTTTTATCGACTTTAAAATTCAGTAGTTTTTCAATGCCTGATAACATTTTTTCATCCTGAAGAACTGTGGTGCACGTATTGCTATAAAATACTTTTTTATCTTTTGAAAGAGCCTGTGCATAAGAAAAACATCCCGGATACCCGCATGCGCCACAATTCATTCCCGGCAAACTTTCATTTAATTCTTCAGCTTTTTTCAGGGATTCCGGTTCTTTGGGCAGTACCCTGCTTACAATAATTATCAGTACGCCGCATAAAATACCTATCCCTGTCAGTATCAGGATTGGATATAACATGATGACCCCTTTTTATTAATCATAACAATCCGCTGAACCCCATAAATGAAAGTGCAAGAAGTGATGCTGTAACAAAAGCAACCGGTAAGCCGCGGAGTGATTTTGGTGTATCTCCAAGCTCAAGCCTTTCCCGGATACCAGACATTATAATGAGCACAAGTGTAAAACCCAATCCTCCCCCTACCGCACTAACCATGCTTTGTACTATTGAATAACTGTTGCTCGCATTAATCAGGGTTATGCCAAGGACCGCACAATTGGTAGTTATCAGTGGAAGATAAATACCAAGAGAGTTATAAAGTGCTATATTTGTGCGGCGTATTATTAATTCAACTATCTGCACAAGTGACGCAATCACAAGAATATAGATTATTATATTCATGAATTCTATATCATAAGGCAGCAGTATAAAATTGTAGATCACTGAAGTGGCAATAGCAGCAAGAAGCATTACAAATGTTACCGCTACTCCCATGCTTATTGCATTAGACAGTTTTTTTGATACTCCAAAGAATGGACATAAGCCCAAAAATTTTGTGAGCACCATATTGTTGATTATGACCATTCCAACAAAAATCGTTATGAGGCTTGCATCATTATTCATTCTTTAATACCCCCAGCCACCTGAATAATGCTAAAAGAAGTCCCAGCACAAGAAAAGCTCCGGGAGGCATTATGAAAAATGCCAGCGGATCAGAAGATAAAACAGGTATGGAAAAAAGTGTTTTTCCAAAAACTGTAAGTTTACCCGTACCGAGTATTTCCCTGAAAAAAGAGACAATAATCAATGATAATGCAAACCCTATTCCTATCCCTATTGCATCAGCAATTGAAAGAAGTATTGTATTTTTTGATGCAAAAGCCTCAGCCCTGCCAAGAATGATGCAGTTCACTACAATTAGTGCAAGATAAATACCCAGAGATTCATATAACGGAGGAAGATAGGCTTCAAAAACCAGGCTCAGGATTGTCACAAAAGTAGCTATCACTACAATATAAACCGGTATCCTTACAAGCTGGGGAGTGATTCTCCTTAACATGGATATAATTAAATTAGAGCCCAGCAGCACAAATATTACACCTGCACTCATACCCAGAGCATTATCAATTGAAATGGTCACTGCAAGTGTGGGACATAGTCCAAGGACCAGGACAAAAACAGGGTTTGCAATTACCAGCCCTTTTAATATCTCCTTTGTAAATCTTCTAGAATTAGTATTTGGTTTTTCCTGCTGCGTCATTTCATATCACTTTTTATAATTTCTATTTTTTCTTCAAGTTCTTTTCTGACTGCATCTGTTACAGCTTTTGAGCTGATTGTGGCGCCAGTGATTGCATCTATTTTACCGCCATCCTTTGCTAAAGATATATCCTGAGAAGAAAGTCCTTTAAACTGGACAGTAAAAGCGTCTTCTGTAATTCTGGTCCCAAGTCCAGGCGTTTCAGTATTTGATAATATTTTAATATCCTTTATTGTAAAATCTGTATTTAAACCCACAAATATACTTATCTCTCCGCCATATCCCTTCCCTGTTGCGATAAAAGCAAACCCGATTACCTGTTTATCAGTATATGCTATGTAATAATCATTTTTCGACTCGTAATCATCGGTTTCTGTAAAAACAGCTTTTAACTGGCTGATTATTGCAGCATCCTTTTCTGCCAGTATTCTGGCTTTGGTTACGTTGCTTATAACCATTACAAGACTTACAGAAACTAAGACTATTATTGTCAAAAAAACCAGGGGATAAAGCCTGCTTCTTGAAATCCTTTCACCAGGGCTAATGCCGTTTTTTATTTTTTGCCCATGGTCTTGCAGTTTTTCATCCAGCTTTGTATTTTCTCTTTTTTCATTATTGCCATTCATGTCAATTTGTGTCTTTTTTAATATTTTTCTTTGCTGCTTTTACTGCCGGTACTTTTGAAAAACCAAATGGCTTAAGCCTTAAATATTTGTCTATAAGCGGGGTGAAAGCATTCATAATCAATATGGAAAAACAAACGCCTTCCGGCATTGCTCCAAAATTCCGGATTATAATGGTTATAATTCCTGCACCAGCAGCAAAAATGCACCTGCCTGAAGGGGTCATGGGTGAAGTTACATAGTCAGTCGCCATAAAAAAAGCTCCAAGCATTAATCCGCCTGCAAGTACCTGAAATATTATATCCTTGCCAAATAAAAATGAGCCTGCAGCAACAGTGGCTATATAAATAAGCGGTATTCGCCAGTCTATCAGCTTCAATATTATAAGTATGGTTCCACCAATTATTATAGCAAGAGCCGATGTCTCCCCTATAGAACCCGCTATATTTCCAAAAAACATATCCTTGTAAAGAGCGGCTCTTGTGCCTTCATATACATAATTTTCAGCGAGTGGCGTAGCTGAAGTAATGGCATCTATGCTGAAATTTCCTGGCTGGTACCATTCTGTCATCCTTAATGGAAAACATATTGCAAGAAATGCCCTTCCTGCAAGGGCAGGGTTGAAAATATTGTAACCCAGCCCGCCAAAAGCTTCTTTTGCGATTGCAATTGCAAAGGCACTGCCTGCTATTGCCATCCATACCGGTATCCTTGGCGGCAGTGTGAGCGCAAGCAGCAACCCGGTGATTGCAGCGCTTCCATCCGGAAAAGCATTCTTTTTTCTTAATTTTCTTATAATAAACTCGACCAGCACTGCAGTTATTGTACTTGCAAGCATAATATATAAAGAGTGGAGGCCAAAATAATATATTCCTGCTGCAGATGGTAAAAGTATAACAGCAAAAACTATATACATGATTTTAGGAGTCGAAAAATTCTTCCATATATGTGGCGGATGCGAAATAATGATTTCACCGCTTCTTATTATTTTTGTTTCAATATCATTCATATGCATAAATTTGGCTTATTTTCTTGAAAGTACCGATTTACCCGTCTTGATATATCCTATCAGCGGAATAGCCGCCGGACAGACATATGCGCAGGAACCACATTCTATACAACTTTCAATAAAGTACTGCCTGCAATCCTCAAACCTGTTGTTTTTAACATAGGTTGCATACATAAGGGGCATCAGATTCATGGGGCATACACTTATGCACCGGCCGCATCTAATACAGTTGTTTTCGTGCAGTTTTTTTACTTTTTTTATTAAAATACAGTTGACCGATTTTGTTACAGGAAAATCCAGGTTATTTATAGAAAATCCTGTCATTGGCCCCCCAAAGACCAGTTCATAACTTATGTTTTTGTCTTCACAAATAATGCCGGCTATATCCCCTATTATGTCTCCCACAAGTGTTCCTGTCTTAACCATGAGATTGGCCGGTTTTTCAATGTCTCCTGTTACAGTAATTACGCGCTCAATCAGAGGTTTTTTCTCTATTACGGCATCAAATATTGCCCTGGACGTACCGACATTGCTTACAACTGTACCTACATCAAAAGGAAGAGCGCCAACAGGGACCTTCCTGCGAAGAAGATTATAAATCAGGACCTTTTCAGCGCCCATTGGATACCTGGAAGGCAGTGAAACTATTTTTATTTTTTCATTAAGCCTAATACTGGAAATGACGCTTTCAATATTGCTGATTGCATCCTGTTTGTTATTTTCTATTGCAATAATTATATTGTCCACTTTTAAAATCCTGGCAGTTATATATGCCCCGCAAATTATCTCTGCTGCATATTCAAGCATCAGCCTGTGGTCTGCTGTAATATAGGGCTCACATTCACATCCGTTGATTATCAATGTGTCTATTTTTTTTCCTGGTGGAGGCGAAAGCTTTAGATGAGCGGGAAAAGCTGCGCCCCCTAAACCAACCACGCCTGCCTGTTTTATAAATTCCAGCATATCCGGTGCATTAAATTTATCTATGGAGGCTATGGCTTTAAGCGCATCACCTGTGCTGATTGAAGTTTTTTTTATGTTGCCTTTTGTGTTTTCTGGAGCACTAACCTCAACTGCGCTGATAATGGTGCTAGTTACTGGATTGATTATCTTAAGAATCGCGGAAACACTGCCGCTAATAGAAGAGTGGATATTGGCTGAAAAATCTACCGGCGATTTTCCTATCAGGTCCCCTTCTTTTACATAATCGCCTTTTTTTACAACCGGTTCACATTCGGCTCCGGCGTGCTGCTGAAGAGGTATAATTACCCTTGGAACAACATTCATTATAGATATAGGACTTTCAGCGGATTTTTTATTCTCATTAATCCTTATTCCGCCCCTGGTTCCTTTTTTTATAATAACAGCCATATTATAAAGACTTTCCTTAAATTTTTTTCATGATAGCATCGATATTATTTTTTTAATATTATTTCCCGCCTGTGGTGGTCACCTGATTTACAATGTATTTATCAAGACCACTTGTCATATAGATACTGCGGTCACTTCCAATTATAAATGCCTCGACTCCATCAAGATTTTCAACAAGACTTATTCCGTCCTGAGGACCAAGTACAAATACAGAAGTTGCAAGGATATCGGCAATTGTTGCATTTTTTGCAATTACAGTGGCACTTATGCAGAGATTTGCCGAATAACCGCTTCTCGGGTCAATTATATGATGCACTTCTTTTTCAGGATCAAAATATCTGTAATAATTGCCTGATGTTGCAACAGCCTCTCCCGAAACTTCAAATGAAGCAATTTTTTCTTCAAGATTATCTGGATTTTCAAGATTTATTATCCATTTTTCACCATCGGGTTTTGAACCTATTGTGGCAATGTCCCCGCCTGCATTTACAAGAGCATTTTTTATTCCACGACTTTTTAAGAAATCTATTACTTTATCGACAATATATCCTTTTGCTACACCTCCAAGAGTGGCTTCCATGCCTTTTTTTGTAAAGCTTATGGTACTGCCGTCAACATCAATCATACTCGAGCCTGTTAATTTAAGTGCCTCTGCAATTTTTTGTTTCTGCATTTCTTCACTCTCTTTCCATAGACCCTCAGACCAAAGTTTCAAAACAGGTTCAACAGTTATATCAAAAGCACCATTTGTAATTGTGTTGTATTCTTTTGATATGTTTATTATTTCCACAAGCTCCCCCGGTGCACTTTTTACTAGACCTTCCCTGTTAAGCTCAGAGATGCTGCTTTCAGGGTCATAATTTGATGAGATCTTCGATTGTTCGTCTATTATTGTAAAACCACCGTCCAGGATTTCCATGTAATTATTTTCCCTGGCATAAATGATTATATTTACAAAGGTACCCATTTTTTCCCTGGTTTCTTCATACCTCTGAACGGAAATGCTGCAAGCTAAAAATGATGTTATAAAAATGGCCAGCATTAATATAATACAAATTTTAAATGCCGGGCTTGATATCTTTTTCATATTTATACCTC
>Ga0209610_1000554_pt1 | contig 19755 bp, 19 predicted proteins | sample LakKivw275mmetaG_FD_184137 | JGI IMG/M metagenome (GOLD analysis project Ga0209610, IMG submission 184137) | Anoxic lake water microbial communities from Lake Kivu, Rwanda to study Microbial Dark Matter (Phase II) - Lake Kivu water 275m metaG... | ecosystem: Environmental > Aquatic > Freshwater...
TGGGATTCTCACCGGCGCAACGCGGGCAGATGACGCCACCACGGCCGGGCTCGAAGTAGGCCGGACGCTGGCTGTCGATCGGGCGGCGGCAGATGAGGCAGCGGCGTAGTTCCGGCCGGAAACCGAGAAAGCTCGCGGCCTTCAGCAGGAACGAACAGACCAGAGCGGGATAAGGAGCGGGGTGCGGGGAGCCGGGAGCCGTAGAAGCCGGACAGGATTCGAGTATCGAGAGGTAGTTGAGCAGGAGCCGGTATAACTGGGGGCTCGGGTCGTGCGGCTGGATGACGCGGAGCGCGAACTCCGCCATCTGCTCGGCCGCGAGGAACCGTTCGGGTCGCAGAGCGATGCCTGAGAAGGAATGGACCAGCTCGGCGTCGGAGAGCGTCAGGAGAGTGCGCGTCTCGCTTGCGTAGTAGATGATGCGCGACTTGGCGAACAGGTCGAGTGCCGCACCGAACTTGCTTCGGAGCCGGCGTGCCCCTTTCGCGAGGCAGTCGACCTTGCCACTTTCGAGCGTGAAAAACGTCACGAGCTTCGATGATTCGTGGTAGTCCCGGACGCGGAGGCAGATGGCCTCGGACCTAACGATTCTTCGCACGACAGAGGTGATCCAGTGGTCCAGTGGTCCAGTGGTCTCGTGCAGGCTTCTTCACTGGGTCACCAGACCGCCTGGCCTTTGATTACTTCCGTTCATCCTTCGGAGCGGATTTCGCCCACCAGTTCTTCGATCAGGTCCTCGAGCGAGACGATGCCGGTGACCCGGTGGTCCGGGCTCTCCACAATCGCCAGGTGCTGGCCGCGACGCTGCATCACACGTAGGACTTCCATCGCCCGGTCGTCGCCACCGACCCGCGGTATCTTCCGTACTCGCCAGGCCGGGGCGGAGAGCAGGTCCTTGGCGACGATGACGCCGGTGATGTTGGCGACATCGCCCTGGTACACCGGGATACGCGAGTAGCCGAACTCGCTGATGACCGCAAGCACTTCGTTCAGTCCCGCGGTGTGCGGTACCGACCGGACCTGCGCGAGCGGGATACTGATCTCCGATACCTTCATCGCCGAGAAGCGAAAGAGCCGAGATACGATGTTTGTTACTGTCCGGGGTGAGCCGGATTCGGCGTCGCGTTTCTGCATGGCCGCCAGGAAGTCCTGGCGAGTGAGCGGGAAGCGCTGGCCGGTGGCGACGGCCGGCGCGGCCAGCAGACGGGCGATGCCTGACAATGCGAAGACCACGGGGGCGAATATGACGCGGCTTGCGTTGAGCGGTAGGACCGTCTGCCGCAGCCAGCGGTCCGGGAAAGCCTGGGCGATGGCCTTGGGTACGTATTCACCGAGCATGATGGTGAGCGCAATCACGATGACGGCGGCAGCGGTCGCCGAGGCCGGTCCGAACCGGGCCTCGAAGAAGTGCGAGAAGAGTTCGGTGGCGAAGACGATACACAGGTTTGTACCAACCAGCGTGACGACCACGGTCGATTCGCGGCGGTCGAGGAACTTCAGCGCCTGCCTGGCGCCGGCGATGTTGTGGCTCGCCCAGTTAGTGAGCCGAATCCAGTTCGCACGGTAGACCGCAGTCTCGGAACCGGCGAAGAACCCGGTGGCGAGAATCAGCAGGAAGCCGAAGAGAAGCTCCATGATCAGGAAGGACCCCCGATTCCTGATTGCCAATTCCGAGCCAATGTCGGACCGGGGTTCCCAGTTATCAGCGATTCGCTGGGAAATCGGTGCTGGGAATTCGTCATTTCCGTCTGATTAGCACCTTTTCGAGTTTGGGACCGTCGGTTTCCTTCACGGTGATCTCGAGCGAGCGATGGGCGATGATGTCACCCTCGCGCGGGAGCCGTCCCAGCTTGTCCTGAACGAAACCCGAGAGTCGTTCGTGACGGATGCCGGTGAACGCACGGCGGAACAGCCGGTTGAGAGTGGCCACGTCGATCTCGCCGTCCACGAGGTAGCTATGATCGTCAAGCTTGGAGTAAGGGAGTTCCTCGGCCACGTCGTACTCGTCGACGATCTCGCCGAATACCGCCTCGAGCAGGTCTTCGAGCGTAACCAGCCCCGACGTCTGGCCGAACTCATCGACGACGACCGCGATGTGTGAGCCTTTGCGGCGCAATTCGTCGAGCAGCGCCGGCAGTCGTTTCACCTCCGGGACGAAAAAGGCGGGGCGGCACAGCGAACAGACCGGTGCGTTCGGGTCGGCAGCGTTGAGCAGGTCCTTGGCATAGGCGGTGCCGCGAACGTGATCAATCGCGCCGCTGAAGACCGGTACCCGCGAGAACCCGGCATTGCGGCAGGCGACAATGGCATCGCGGATGGTTATGTTCTCGGGAACGGCCACGATGTCGATCCGCGGGGTCATCACCTCGGATACCTTGCGTTGCTCAAGGCCGATAAGGTTGGCAAGGATGTCCTCCTCGGAACCCAGCAGCACGCCGCGCTGCTTGCCGACGTCAATCATGGTGTGGAGTTCGTCGTCGGTCAGCGATGTCGGTTCAGGTTGTGTAGGGGTCAGGCGCTGGCTGGCCCTCATCAGCAGTGACGTGAGCGGCCACAGTAGCAGCCGCGCCACGTGGACCGGTCCGGCGACGAGCGGCGCGAGCCGGCCGGGATCGCGGCTCGCCGTGACCTTGGGCGTGACCTCACCGAAAATGAGGAGAACCACGGTCATCACAACGCCGCCGACGCCGAGCAGCAGCGCCTCGCTCGTGCCATTGCGCCGGGCGAGCGCGAGCAGGGCGAGGGTGAAAATGCTGGAGGCCGCCGTGTTGACGATCAGATTGCCGAGCAGCAACGTGCCCAACAGGCGTCCGGGGTCGGAAAGCAGAGAGTCCACCCGCCGGGCGGCTCCGGGGCGGCTGTTCCTTAGTTCCTCACGCCTGCCCGGGGTCAACGAGAACAGCGACGTCTCGGAGCCGGAGAAGAAGGCGGAGAAAACAAGCAGGACCACGATTGCGCTGAGATACCAGAGCATCGGTCAGGCTGGAGTCCCGGAGTTCGGCGATTGAGCCGGGCGCGAAGAACAGGGCGGAGGTTGGTCGGGCGCCCTGCTCACAGCTTCTCCAGGTAGCGCCGGTACAGCGGTTCCATCTCCCGGTGCGTAAGGCCCAGCAGGTGGAGCAGTCCGTGGAGCGTAAGGCGGCGGATTTCGGCCGCGTACGAAACGCCGTACTCCCGAGCCTGGGCGCGCGCCCGGTCGCGGGAGACGTACACCTCACCGAGCAGGCGCGGTTCGCCCGCTAAGCACGGCTCGTCGGTACGGAAGGAGATGACGTTGGTTGGCCGGTCGCGCTTCAGGAACCGGAGGTTGAGTTCGTGTATCTTCCGGTCGCTCACGTAAACCACGTTGACGACGGGCGCGTCCGGCTTGAAGTCCTTGGTCAACTGCCGGCACAGGCGCTGGACATCGGCGCGCAGGCGTTCATCCTGCGTGCCGTAGATATCAGGGCGCATCGCTGCCGGGAGCCTGCCGGTTCTCATACGCCCGGATGATGCGCGACACGAGCGGCGGCCGGACCACATCGGCGTCGGTGAGGTGAACGATACTGATGCCGGCGATGCCATCGAGCCGCTCGACTGCCTCAATCAATCCGGACGTGTGGGCGGCGGCCAGGTCGATCTGGGTGATGTCGCCGGTAACAATCGCCTTCGAATTCCAGCCAAGCCGGGTGAGGAACATCCGCATCTGGGTGGACGTCGTGTTCTGGGCCTCATCAAGAATGATGTAGGCATCGGAGAGAGTCCGGCCCCGCATGAACGCGAGCGGCGCAACCTCAATCACTTCCTGCTCGATGAGGCGCTGGACGCGCTCCATCGGCATCATGTCGAATAAGGCGTCGTAGAGCGGACGGAGATAGGGGTCCACCTTCTCCTTGAACGTCCCGGGCAGGTAGCCCAGCGATTCCCCTGCTTCGACCGCGGGCCGCGTGAGGATGATACGGCTGGAATGCCCGGATACGAGTGACTCGAGCGCGGCAGCGACGGCGAGGTAAGTCTTGCCGGTTCCGGCAGGCCCGACGGCGAGGATGATATCACTGCGCTGAATCGCCTGCAGATAGTTGCGCTGGTTCCGCGTCTTGGCGAATATCGCCTTGCGCGGGGTCTTGATGGCGAGCACCTCCGGCTCGGCTTCGCCGGTGCCGGGCTCGCGGCAGCGGCGCAGGCGGTCGACCTCGGCGTTTATCAGCTCAGGACTCAATGGTTCGTTCTGCCGGACGTGGGCAAGCAGCCGGTCGAGCAGCCTCATCAGTTCGGTCTCCTCGGTCCTGGGACCGTGGAGCATGATGCGGCCCTCGCGCACCACAATTGTGGTTTTGTAGTGTTTGGCGAGCGTTGTGAGGTTGACGTCGGCCGGGCCGAGCAGGGCCAACGGGTCGATGTCCTCGACCGAAATCGAATGGCTGCAGCCCGTGTCTTGCTTCATGCATCTCCGTTCTCGGCGTGAAAGTCATACAACTGTCAAGCTATTGTAGGGGCGCGCTACGGCCCAGTCAAGGAAACTGGGCAGCGCTTGACCTGAGGCGAGGTTTGGGGTAACGTGCAGGCGCGGGACATGACCCAGTCCGTCCGGGGAACTGGGATCGTTTCTCATGCCGAAACTGGATTAATGATGACAGAACGTCTCCGGCGCTGCCCATGGCCTGAAGGCAATGAGCAGATGATCCGCTATCACGATACGGAGTGGGGAGTCCCACTGCACGATGACCGGAAGCTCTTTGAGTTCCTGGTCCTGGACGCATTCCAGGCCGGGCTGAGCTGGGCGATTGTCCTCAGGAAGCGTGCGGCGTTTGAGAGTGCGTTCAGCCAGTTCGACCCGCGCAAGATAGCGAGGTATGACGTTCGCAAGGTGAAGTCATTGCTTGCCGATGCCGACATCATCAGGAACCGACTGAAGATCGAGGCTGCGATTGCCAATGCCCGGGCCTTTCTCGCGGTTCAGCGCGAGTTCGGCAGCTTCGACCGCTACATCTGGCAATTCACCGGCGGCTGTACGAAGAAGAACCGCTGGCGCGCGCCCGGCCAGATCCCGGCGCGGAGTACCGAGTCCGACTTGATGAGCAAGGACCTGAAATCGCGGGGCTTCCATTTCGTCGGTTCCACAATCTGCTACGCCTTCATGCAGGCGGCGGGCCTGGTCAACGACCATCTTGTCGGCTGCTTCCGCTACCGCGAAGTGGGGCGGCCGCAAGGACCAAAGTGAATCTCCTCCAACTTACGCCCAGCCTGGCTGTGTTACACTCCCGCTCTATGGCATATAACTCCGGTCTACTGATAAACGGCGATGACGCTGTACTCATCGATGCCGGTCTGTTCCCAGAGGACACTGACTCGCTGCGTTCCCACATCTACGCACATGGCGCAAGGCCAACTCATCTTGTGATAACGCACAGCCACTGGGACCACGTGCTGGGGCCCGAGTACTTCCCGGGCGTTCCGGTGATCCAGCAAAATGAAAGCCTCGCGGTCTTTTCAGAATTCGGCACGCGCATCGAGCGCCAGGTCACTGAGTGGGAACGGCAGTCGGGTGTCCATCGGGACATGCCATTCCTGCTGCACGAGCCGGATGAGACGTTCGGAGATCACCTGGAGTTCAAGGTCGGCGGAAAGACAATCGAGCTGCATCATGCGCCGGGCCACGCGCCTGAGCAACTGGTCGTCTATGACCGCGACGAGCAGACGCTCTGGGCCGCGGACATGCTGAGCGACATCGAGATTCCGTTCGTGATGCACAGCCTGAAGGCATACCGCGGTACGCTCGACCGTCTCGTTCAGCTCAAGGTTACGGCCCTCGTGCCGGGACACGGCAGCCCGGTTCGGACTCATGAAGAGGTCAGGGCTCGATTTGAAACTGACCGCGCCTACCTCGGCGAGTTGCAGCGGCGTGTCGAAGCCGCGGTCGCAGCGGGGCGCGGGGCGGCCGACGCTGTCTTTGACTGCGCGGAGATGGAGTACGCGAACCGGGAGCAGAACGAAGAAGCGCATCGGCTGAATGTCGAGACTGCCTTTATCGAACTGGGCGGCGCCGCCGACTCCGAGCATCCCGGCTGGAACCGGTTCCAGTAACCATGAGGCTCCTCGGTACCCTGCTCAATGTCGGAACGGTCGTTGCGGGCAGCCTCATCGGCCTGTTCTTCCACGCCCGGCTGCCCAAGCGGTTCACGACCGCCGCGTTCCAGGGCATCGGCCTGTTCACGCTCTTCATCGGGTTCACAATGGCGGCGAAGACGAAGAGCCTGCTGGTCCTTGTCTTCTCAATCGTGCTCGGCGCAATCACCGGGGAGCTGTTCGATATCGACCGGCTGCTCAACCGCTTCGGCGAATGGCTGAGGAAGAGGCTGGAGAGGCAGGGGTCGAGAGCAGCGAGCGGGGAATCGATCCCCGACTCCCCACTCCCGACTCTCCAACCCAGCCGGTTCGCGGAAGGACTCGTAACGGCGTTCCTGCTCTTCTGTATGGGTTCGATGACCGTGCTCGGCGCCATCGAAGAAGGCCTTGGCGGCAGGCCGAACCTGCTCGCGGCCAAGTCCGTACTGGATGGGTTCGCGTCACTGGCGCTGGCATCCTCGCTGGGCATCGGCGTGCTCTTCTCGGTCATCCCGTTGTTCGTCTACCAGGGCGGGCTGACCCTGCTTGCCGGTTCGTTCCACGCCGTGATGTCAAACGCGGTGGTCAACGAGATATCGGCTGCCGGGGGCTTGATTCTCATCGGATTGGGTATTACTATACTCGAAATAAAGCAGCTCAAAGTTCTTAACATGCTCCCCGCGCTGGTATTCGCAGCCGTGCTGGCAGCGGTATTTGTGAGGGGTTAGCGGGCCAGGAGTCAGCAGTCAGCAGTATTGAGAAAGGGAGGCGGACATGAAGCGAGTGATTCTGACGGTGGCGTTCGCGCTGGCAGTGGTGGCCGTGGCGGCACCGGTCAGGTTTGCAGTGATTGGCGACCGAACCGGCGACCACCAGGACAGCATCTACGAGAAGATAGTAGCTGAGGTCGCGAAGGCCAAGCCCGAGTTCGTCATCACGTGCGGCGACCACATCGAGGGCTACGAGCCGACCGACACGATGAAGCTGGACGACGAATGGAAGGAGATCAAGGCCATCATCGAACCGCTCAAGATGCCGTTCCATTTCACGCCGGGCAACCACGACATCAGCTATGACAATGCGTTCGGCACCTACGAGCGCAACGCGGGCAAGCCGTACTACTCATTTGACTACAAGGGCATGCACTTCATCGTCCTCGACGCGAGCCGCTGGGAAGCAAGCGATTCGCTGCCGGCCGAGCAGTTGGACTGGCTCGCCCAGGACCTGGCCGCAGCCGGCAAGGCGAGATACAAGTTTGTCTTCTTCCACAAGCCGTTCTGGACCGCGTCGGCGGCCGAGGGGAAACAGGATACGCTGCACAGCCTGTTCAGAACCTACGGCGTGAATGCGGTGTTCAACGGGCACAATCACTACTACTTCGGCGCGACCTATGACGGCATCAAGTACACGGCCGTCGGCAGTTCCGGCGGCGCAACCGAACCGGGTCCGACCGGAATCCTGTATCACTGGACGCTTGTGACCGTGGACAACCGAAAGGGCATCACCATCCAGCCGGAACTGCTCGACGGAGAGACGCGGGAGTGGGACGACGTGACCTGGTCTGACATTCAGTCCGTGGACCGGAACATGCTGGCCGGGCTCCGGTTCCGGAAGCCGGTGCTCGTCGCCAACGACATGACGGCCGCGGATACCGTTACGCTCGTCGTGAGGAACCAGCCGCTGGCGACACCGTTGGCGGATACGCTCCGCTGGACCGTGCCCTTCGGCTGGAACGTGTCGCCCGAGACGATGGCGGTCAGCGTGGCGCCCGGGGCCGAGGCCGAATACCGGTTCGCGGTGGCTGGCGCGGGCCGGCCGTTTCCGACTCCCAGGGTCACGCTGCGGTTCCCGTACGCCAAGGGAAAGTCGTGCCCGGTCACGGCCTCGCTCGACGTGGCCCGCACCGCCCAGTGCAGCTTCGTCAAGAAGCCGCCGAAGGTCGACGGCAAGGTTATTGAGCAGTTGTGGCGCAGGCCGGTCATGGACCTGTTCACCAACGACAGCGAGGCGATGGGGACCGACTCGGTCCGGTTCTACTTTGCCGCCGACACCGCCAATCTCTACCTCGCCGCGGTTTGCTTCGACCCGCACCCGGACAGCGTCAGGGCCAATGCCACCGAGCGCGACAAGGGCGTGCACCTTGACGACTGCGTCGGCTGGTTCCTCGCCCCCGACACGGCAAAGGGCACAATCTACCAGGTCTACTTCAACCCCAACGCGGTTGTCCTCGACCAGAAGATCACGGTCAGCCCCGAGGGCAAGATGGACGTTGACATGGCCTGGAACGCCGACGTGACCGTCAAGGCGGCCAAGGGCAAGGAGTACTGGTCGGTCGAGGCGAGACTGCCGCTCGCGCAATTCGGCACCAGGGCGAAGCCGGGTGATGTCTGGGGCCTCAACTTCCGGCGGAAAGAACCGGGGAAGAAGGCGAATGCCGACTGGCAGCCCATCACCTACGACCCGCATGGGCTGGGCCTCTTGTTCATTAAGTAGAACTGCTTGGCAGGCGAAGCAGGGGCGCTTTCGCGCCCCTGCCGCTCTTGAGGCACGGTCGTACGCCTCGCCGGGAGGCCAACCTGCAACATAGCGCGGGGTGGCGCGTCTTAATGAAAGCAGTTCAGGAGGAAGCATGAGAAAGCTAGCCGCCGTCGTCGTATTACTGGCGCTTCCGGCACTGGTCGCAGCCGACATTAACCGGCTCAAGCTGAGCCCGGACCTCGACCGGGCCGACGCCCTGCCCTGGAACGCGCGAAGAACCGAACCAAACCTGATGGCATGGTCCGTAGGTCTGCCCGTGTGGGCGGGTCCGTCCGTGCCGCTCGTGTCCCGCTTCAGCAAGAGCGAGTTTCGGTGCCCGTGTACCGTGCCGCAACACGTCGTCCGCTGCCAGTGTAACCCCGGCCGTCCGGACAGAACTGGTGTGCCAGTGTTCCGGCCGCATTCAGCGCGCACGCGCGACGACAAGACCACAGCCAAGGAACAGCACCTGGGACAGGGCCGCGTCCAAGACGGCCGGTCTGCTGACTAGACCGGATCCGAACCGTCCGGTTCGCCGCGCCCTGCGCCGTCATCGAGTCGGACGACCGCCGCTGGTTTCTCCCAGCTGGCATGGCTCCCTGGCGACGCGGCAATTGATATCCTGCCGCGGGTCTGTATCATTCGGGCGAATGGTGCGTCTCGCGAGAAATGAGTTGGCTGGTCGTGCTGTAACTGCCCTGGTTCGGCGCTCCGCCCAATGGTCCCGGAAGGACATGTCGGCCAGAAGGATGAGTTGAGCAACGAGAAGACCGTAGATATCGTCGGTGCCGGGATGGCGGGCTTGTGCGCCGGCTGTTACCTGCAGATGAATGGCTATCGGACCCGGATCTTCGAGCTCCACGACCAACCCGGTGGACTCTGCACGGCGTGGACCCGCCACGGCTACACCTTCGACGGCTGCATCCACTTTGTGCTTGGCTCCAATCCCGGCAACTCCTTTCACCACATCTGGCGGGAACTCATCGATACCAAGGCCGTACGCTGGGTTGACCCTCAGGTGCAGTTACGCATCCGTGTGCGCGAACAACGAGCGCCGGACGGAGGCAGCACGCTGCACATTCACAGCAAGATCGACCGTTTTCGGGACTACCTGCATCAGATTTCCCCCGAGGATAAGAAGGCGTTCGACGGCCTGATCCGGGCCGCGCGGACAATCCAGCGCTACGACCTTCCGCCTGGAATCGACCGGGCCCCGGAGCTCGCCGGCTGGCGCGACCGGCTGTCCATGCTGCGCCTGGTGCCTGCGCTTCCGACAGTTCTGCGCTGGGCTCGGGTATCCAACAAAGCCTTCGCCCGGCGGCTGAAAAGCCCCTTCCTGCGCGAGGCCTTCGAGGACCTGTTCGGCGGCGACGAGTTCCCGATGGTCATCGTCGCCATGCAAATGGCGTGGTTTGACCAAGGGTCGGTCGGCTACCCATTGGGAGGCTCGCGCCCGTTTGCGCGGCTGTTCGCCGACCGTTACGAGCAGCTCGGCGGGAGCATTCAGTACCACAACCGCGTGAAACGCATCATCGTTGAGGGCAACCGCGCCGTGGGCATAGAAACCGAAGGTGGCACGAACCATCGCGCCGACATCGTCATCTCAGCCGCGGACGGCCACTTCACGATCTTCGAGGCGCTGGGCGGGCGCTACCTTGACCGCGCTACCCGCGACCTGTACGAAGGCAAGCGCTACCAGCCTTTCCCGTCGCTCCTCTACGTATCGCTCGGTGTCAGGCGTCGCTTTGCCGAGCACGAGGGGGGCTGACGCGGATCATGCTCCGAGCGCCCTGGACCCTCTGCGACGGCACCACGTTGCGCCTGATGGATGCGCATGTCATGGACTTCGACCCGACGCTCGCGCCGGAAGGAGCGACCGCCGTCACCGTCATGCTTCAGACTCGCGCGTTTGAATGGTGGAGCGCTTTGCGGGCGTCCGACCGCGAGGAGTACCGACAGCGCAAGCAGGAGATTGCCACTCGTGTGGTCGACGAGTTGGACGGCGTCTTTAGCAGCATCCGCGACAATGTGGAAGAGACCGACGTCGCTACGCCGGCGACCTTTCACCGCTATACCAACAACTGGCAGGGGAGCTACGAAGGCTGGCAGCCCTCCGCCAGCATACTCGCCGGCAAGGCCCTCCCCAAAGAGCTACCCGGCTTGTCGAGCTTCTACATGGTGGGTCAATGGATGGCGCCGGGCGGCGGCCTGCCTCCCGCGATCATGCACGCCCGCCACCTGGCCGAGCTGATCTGTCACCGCGACAATCGGCCCTTCCGCATCATTCCGCCTGCCTAGCCCGGTCGGGGCCGCCAGCGTCAGCCGTCCTTTGTCCCTTCCGCCAATCGGAAATCTGCAATTTAGAATTGACCGGCCGCCGTCATCGGATCGGAGCAATTGTCGGCGGTAAACTAAACCATCTGGTCCGAGCGTTCCCACCAGACCAACGTGGCGACAATTCCCAGCACGCCGGTAACAACGACGACCGCGACGCTCGACGCGGCGGTGTGCGCTCCCGGAGTCCCGCTACTGATTGCCACGCACCAGGGAACCCACGGGGCCCAGCCGGTAGCGCTCAGGAATTGGGCGAGAATCACCGCCACCATTGCGTAGCCCAGCGGCAGCAGGTAGCCGCGGCCGGCCGACGCCACGAACGCAGTCACCGGGACGAGCGCGAGCCACAGCAGCGCGGCCCGTCCGGCGAGGGCGACCGCGTCGCGAGCAGCCGGCCAGCTCAGCCCCGGCATGCCGATAATCGCCCCGACGGCGAATGATGCAGCCAGCATCCAGCCGGTGAGCAGCACGCACCAGACGGCCGTAACGCCGAGTTTCGAAGCGACGATGGTCGAACGCCGGGTTGGAGTCGCGAGCAGGATGCGGCAGGTGCGCTCGGCGAACTCGCGGCCGAAGACCCAGGCGGCAAGGACCGAGAAGGCGACCGCGCCCATCGCTCCCATCATCTGGCCGACAAGACCGAGGAACGTCGGCCAGTCAGCCGCGCCGGCCAGCATGCGCGACTTCTCGTTGAGCAGCCCGAACCGTTCCGCACCGGCCGGATACTTCTTGATCGCCATCATCAGTCCCAGCATGATCGGCGGGAGAGTGGCAAAAACGCCGGTGAGCCACGGCACGAGCGACCGGCGGGCCTTGAGCGCCTCCAAATAGAACGCTGCGGCGAGCCTTCTCATCTGTCCCTCGGTTTTGCGTCAGCAGTCAGGCGCAGGAAGTGCTGTTCGAGGTCCTCCTGTGTTACGGCGAGGTGGGTCGGAGCAACGCCCGATTCGAAGAGGAGCTTCGCCACTGCGTCCGGCGCCTCGACCGCCTTCGGCTCGCTGACTTCGAGGAGCGGCGGCTCCGCACTGCCGGCCGGCCGCGGGTCGAAGCCTGCCTTTCTCAGTGCGGAGTCTGCCGCGGCCAGGTCCCGCGCGCCTACTTGAAGTCGGCGGTTGCGGCGACGCTCAAGCTCCTCGGCGGACTGCTCCTCGATCATCCTCCCCCGGTGAACGATGCCGATGCGTGTGGCCAGCCGGTCTACCTCGGGCAGAATGTGGCTCGACATCAGTACCGTGGTACCATGCTCACGCGCCTGCGAGCGCAGCAGCTCTCGTACTTCGACAACTCCGGCCGGGTCAAGTCCGTTGGCCGGCTCGTCCAGAATCAGAAGCTCCGGACGGTGCAGCATCGCGCGGGCGAGCGCGAGCCGCTGCAGGTTCCCCAGCGACAACGTCCGCGCGGGCCGGTCAGCGTACTCGCCGAGTTTGAGCCCCTCGATGGCGCCGGATACCGCGCGCCGTCCGGCCACGGCATAGAGACGTCGCGCCACTTCCAGGTTCTCGCGCACCGTGAGCCCGGGATAGGCGGTCGCGGCCTCGACCAGATGGCCGACCCGCCGCCACAGTCCCGTTGCTTCGGCGCGGACCGGCCGGCCAAAGAGCTCGGCGTGACCGGCAGTCGGCGACATCATGCCCAGTAGCAGGCGAATCATCGTCGTCTTGCCCGCCCCGTTGAGACCAAGAAATCCGTATATCTCACCGCGGTTGATACCAAGCTCGGCCCGGTCAAGCGCGAGCACGCCGCCGCGATAGCGCTTGCTCAGGCCGAAAGTGCGGACGATGCAGTCACTCATGGCTCACTGCCTCAACCCGTCAGACATCGGCTCCCGCGCCAACTGCCCCGTCCAACCGGGGTTTGCGGAACCAACGATGAACGATTCTGGTTCCGCAGCTTCCGCCAATCGGTAATCTAGAATCACCAATCTGAAAGGCGTTGCCGTCCTCACCGATAGTCGGCAATCCACTGCCGTATCATCTTGCCGAACTCGACACTGCCGCCGACGCGATGAGCGCCGGAGCAACGAAGACCTGCTGCATTGTATCTCCCTACTCTGTCAAGATGACCTTGGCTATACGAGACGGCTGGCGCACGAAGTATATGCCGGGAGCGAGCCCGCTCACGTCATTTGTGCCGTGATGAAGGTCCAGGACTTTTCGTCCCGAGACGTTCAACAACTCCGCCCGGTATTCTCTATTCTGCCTGCTGTCCACTCCCATGCGCAGCGCGCCGCGGACGATGGTCGGCCCGGCGTTCGGCGTTGGGATTTCGGCGCTCGACATTTCCTGGATTCCCGCCTCGTAGGACTCGTAAATCCACAGACCGGTCCGGTGATCCGTGACATAGACGTAGTTGCTGTCTACGGCTACGCCGCTATTCCCGGTGAAGTAGTAGTGGCCGACTTCGGTCGGATTCGCCGGGTCGGTAATCGATACCACCGCCAGCCCCCCGGGAGAATTCACGTTGAGGAAGGCATGGTTCCCGAGTATGGCCATCCTGCTGGCGTTTATGGCGCAAGAGCCAACTTCGCTCGGATGCGCGGGGTCGGAGACGGATATGACCCGCAAACCGCCGGCGTTATCGGCGACATAGGCGTAGTCCCCGGACAATGCCACGCCGGTAGCGTCGCCCGGCGTCTCGCAGAAGCCGACTTCGGTCGGATTCGCCGGGTCGGTAATCGAGATGACGCGCAGACCGTTCGGTCCATCCGCGACGTAGGCATAGTCCGCTGCCACGGCCACGCCCTGGGCGCCTCCCGGTGTGTCATAGAAGCCGACTTCGACGGGGCTCGCGGGATTCAAGATTGACATGACGCGCAGGCCCGACTGCAGGTCTGCGATATAGGCATAGTCACCATCAACGGCTACGTCCAAAGCCCAGTCCGGGGTCGCGCAGCGACCGACTCCGGTCGGATGCGCGGGGTCGGAGACCGAGACGATACACAGCCCGTCCAGGTCCGCGACGTAAGCGTAGTCCCCGGACAACGCCACGTCGCAGGCCTGCCCCGGAGTGTCGTAGAGTCCGGCTTCGGTCGAATGCAGGGGGTCGGAAATGGAAATGACCCGCAGACCGCGATCTGACTCCGCTTCATATGCATAGTTCCCGGCCACGGCCACGCCCCCATGATAGTCGGGCGTAGTGAACGAGCCGACGTCAGCCGGATGAGCCGGGTCAGAGACCGAGATGACCCGCAGGCCGGCAAAATCACTCGCGACATAGGCATAGTCCGCAGTCGCGTCGACGCCCAAGGCATAGCCAGGGTTGCCGATTGAGCCGACTTCGGCTGGATTCGCAGGGTCGGAGATAGAGATAACCTTCAGGCCGGAACCGTAGACTGCGACATAGGCATAGTTCCCAACGACGGCTACGTCGACGGCGAGGTCCGGCGTGCCGCAAGAACCGACGATTGTCGGATTCGCGGGGTTTGAAACCGATATGACCTGCAAGCCATAGTAGTTATCGGCAACGTAGGCATGGTTGCCAACCACGGCAACGTCAACGGCGCCTCCCGGCGTGTCGCAGGAGCCGACCTCCACGGGATGAGCCGGGTCCGAAACCGAGACGACTCGCAGACCGGGACCTCCATCCGCGACATAGGCATGGTTCCCGACCACGGCCACACCATAGGCAAAACCCGGTGTGTCGTAGAAACCGACTTCGACGGGGTTCGCGGGATTCGCGATCGAGATGACGCGCAAGCCGGACTCAGCATCCGCGACATACGCATAGCTGCCGGCCACGACCACATCCCAGGCAGGGGCCGGCGTCTCACAGAACCCGGTTTCGACCGGATGCGCTGCGTCTGATACCGAGATGACCCTCAACCCGGCGTCATCATCCGCCACATAGAGATAGCCGTTGAGATAGCAGAGGCCGCGGACCACGTCCTCAGTGCCGATTTCCGATTGCTTGACCGGATTAGCCGAGTCGCTCACGTCCAGGACGTAAATCCCGCCGGAGGAACTGCAGAACAGAAGATTGCGGCTCGTATCCAGCGTTGTCACGCCCGCGGGCCCGAACGGCCAACTGCCTGCGAAACGGCAGTCCAACGAATCCTGGGCCATCCCAGTCCCGGACAGAACCAGACTCAGACCGACTATCAGTGCTTGTGCTTTCATCGTTCCTCCTCACTTTATCCTGACCGATTCGCTGACATTCGACCTCGCGCTCCTCCGACGCTTTTCTATCCCCCATAGCCTCTCATGCCAAAGCCTGGCGTTCTGATTCCATCGGCCCGCCACCTGGCAACCGACACCGTCTACGGCTCAAGGCTCGCCGCTCCGTCGATCGGCCCGTCTGCATGAACGATAAACGATGTACGAAGTAACCATGAACGACACTCGCCGTGTCAGTAATCATCTACTGCGTCTTCCGAATCACATCCCGATTCTCGCCATTCCGTAACATAAGCAAGCCCGCTTCCGTCTTCCTGAAGCCGCAGCTGACATAGAAGGCCTCAAGTCGCTCCTCATAGTCTACATGAAGCCACTCAAGGCCTCGCTCTGCCGCTAATCTCGCCGCCTGCCTGACGAGTTCGGTGCCGATTCCCCTTCGCTGAAACTCGCGATGCACAGTCGTGTCGAGGATGAACCCATGGACACCTCAATCCCACGCGAGATTGACGAACCCGACGAGGCGGGCCCCGGCATATGCGCAGATATAGGTCAGGCTCCGTTCCACCACCGGGCCAAATCTGCGCTCGACGTGATTCTCCCAGGCTGAGGCAAAGAGCTCGTTAAGCTCGCTATCCGCTACGTTGGGAGAAATCCTGTACTCAATGCTCTTCAAGCTGCAGTCGCTACTTGTCGGACCGCAGTTCCATGAGCAGGAATCGCACCTCAGGCGTACTCGAAACGGCACGGACGTGCCGGGCGAGGAATCGCCACTTTGGTTCTGTCAGGTCCTTGCCGCGCAGGTCCGGGGCTTCACGCCAGAACTCGCCTATCTTCGAGAACCCCGCTTTCTCGTAACAGCTTCTTGCCCTCGTGTTCGAGCCGGCGACGTCCAGACGCAGACAGCTCATGCTGCCCACAAACCACCAATCGCGGACCGCCGTGAGCATGCGACTTCCGATGCACTGTCCACACCAATCCGGATGAACACGAATTCCCATATTGACGCACCGGCGGCTCTCCCAGTCGATGCCGATGAGCGACAGGTAGCCGATGGCTCGGGCCGAGTCAAGGTCGGCGACAAGTGTGATTCTGTCTTTCCGCTCGCGACCGGAGCTGTGGAACGAATCCAGCTCAGCGTTGCTGAGGCGCGCGAAACTGAAAGAGAATACGTCGTATGGCTCCGGATAGGGTGGCCATCCGGAGAGGGCATCAAGGTCTGACCGTTCGCATAGCCGAATCACCAGCGGTCTTCGAACAACAGGCAACGCCTCCAGCAGTTTGCCACGCAGGACGCTCGCGTCAGTCATCGCCGGCAATGAAGAGCCCCCTTCCCGCGACGCTACTTGAACTCTTTGACGTAAACAATCTCGTCTTCGTAATCATTCTTCATGCTCTGCCGGCGGTAAAGCCTGCATGCGCGTGCATTTCCCTTATCAGTAATGACGAAACACTCTGAGAAACCGCTCTCTCTCGCAAAGTCGACTATGAACATCATGAGTTGGCTGCCAACTCCCTTTCCACGATATCTTTCGAGCACCTCTATCTCGTGCAGATAAAGCATGGGTTTCTTGCCATCGATTCTCGGAAGTGAGTACGCATAGGCGAAGGCAATGATGTTGTCCTCGAACCTGGCGACGAAGACGTACCTGTTCTTCCCCTCTGCGAATTCCCTTATCGCCTTCGCATCGAATCTCTGGTCGCTGCCGACAACGACGTCCTTAAGGAGCGGAATCTCCGCCTCCCGAAGGAATCCGCATTCAACCCCGATCATCTGTTTGCTGCCGGCATCGCTAATCGGCAATCCAAAACCGTAAACCCAAAATGACTTGGGCCGGGTCAATGATCACTTGCTGTTCCCGGGATTCCCGCTCTCCGGTTTGCGTCGCATCGCCTTGCGCCTCTTCGATTCGACCTTCTTGATGTTCTCTGCCACCGGCAAGTTCTCGGGCATGGTCCCGCCAAGGTCATGAATGGTCTTTCGGACTCGCTCTCCCACCTCCCGGTGCGTGCGACAGGCTGCATCTTTGCCCGCTACCCGGTCTCGGCGTAGCTTCTCCTCCGTCTGAGTGGCCCGGAACAGGTTCGCGGCCAGCTCGGTGCTGCCCATGTGGTCGAGGATGTCCTGCCCCTTGCCCAGCCTCTTCCTTTCGCGGATGTCCTGCGCCGTCAGCCCGCCGTACAAGCCCTGGTAGCCATGATTCTGGAATATCGCGTAGTCGAACGACGTCACCACGCCGGCGCTCTTTGCGACGCCGGCCAGCTTCACGTTGTGCAGCTTCATTTCCTGCCGCAGGAGCAGCCTGCGTTCGTCCTCGCCGGACAGCTCGGCCATCTCCTGCCGTCGGGTTTGAATGGCGAAGTAGGTCTGCCCCAGCGCTACGATGTCCTTGGCCGGGTCGGCGTTCTGCACTATCAGGTAACAGGCGTACCTTGACAGGAACACGGTCCGTACCGCCCGTTGACCGCCTTTGCCTATCTCGATCAATTCGGTGACGTCAACGAAATGATCCTCGACCTTCTGCCCACTGTTGAAACAGGCCAGCCGTGCCTTCTGGATGACCTGCTCGAAGTTCCGATAGTCCGAATAGCCGAGCACCTGAGCAAACTCGCGGCTCGACCAGAACTCGGCTCCCGATGCATTGACCCGCCGAATCTGCTCAAATGGCGACACGTGCTCGCCATTGGACTTCATCACGTTGTTACTCATTCGCTACCTCCTCAAAGCCGCAAGCGTTAGCTGTTAGCCGTAAGCCGTCAGCGGTCTCGGCAATCCAAAATCGTAAATCCAAAATGACTTGGGCCGTGTCAATAATCATTTGCTGTCCACCGGATTCCCCGGAAAATGCCCTGCACGGGCAGAGCGATTACTTGATGGTCAGTTCACTCCCGCAAAGCTCCTTGTCGTCCTTCTGCAGCGAGATGTAGTAGCGGCCACGCACGACATCACACACTCCTCTGTAATCGTCCCCGTCGCGTCTGAAAGCGGTCTCTTTGTCAGTATCCAACTGCACAATCATGACGGCTCTCAAGTCGGACTGCGGATCGTCGTTTGTAATGCTCTGCGGGAGAATGAAAGCGGACTCTCTTGTCCCGTCGTCCTTCAGGTGTATCGCTTTGACTTGCACATCACCAAGGGGTAGTCTGCCGCGTATGATGGCCGCAAAGACCTTGTCGCTTGAGGTCCTTCCGTAGATGGCCTTGACCAGCCCCTTCTGGATCATGTATCCCATCTGGCTCTCCAGTGGATTCAGCCCAGCGCTCAGTCCATTGTGGTCAAGAACGGAGCCGGACTTGCTCCATACCTCGGATAGCTTCATGTTGTCAGACCACGTAGCGTAGAAACGAAGCGATAGCCTCTGGTTACTCCTGCATCCTTGCACCGAGACAATGGCCAGTCCCGTAGCCAACGCAAGAGTTACCCACAGTCTTGTAGTGCTCATCAGCATTGATGCCTCCTATTTGCAGCGTGACCAGCCCGGCCGTGGACAACGCAGCTTCTGATCTCGCGCTGGTTGAGTGCGGCGGCTTTGGGCCAAGTTCCGAACGCAGTCAGCTCCTAGTCCGCAGAGCGAATCGGTCTGCAGCTCAAGTGTGGAACTCCCGCCATGGCCGCACGTGCTCAGCGCGAACAAGATGCAGGTTGAGTACACGCTCACGGACCTCAACTCTCCGGTGCACACATTGCGCTCAACTGCGCCTCGTCACTAGGACAGCCCCGCCGTGTCTTGCCGCCGCCATCAGGTTGGATCGCTGGCCCTGGCTCTTGCCATTGTCTGCTCAGACTTTCAACTCAGCTGGCATGCCCAGGATTCCAGCAGCACGGCAGCGCAAGAGAATGACGGGTTCGCTTCGCTTTCTGGGTCGGCAGCGTAAATCGGACCCCAAGAGCTCGCCTGCGGGCGGGGGCTGCGTTCTAAGGTGTTCTATGATCGCGGCTTCAACCCGCTCGCGCACTCGTCTGTCGGCTTCCAGCGGGGCCGCCCAAAAGCGAATCAGCTTGACATAGCGTGCCAACTTGCCAGCCAGTTCGTCGAGTCGCGAGACGTACTCCTCGAAGCCCGGTATGCCGCCCCGAGTGTCGCATCCGGGCCAGATGATGTCCTTCTCCCCAAGTCTGAGACGGTTTGAGTCGTATATGGGGTACATGCCACCGAGCAAACTCACTAGATGCTCCCGCATCCGCGTCGCGAACCTGCGTCCCGTCTGACCTACATAGGAGACGAGTTCCCCTCGCGAGGTGCGGACTGTCCACAGGTAGACTCCCCCTTTCTTGGACGTCGGCGACCCCTCGATGCTAGAGACACATTCGTCGCGGGCCAATGCGAATGGACCTGCGAAGCTAAGATCTACCATGGGACCGGTTCTCGCCTTGCCGTACGTCGGCTCTGAGCTTTCTCGGTGGCGGAGATGCCGCGCGTGAGGGATTCTTGCTCGTGCGGGGTCTTGGCCTTGGGCAACTGCTTGTGCAGGTCGAGCATCCGTTCCACCAGTTCGACCATCTTGTCATGCCGCAGTCTTGACCTCTTCGCGAGGCCGAAGCAGTTACATCTCCCTGAGGAGTTCGGCCCAACGGCGGCGGTGATGGACTTGAAGCGCGTACTCATCGAGACTGCGCCCGACCTCCCTTAGAAAACGAGTCCGTCCCGTCTCACCAAGGAGCGCTAACAGGCCTTCTGCCAGTCGTCTCAAGTCCAGCACGTAGATGTTC
>Ga0209610_1000556_pt1 | contig 19647 bp, 21 predicted proteins | sample LakKivw275mmetaG_FD_184137 | JGI IMG/M metagenome (GOLD analysis project Ga0209610, IMG submission 184137) | Anoxic lake water microbial communities from Lake Kivu, Rwanda to study Microbial Dark Matter (Phase II) - Lake Kivu water 275m metaG... | ecosystem: Environmental > Aquatic > Freshwater...
CAGAAAGGCAACTACTACGGCCTGCTGATCGCCGGCGCCATCATCTTTGCCTTTGGCCTTGCCCTGTTCGCCGGCGATCAGCAGGCCGTAGTAGTTGCCTTTCTGTTTTCGGGGTGGTGGTGGCATCATTCCCTGCTCTATCATCTTCATCCGTTCTTTGTGGCGTCGGTTGACGACCGACATCACGATTGCCAGGGCAGCGATGATCGCGATGATCGGCATGCCGAAGATCATCACGATGGCGACCATTCCGGTCGCCGATTCGACAAATGCTGATGGGTTCACGTCAGGCTCCTCTCACTTATTGATTCCCGACAGACGCGCGACCGCGGCCACGCTCAAAGGACGCGATGCGCGTACGACTACTTCACCTACGACGTTGAACGAGCGGTCGGCCGTGCAGACTATCTCCGGCATCAGGCCGGCCGCGCGGCGGGCGGTGTTCTTCAGGGCAAAGCCAAGGGCCACCCCGAGCACCATCACCAGGGCTGGCAGAGTGACCAGCAGGGCTCTCCTGTGGTTGTTTCTGATTTGTACCATTTCGCCCGTATGACGTCCGGGCTTGCCAGTTTGTTGCGTCCGGCGTAACATTTGGCGCAGGCCGACGTCTTATGTCCAAGAACGTGGACAGCACATCCGAAGAAGCCCTCGTGAGTCGCTCCGCTCGGGGTGACGAACAGGCGTTCGGGGTGCTCGTAGAACGGTATAAAGGAATGCTGTACTCGATGTCTCGCCGGTTGATGAAGGACCCGGGGCGGGCCGAGGACGCTGCCCAGGAGAGCTTCATCAAGGCCTGGGCGGCGCTGTCCGGGTTCAAGGGCGAGTCCAAGTTCTCGTCGTGGCTATATCGGATCTGCTATAACACATGCATCAGCGAGTTGCGGAAGCGGAAGCCAGAGGTAGAACTCGACGAGGCGATGGGCGTGCCGGTTGATGGCCCGGTTAAGGAGTTCCGCAACCGGGACATCCAGGCCACGATACAGGAAGAGGTCGGCAAGCTGCCGGACGACTATCGGGCGGCGCTGACCCTCTGTCATTTCAACGGCCTGTCCTACGAGGAGATTGCGAAGCTGACTCACAAGCCGATGGGCACGGTTAAGGCTCATATCCACCGAGCTCGGGCCGCGCTGAAGACCCGGCTCTTGGAGCGAGTCGGCTGGGATAACCTGAAAGAGGTGATGTGGCAATGAGTTGCGATGAGTTCAGAGGTTTTTTGCAGGACTACGTCACGCGCGAGCTTGAGCCGGAGAAGCGCCGGCAGGTGGACGCGCACCTGCTTGAGTGCGTTGAGTGCCAGCGCGACCTGGCCGTGCTGACCGCGGTCGTGTCCAGCCTCGACCACCAGCCGGTCGAAGAGCCGTCGGTTGAGTTCACGCCAGCGGTACTCGCGAGGCTTCCGCGGCGGCGCGTGTTCGCGCCCAGCCCGTGGTGGTCGCTTGTGCTTGCCCCGATCCTCGGCGGTCTCGCGTGGCTCTTTCATGCCCCGATCGGGCGCGGAATTGCGGGGTTGCTCGGGCGCTACACCCCCAGCAGTATCGCCCTGCCCACGCTGACGATGCAGAATGCGGGGATAGCCGCTGCTGCCGTCGTGGGGTTGGGCCTGCTCGTTGCTGCCGGTGGGGCCGTGTTCTGTTGGCAGACCTATCTCCAGGAGTAGTTCCGTCCGCCGAAAGCGAAGCGGGGCGCGAAAAGCGCCCCGCTCACGTTGTGCCTGGCTACCTTATCAGTCCGAGCCAGTCGCCCAGCAGGAACTGGAGCCGGCCGATGAAGAGCGAGATACGGGCCATCACGGTGTAGCCGAACGATGCGCCGAACCCGACCATGATGAAGACGATACCGACGTAGCTGATGGGTTTCAGCGCTCCCTTGCGCTCGGCCGAGAAGAAGAAGTAGCTGATGGTCGCAATCACGCCGATGAGGATGAGAATGGCCCAGAGCGCCTGGTCCCAGTGCGAGAACTGCGCGCGGGTGACGATGGTCGCCTTGAGTTGACGGATGATCTCGGCGTCGATCGCACGCGGGATACCGAGGCCGCAGGAGTAGCCGAGCGCGATGGCGATCGGGATACGGATCAGCCATGAGACTTTGGGGATGAACCGCGTGAAGTAGAGCGCGCCGATTGCGGCCAGAAAGATCAGCCATACCTTGGTGCCGATGCTCGAACCGTGTGCGATCCGGTTGATGAGAATCGGCACGAGCAGCAGGTGCCAGGTAACCGTGATGGAGTAGCCGTTGGCGAGCCCGACGTACAGGTGCTCAGCCGCGCGGTAGAAGGGGTTCTCGCGGTAGAGGAAGGAGAAGATGGCGAGCGTCAGGATTGCGGCAATCCAGACCCACGGGTCGGTCGAGATATTCATGACTTCCTCCTGCGGGTGACGAAGAACGCGATATTACCGATGATGATGAAGGCTATTATGGCGAGGTGGGCGGCAGCCTGGGACGACATTGCCTCAGTTCCCTTGCGGCGGAGTTTCCAGTCCATGCCCCTTTTGACCATGCCCTGCTCAAGCAGTTCCTCATACTCAGCCGCGCCCTTCATGCCGGCGAGCATACCGGTGAACTGGCCGGAGTTGACGTATGGGTAGTAGTCCGCAGCCGAAACGGCGGTGATGCCGCAGCCGAGGTGGATGCCGAACTGGGTCTGGGCCAGATTGATCCACGAGAGGGGAGTTGACGCGGCGGCAATCGACACAAGTATGCCGACGTCGTCGTAGTTCTTCATGCGACGCATGGCCGGCATGCTCTCGGTCGGTTGTCCATAGTAGTCGACCGGGAACACCTTGGCGATATGCTGTCCCATGCCGAGCATCGGAGTTATCGGCGGCGTGGTCCAGCCATAGAAGACGTATTCCCGACCGCTGATGACAGAGTCGGCGCCGGACTTGGCGTGAGCGTTGAACTCGGCCGTCACCTGGCGGATCGCATCCTCGCCCAGGCCGAGGCCCTGCGGATACAATGCCAGGATGCCGACCGGCCGGCGGATGGCGAACGCGTGGCGCAACAACGCTACAAGCATTGGCTGGAGTTCGGCCTGAGTGTCGGGCGAGTAGTCGACCGAGATGATAAGCCCTTTGTTCTCCGGCATCGTATCGATATACGTGAAGAGACTTTCAACCGGCGCGGTGGCCACTGACTTTATCTTGAACGGGAAGATGAGCGGGATCATTACCACCAGCCAGACGACGAGATAAATCCAACGGCGGTCAATGGACTGCAGCCTTTTCCAGAACTGCATCATCCACCTCCCAGCCAGCCGCGCTCTATACCCAGGAGGATCTTGAGCGATGTTGCGAGCATTCCGAGTTGGATTCCGAAGTTGATGCCGCGCTTGGCCGCCGTGTTGGGCACCGCGAGAATCCACTCCGCAAATGAGGGCAACGGGTGGAATATCATTCGGCCCAGCGGGACCGCACCCAGCATCAGTACGAACGCCGCCGCAAGCAGCAGCGTTGCTGCGAAGCTGCGGGCGCGGAACGCCCGGTATGCTGCCGAGGCCATGAAGAACGCAAGCATCGAGAACATCGTGGCGCCCAGCGGCACCAGCATATTCATGTAGAGGGTCTGCATGTGAAACGAGAAGCTGCCGATTTGGGTCGGGAGAATCCCGGGATGAGAGGGGTCCATGCCGCCGAATACGCCGATGACGCCGGTGACGAAGATGGTGACGACCGTTAGCCAGCTATACTGCCAGTTCTGCGCCTTGTGCTGGATTTTGTGGAAGTGGTGCTGGAGAATCGACCCCAGACCAAGCACTAGGCTGAACGCGGCGATGATGCGCATGACGTCGTTGCGCATCGACTCGTCGGCTGCCTGGATGGAATGGTGCGGGATGAAGTACGTCACGGCGCCGAAGATGCCGGTCACGAGCACCAGTATCAGGGGTAGTCGTTTTTTCATGATCTCTCCTAGAAGTACTCCAGCACCGGTAGGCCGGCCGCCAGCGCCAGTACAGTGCCGACCACGATGATGATAACAAAGAGCGCCTTCGAGTAGTCCTGGCCTTTGATGCCGCCGAGCAGAAGCGGCTCGCGCGACAGGTAGGCCGAGGCAGCGTAGAGCTCCTCGCCGATAAGGGTGTAGTCGCAGGCGGTGATGAAGAATGGCAGCTGGGATACCGCGTCGGTACCGGCGATTTGGACTGCCCCGGTGGCAGCGCCAGTCTCGGCCAGTATCAGCGATTCAGCGAAGAACATCCCGATGAGGAAGTTGGTTGCCGGCTTCTCACGGGTCATGATACCGTCAACGGCAGCCGCGTAGGCGAACTGCACGTCGGTAATGAAGAAGACGATGTCCTGGGTGAACGCGTCGGGCCGCCCGACTGATGTATAGGACTCCTTTACTATTTCGCGGGCCACCGTGTAGACAATCGGGTCGGTGTTCGGCACGATGAGCGGCGTTCCGAACTTGGCCGTCTTCTTGGCGACCTCACCGAGGATGTTGAGCGAGGCGATGGTCGCCACGTCGGAGATCCCTGAGAGGCCCGGCACGTAGAGCGTCGGTCGTCCCATCTCAGTTGCCCGCCCCAGCGCTTCGTCCACTGCGTCGAGACCAGAGATACGGCGGATGAACAGGTTCCGGTCTTTGCGCGCACGGCTGATGAAGTACAGAAGGATGAATGAGAGGACGACGCTGCCGATGAGCGCCGGCACGGTATCGAAGTTGAACCACTGGGCCCGCGCGGCGGCATAACCCGATACCGGGGCCTCAGCTGACTCGGTGTTGGACTCGGCGATGACCCGGTAATGGTACTCCGTGCCGTCCTGCGCGGCCTGGTCGACGAAGCTCGTCGCACGGCGGCCGGCAAAGGTCAGCGTGTCCCAGGTGGTATCGCCTTTGACCTGGCGCAGTATCTGGTAGCCAACCAGGCTGGTATCGGGCGAAGCGGACCAAGTTACTGCAATACTGCCGCCGCCGTCGTTCGGTACGTCGCTTGCCGCGACGTTGCCGGGCGGGGATATGCTGCAAATCAGCAGCGCGAGAAAGCAGGATAACGCCAACTTGCCTCCTAGTTGCTGCCGTACAGCGGCAGCTTGAGCGGGCGGTCTGGTCTCATCAGGTTAAGAAGGTGCCGAACTGACGGCTGAGTCTATTGAAACCCGGGTAGGGGTCAACTGCCGCCGGTTTCCGGGCCGAGGAGCTACGCGGACCAGCGCCGGCGCTCGCGTTCCATCTGCGTGAGGTAGCGCCGGGTCACGCCGGTCGGGTACTTGCCGTTGAAGCAGGCAGTGCAGAATCCCGACACGGCCGAATCGCCGCGTACGGCGGAGACCAGACCTTCGTAGGTCTGGTACACCAGCGCGTCCGCGCTCACGACGTTCCGGATCTGCTCAATGGTCCGGTTCTTGGCGACAAACTCGCCGCGAGTCATCATGTCGATGCCGTAGACGCAGGGGAAGCGGAGCGGCGGCGCCGTTATCGCCAAAAAGACCCTGCGGGCGCCGGCCTCGCGTACCATCTGCACTATCTCTCGGGAGGTCGTACCGCGTACGATCGAGTCGTCGACCATCAGAACGTCCTTGCCCGCGACTTGGGAGCGGACCGGGTTGAGCTTCTGGCGGACCGACAGGGCGCGGCGGTCCTGGCCGTGCATGATAAAGGTGCGGGCGATGTAGCGGTTCTTGATCAGGCCTTCGCGCAGGCTTATTCCGAGGGTGGACGCAAGCGAGCTGGCGGCGGCGCGGGCCGTATCCGGTATCGGGACGATGACATCCGGCTTCAAGCCCTGGCGGACAACCTCGACCGCAAGGCGCTCGCCGAGTCGAAGCCGGGCCTGGTAGACCTCGATGCCGTCAATCACCGAGTCCGGCCTTGCGAAGTACACGAACTCGAAGATGCAGGGACGCGGCGTGCCGGGCTGAACCTGGTGGCGATGGACGTTGCCTTTGAAGTCCACGAAGACTGCCTCGCCTGGCCGCACGTCGCTGAACCCGCGAAATCCGAGGCGGTCAAACGCGACGCTTTCCGATGCGAACGCGACCTCGTTGGCGTTTTGTGAGAAGACCAACGGTTTGATGCCGCACGGGTCGCGGAAGGCGAGCAGTCCGCGTCGGTGAATCAGCGCGACGACCGAGTAGGCGCCGTGAACCCGCGCGAAAACACCCCGAACCGCTTTGAACGCCGCGGCCGGGCCGAAGCGCCTGAGGTCCTGCTGCTCCAGGCCCTCGGCGAACACGTTAAGCAGCGGCTCGACGTCCGAGCAACTGGTGAGCTGCCGGAAGTCCTCGCACATCAACTCGCGCCGCAGATCCGAGTAGTTCGTGACGTTGCCGTTGTGGACCATTGCAATCCCGAACGGGTGGTTGACGTAGAAGGGCTGAGCGTCTTCGACTGAGCCGGGCCCGATTGTCGGGTAGCGGGTGTGGCCGATTCCGGCGCTGCCCGTAAGGCGCGAGAGGTTCTTGGCGTTAAAGACGTTCGCGACCGTCCCGTTGCCCTTTTTGAGGTGGAACGTGCCGTCGGAAGTCAGGACTCCGGCCGAATCCTGGCCCCGATGCTGCAAGGCGAGCAGACCCTCAACGAGGTCAGGTCCGACTTCGCGCCGGGCCATCAGTCCGATTACTCCGCACATGGCTGTATGTTACCCGCGGGTTGCGGCAAAGTCAAAGCGGGGCACTGGCCTCAGACTCCGCGACCGTCGAAGTCAGGGGTGTAGTCGCGGGCGGCAGAGGAGTGGTCCTGCGCAAAGCCTTCGTTGAAACCCAGTTCCTCGAACCGGCGCCGCACGTTTCCGTACTCGTTATGAGAAAGGCGGCGGTTCATGTCGGGCAGTTCCGCGGCGCGATGGACCGGGTAATACTGGGACATCAGGCTGACGCTCGTGCGCGGCCCCAATTCGTCATGTATCCACTTGAGCAGTTGCCGGCTGTCATCGGAGTGGCCCGGCAACACGAGGTGTCGGATGATGAGGCCCTTTTCGATGATCCCGTGTTCGTCGTATCGGTTTCCACCTGCCTGTCGTTTCATCTCCGTGATGGCAGCCGAGGCGAACCGGAAGTATTCGGGCGCCGACGAGCAGGCCCGACCGAGGTCGGCCGAGTAGTACTTCAGGTCGGGGAGGTAGACCTGCACCAGTCCTTCAAGCCGGACAAGAGTTTCCACCTTTTCGTACCCGTTCGAGTTCCAGACGAAGGGAACCTTCACTCTGGCGCGGGCTCCTTCAAGAACCGGGAGCAACTGGTCGGAGTAGTGCGTGGGTGAGACGAGATTGATATTGTGCGCGCCCTGTTGTTCAAGCTCCAGCATGATATCAAGCAGCCGCTCCGGGGTAACATTGCGGCCGTGCCCCTGCTGAGAGATGTCGTAGTTCTGGCAGAATCGGCAGCGGAGGTTGCAGTGGCTGAAGAAGATGGTGCCGGACCCGCGCGTGCCAGAGATCGGCGGTTCCTCCCAGTGATGAAGCTGGGCCAGCGCAATCTCGAACCGGTCAGTCGCCCGGCATACCCCGAGCTCGACCGAGCGGTCGACAGCGCACTCGTAGGGACAGGCTCGACACTCCACCAGACATTATACCGGCGGTCGTTCGTGATGTCGCGCCCCGCGAGGTTTGACAAGTCGCGGGGCCAGGCTAGCTTTGACTGCATGAAGCCGATTCGATTGCACAAGTATCTTGCGTCCTGCGGCGTGGGTTCGCGACGTCATTGCGAGGTGCTGATTGACGCCGGGCGGGTGGAGGTCAACGGGATGCCCGCAAAGATCGGGCAGTCGGTTATACCGGGGAAAGACCGAATCGTGTATCGCGGCCGCGAGGTCAAACCGGAGACCGAGAAGGTCGTCGTGGCAGTCAACAAGCCGGCGGGATACCTCAGCGCGTGCTACCGCGGCAAGGAGGAAGGCTGGCTGGTCACCGAGTTGGTCAGGCTGCCCTACCGCTTGTATCCGGTGGGCCGGCTGGACCGTGATTCGGAGGGATTGTTGCTGATGACGAACGACGGTGACCTTGCTTTGGAGTTGACCCATCCGCGCTACGGCAAGGAGAAGGAATACGAGGTTGAACTTGACCGACCCGCAGACCCGGAGCTGTGCGGACGCCTGGAAAAGAGCGTCCAGCTCTCCGATGGGCCGGCTCGCGCTGTCCGCGCCACGTTGACCGGGCCGAATCGGCTGAGTGTGGTCCTCGCCGAGGGACGAAAGCGGCAGTTGCGGAGGATGCTAGAGGCGCTGGGCTGCACCGTCGTGCGGCTGCGGCGGACCAGGATCGCGGGGCTGCGACTCGGCGACTTGCCCAGAGGCGGGTGGCGGCGGCTCAGCGAGCAGGAAGTGAGAGAGAAGCTCGGACGCGCGGTCGGGCCGATGCCGGCCGGGCCGGGCCGGGAGTCGGGCGGCAGTCAGCCGTGAGCCGCGGGCCGGTCGTCCTGCTGTTCTGCCTGTTTGTGCTTGGGCTGCGGGCTTGGGCTGAACCGCCCGAACGTGAGCCGGTCGTGACCGAACCGCCGGTACGAATCGCGCTGGCGCTCTCCGGAGGTGGCGCGCTCGGGTTCGCCCACATCGGCGTGCTGAAGGTGTTCGAGCGCGAAAGCATCCCGATAATCGCGATATCCGGTACCAGTATGGGTGCCATGCTGGGAGGCCTCTACGCCGCCGGCTACAGCACCGCCGAACTGGAGAGCCTGGCGCTGAGAGCAGACTGGGTTCGATTGCTCGGGTCGAGCCTGCCTTTCGAGGCGCAGTACCTGCCTGAGCGACAGCAGGCGCAACGCTACGTGCTTCGGCTCGGACAGAAGAACCTGATTCCATTTTTGCCCAGCGGCCTGGTGTCGCTGCAGAACGTCGAGTTCATGTTGATGCGGCTGCTGGCAAGAATCGAGTACAACACCGGTTACGATTTCGACAGCCTGTCGATTCGTTTTCGGGCGGTAGCCGTTGACCTTGAGTCCGGCCAATTGAGAGTGATGGCGAAAGGCAGGCTGGAGCAAGCAATCCGTGCCAGCATCGCCGGCCCCGTCGTGTTCGCGCCCGAACGGCTGGACGGCAGAGAACTGGTGGATGGCGGAGTACTTCAGACCCTTCCGGTTGGAGCGCTGGACAGCATTGTGCCTCCGTGTGATTTGAGAGTCGGCGTGCTAACGGCAAAGCGAAAGACGCAGGCAGTGGCCTCATTGATTGACGTGGCTTCCCGCAGCCTGGAGATAGCGACTTCGGCCGAGCTTAGGCGCCAGGAGTCGCTTGCCGACGTCCTCATCCGGCCCGACGTCGACCCTTTCGCTCGCTCAGGCTTCGCGCAGCCCGCGGGGTTGATTGCCGCCGGCGAATCCGCGGCAGAGGCCTCGCTGCCGCGCATCAGGGAACTGCTGCGGGGACGAAAGGCCGCACGGCACTTGCGTCCGATTAGAGCGAGGGAGTTGCCGATTATCCGTTCAATCCGGTTCGAGGGTCTGCATGTGACCCGCGAGGGCACGGTGCGTCCGGAAGTGATGACAAGGCCGGGAATGCCGCTGCGGTTCGGCCGGCTGATAGACGATCTTCAGCGGTTGTTCAACACCGGGCTGTTTGAAGATGTCAACTACCGGGTAGGCGGACTCGGCGATGATTCGGTCGACGTCGTCATCGAAGTGCAGGAGCGGGACTACGGTTTCTACTCGTTTGGTATCCGATATGACAACGCGGACAATCTGGTGGTTGGACTTGAGGTCGGGCAGGGGAATATCGGTGGCTCGGGCGCCGGTGTCCGGGCGACGTTTGACCTTGGCAATCCGACCGAGGCGCGGCTGGGTATTACCGGCACGAGCTTGTTCCGTCTGCCGTACGGCTACCGGCTGGACGGCTTCTGGGGTTCAATCCAGCGGTCCTACCACGATGAGGACTCGCCGCCCGGCAAGTACGTGGTCAACTACCGCGGCGGCGTTGCCGAGGCGGGGTACATACTGGGGAGGAACGCCTTCTTCAGGGTCGGGCTGAATGGCTATCGGGCAGCGTATCAGACGGTCGGCAGCGTGGGCGATACTTCGCGCGGGGAGTGGGTCGTCGGTCCAAGTCTCGGGCTGGAGGCAAACACTTTCCGTGAAGTTGATTTCCCCACGAACGGTTCGGCGTCGCGACTGGAGATCAGGTCATCGCTCAACGCCATGCGGGGTACGCGACAGTTCATCCGGTTTGATTGGTCGGCCGAGCAGGTCGCGCCGGTTGGACCCTTATTGCTGTTGAGACCGTCGATCGATGTCGGCGCGTCTCTCGGCAAACTGGCGCTGGCCGAGCGGTTCCGCACGGGCGGGGCCGGCTTTGTCGGGTTCGTGCCCGACGAATTCACTTCGGCCCAGCGAGCCGTCGTGAAGTTCGGTGCGGACTTGCGTCTATTCCGGCTCCTCGGTCAGGAGCGTTATCCGGTCTACGCGCAGGTTGTGGCCAACGCGGGCGCTTTCTGGAAAGACCTGCTGACAACGTCCGACGTGCCGTCGCTGCTGCATTGGGGCGCGGGGGTGGGCGCGCGCACCAACACGCCGGTTGGGCCGGCGCAGTTGATTTTCGGTATCGGCGACTTCGGCTCGCGAGTCCCGCAGCGTTCCGTCACTACGGCGTTCTGGTTTTCGATCGGGCGCGAGTTCCGCTACACGAGATAGAGCGCAGAACTCCACAACGGGACGCGTCACGGCGCGGGGCGGTTCGGCCTCCTGACCGCGCGACCGGCGACTGGTGATTCCGGTCTCGGCGGCGATTGACACACAGTCTATCCGGGCTAGCCTTGACTGGCACGGATCCGGCCGGGCCGCAACCATGCTGCCTCGTCCGACGCCGGCCGTGCGATGTTGCGGCTGAAGCGGCGTCTCTGAGGCGGGCGCGTGCCCGCTCGTTGCGCCGGCGGTCAGCTTGGACGGCACAGGGACAGGAAGTGTGGTTGCACACAGAGCGAGAAACAGGAGTCGAAAAGTGCAGACTGAAAGTGGTCAGCCGTGAGTGGCAGGCAGCCGGCGGCAGTAACCTGCCTGCTTGCGCTGGTACTCGCCGCCGGGGCTGAGCCCGAGCGCGAGCCGGTCGCTTCCGCACAACCGATACGGATCGGGCTGGCGCTCTCGGGTGGAGGCGCGCTTGGTCTCGCGCACATCGGCGTGCTCAAGGTGCTCGAACGCGAGAGCATTCCTGTCGTCGCCATATCGGGTACGAGCATGGGCTCGCTGGTCGGCGGCCTGTATTCGGCCGGCTACAGCGCGACCCAGATCGACAGCCTCGCGCGCAACGCGGACTGGAACAACCTGTTCAGCTCGAGTGTACCGTTCGGCGCCCAGTATCTGCCGGAACGGCGTCAGGCTCAGCGTTACGTGATCCAGCTCCGGCACAAGAACCTGGTCCCGTCGCTGCCCGGCGGACTGGTACCGCTGCAGAACGTGGAATTCCTGCTGATGAGATTGCTGTGCGAGGCGGAGTGTGAATCCAACTACGACCTCGATAGCCTGCCGATTCCGTTCCGCGCCGCAGCGGTCGATCTGAAGTCCGGCGAGCTGCAGGTGATGAGAAGGGTGCGGCTCGATCAGGCAGTGCGCGCGAGCATCGCTATCCCCGGCGTGTTCTCGCCCGAGAGGCTGGGCGGGATGGAGTTGGTGGACGGCGGGGTGCAGTGGTTGCTCCCGGTTGATGCGCTTGACAGCATTGATCCGGGTCTCGACCTCCGGATAGCAGTCCTTACGCTGAAGCACAATCCGGAGACCGGTGTGTCCCTGATCGACGTCACCTCGCGCAGCATGGACCTGGTGAGCCCGGACGAGCTTAGGAGACAGAAGGAGCGGGCCGACGTGCTGATTGAGCCCAACGTCGACCCATTCACGCATTCGGACTTCGCCAAAGCCGCGGGCCTCATCGCAGCCGGCGAATCGGCGGCGGGGGCCGCCCTGCCGCGGATTCGCGAGCTGGTCGGCGGGCGCGCAGCGTCGAGTCATCGCAACACCTGCGGGCCCAGACCGATGCCACTGGTACGGGCGGTCCGGTTTGAAGGTCTGCACGTGACCAGCGTCGGTACGGTGCGAAGAGAAGTCTCCACCCGCCCGGGAGACACGCTCCAGTTCGGCCGCCTGGTTGACGACTTGACCCGGCTGTTTCAGACCGGGCTGTTCGAGGAGGTCAACTATCGATTGGAGCCGGCAGGTCGCGAATCGGTCGACCTTGTTATCGAGATAGAAGAGCGAGCCTACGGGTTCTATTCGATGGGCCTTCGATACGACAACTCCGACAAAGTTGCGCTCGGCCTTGAGGTAGGTCAGGGAAACCTTGGCGGCTCCGGTGCGAACGTCCGGATGGCGCTCGACGTGGGTAATCCGACCGAGGTTCGGCTCGGGCTGAACGGCACGCGCCTTTTCCGCTTGCCTTTCGGCTACCGGCTCGATGCTTTCATGGGCTCGGTCGACAGGGCCTACTACCGAGAGAGCCGGTGGCATGGTACCTACACAGTCGGCTATCGCGGTGGAGTCGCCGAGGCCGGCTACGTCATCGGCCGCAACGCTTTCTTCGACGTCGGACTCAAGGGTTACCGGGCGGCGTATCGGCTGCCTGACAGCTTTCCCAAAGACTCACTGCACGCGGATAGGCCGGAGTGGATTGTCGGTCCGAGTTTCAGGCTTGAGACGAATACGTACCGTGATGCGGATTTCCCGACGGCGGGCGCAGAATCGTGGCTTGAGGTGTTCTCGTCTGTCACCGCGCTTAAAGGTACCCGCCAGTTCGTGAGAGCCGAATACTCGGCCGGCCGGGTCGTGCCGGCTGCTTCACGGCTACTGCTGAGACCATCATTCGACATCGGCGTATCGTTCGGCGAGCTTGCCTGGGCCGAGCAGTTCCGCACCGGTGGTTTCGATTTCGTCGGGTTTGAGCCCGACCAGTTCGCGTCCGGCGAGCGCGCCATCGCCAGATTCGGGGTGGACTTCCGGCTGTTCCGGCTTTTCGGTCAGGAGAGCTATCCGGTTTATCTACAGTTCATGGTCAACGCCGGAACGTTCGCGCCGTGGGGCGAGCTGCTCACGATTTCGAGCGTGCCGTCCCGCTTGCACTGGGGTGCGGGCGTGGGCGCGCGCACCAACACGCCAGTCGGGCCCATTCAAGTGATTCTGGGTGCCGGTGACTTCGGCTCGGAGCCTGACGAACGTCCGCCTACGCTGGCGTTCTGTTTCTCGGTCGGCCGCGAGTTCCGCTACACGCGCTGACTGCTACAGGCTTTCACGCACAACCCGCAGATATACTGGCTGACGTAACGTCTGCTCTGGAACTCCTTGAGCAACGCGAAGCAGTCGAGGTGCTTGAACTCGGCCGCACTCTCACCGATGGCCCTGGCCGGACAGGCGGCGATACAGGCGCGGCACGAACCGCAACCATTCTCAATCGCGCGGTCGGGTTCGAGTCCAAGGTCGGTCAACAGGGTGACGAGACGGACCCGTGCGCCGTAGCGTGGCGTCACTAGAAGGTTGTTCCGGCCGAGCCAGCCGAGTCCTGCTCCCACCGCGACGCGTTTGTGCGACAAGTGCCCGCGTTGGTTCTGCCAGTCTACGAGCTGCGATGCCGCGATGGGCAGTGCCTGTGCGCCAAAGCTCTGGATTAGCGTGGCGAGGTCGAGGGCAAGTCGGTCGAGAGCAAAGTTCACCTGCCGATAGTGGTGCTCGTACAACTGGTTCGGATGGTCTTCAAGCGTGCCGAGCACGGCAGGGGAGAGGTGCAGGGCGACGCTGATTGCCAGCGGCAGGTCGCGGAGTGTCTGTCCGGGAAGCAGAAAGTCGTCGGTCTTGATGTCGGACAGCCGGCAAACGCCGAATCCGACCGCGCCGCGGCCACGGCAGAGTTCCTCTAGCGCCTCACGGTTACTGCTGAAAGCCATACCACCTCCGGCGATTCCGAAGTCCCAATTGCCAATCTCTAATCAATGTCCAATTCAGCACCGCCCAAATCTGCGCCGGTGCCTCGTCATTTCCTCGTTGATTAGGAGTTGGGAATTGGCAATTGATCATTTGTTCCTCAAGTGTGCCATCAAGGCAAAGACCGCGGCAGGTGTAATACCCGGCATCCGTTGAGCCATGCCGACCGACGCCGGCCGATTCCGTGCCAGCCGCTCGCGGACTTCGTTCGAGAGTCCGGCCACGCGGTTGAAGTCGAGCCGTTCCGGAATCCGCATGGACTCGAATTCCTCGAACTGCCCGAGCTGCCGCTTCATCCGTTCGATGTAGCCCTCGTACTTCACCTCAAGCTCGACGATATCGCACACAGGCGCAGACACGGGGACATGACCCAATTCAGCTTGGGGAATTGGGATCGTGTCCCCGGAGAGCGCCGCCAGGCCTTCAAGATCGCTCCACGTTACCTCCGGCCTGCGCAGCAGCTCAATTGCCGGAACCGATTCCGATATCGCCGTCGTGCCGAGTGCCTTCAGTTTTCGGTTGACCTTGGGTGTTGCCTTGATGCGGGCCGAACTGAGCCACTTTGTGGCCTCGTCACACTGGTGCTGTTTCTCCTGAATGCGGCTATACTGCTTCCTCGTAAGCAGGCCGAGTTCGTGCGCGCGAGGGCCGAGGCGCAGGTCGGCGTTGTCCTCGCGCAGGAGCAGGCGATACTCGACTCGGGCAGTGAACATCCGGTACGGCTCGTCCGTGCCCTTGGTCACGAGGTCGTCAATCATCACGCCGATGTACGAGTCGGCGCGGGTCAGGACGAGCGGCGGCTTCCCCAACACACGCAGCGCGGCATTGGCGCCCGCGACAAGCCCTTGGGCCGCGGCTTCCTCGTATCCGGTCGTGCCGTTCATCTGTCCTGCGAAGTAGAGGTTTCGGACAACGCGGGTCTCAAGAGTGGGGTAGAGCTGGGTCGGGTCCGAATAGTCGTGCTCAATTGCGTAACCCGGCCTGAGCATCCGGCAATCTTCGAGCCCCTTGATAGAATGGAGCATTCGAAGCTGCAGGTGAACGGGCAGGCTGGTCGAGATGCCGTTCGGATAGCATTCGACCGTGTCAGTGCCCTCTGGCTCGATGAAGATGTGGTGCCGGTCGCGGTCCGAGAACTTCACGACCTTGTCCTCGATGGACGGGCAGTAGCGCACGCCGCGGCCCTTGATGACGCCCGCGTACAGCGGCGACTGCGCGAGGCCGGAGCGGACGATGCGGTGCGTGGTCGGGTTCGTATAGGTGACGTAGCAGCTTGCCAGGTTCTGCGGCGGCTCATCAGTCCAGTCCGAGAACGGAACCGGCGGCTCGTCGCCGTCCTGTCGAATCATCGCCTTCAGGTTCAGCGAACGCGTGTCCAGCCGCGCCGGAGTGCCGGTCTTGAACCGGCCGATGTTGAAGCCCAGCTCGCGCAGGTTCGCGCCGAGCCTCTGCGCCGGCGCCTCGCCCAAACGTCCGGCCGGGAAGCTGGTGAGTCCAATATGGACAAGGCCATTCAGGAACGTCCCGGGCGCTAGTACTACCGTCTTCGCCCGCAACCGCTCGCCCAGCTCAGTTTCAACCCCCACGCACGTCTTCCCGCGCACCATCACCCTCGCTACCGTCCCTTGATACAGCGTGACTCCAGGGCCGCACCTCTGACTTCTAGCATCTAGCTTCTGACATCTAGCTTCGTCCCTGTCCGGGTACTTCTGCCTTCTGCCTTCTGCCTTCTGACTTCTGACTTCGTCCGCGCCCTCTAGTACCTGCTTCACGAGCCTTCGATACAGTTGTCTGTCCACCTGCGCCCGTGACGACCGCACCGCTCGTCCCTTGCTCGTGTTCAGTTGTCGGAAATGGATACCTGCCCTGTCGGTCAGTTGTCCCATCGCGCCGCCCATGGCATCCAGCTCCCGCACGAGCTGGCCTTTGCCGATGCCGCCGACCGCTGGGTTACACGACATCAGGCCGATGGTGTCGAGGTTCTGTGTCACGAGCAGGGTCGAACAGCCCATCCGAGCCGCAGCCAGCGCCGCCTCGACGCCGGCATGCCCGGCCCCGACCACAATCACATCGTACATCTGTTCGCGCTTCATGACTCGCAGATTCTAGGTGCCTGAGCGCAGGAGTCAAAGCGCGGCAGCGGGGGAGGCTTCAGACCGCAGGCCGCAGGCGCGGCAATGGGCGCCCGCCCGGCAGCGAGGTCATCGTTTCGTCGGTGCTCCAGTGATGCGCGCTTGACGTTCGGGCACAGGTGGGTCATAATGGAGCGGTGAACCGCATGAGATTGTTGCGTCGTCTGACGCAGGGTTCAGTTCAGAACGTCGCCTTCAGCGACATGGTCAGTATGGTGCAGGGATTCGGGTTCACGCTGACGCGGACGAGCGGGAGTCATCACATCTTCACGAAAGATGATGTGCCCGAGTTGGTCAATATCCAGAACGTTGACGGGCAGGCGAAACCCTACCAGATAAGACAATTCCTGCGACTGGTTGAGAAGTATAACTTGACGCTTCAGGAGTGAGCGATGAAGGACTATCACATCAACATTTTCTATAGCCGGGAGGACGGCGGGTACATCGCCGACATTCCTGATCTGGAGGCGTGCTCCGCATTCGGTCGGACGCCCGAGGAGGCGCTGGCGGAGGTCGAGCACGCCAAGAAGGCGTGGATAGCCGCAGCGCGGCGAACCCGCAAGCCGATTCCTCGCCCCCGCTACCGGCCGGCCATCTACCAGGTGGCGGCCGTGGGCACCGCTAAGTAACAAGGCCCAATCCGACCCACGGCCAGCGCCGCTTCGACGCCGGCATGTCCGGCCCCGACCACAATCACCTCGTACATCTGCTCGGGCTTCATAACCTGGCTGATTCTATGTGCTCCGGCACCTGAGTCAAAGCCGTCGGCCACTTTGACTTGCTACGTGGGCCGTGTATCATACACCATGCAGGTGAGATACCTGATTGACATAGAGAGGAGCGAAGCGGAGACAAAGGAGCAAAATGCCCACCCGTACTGTCTCTGAGCTTGAAGCTCTCATCGACCAACTGTCGCCTGGAGACCAATTGCGCCTGCTTGAAGATCTGATTCACCGCGTGCGTGCTAGAGTGGCTGCGGACGGAGAGCCGGAAAGCAGTTCGTTGGGCTCGCAGCTAGCAGTCATGGCCCGAGACCGCGACATCCGAGCCGAGCTTCAGGCAATGGACCGCGAATTCGCCCCCACTGTCGTCTCCGAGGTCGGCCACGCCTTGGGCGACTAGCCAGCGCCGCCTCGACGCCGGCATGCCCGGCCCCGACCACAATCACATCGTACATCTGCTCGCGGTTCATGGACTCGCAGATTCTAGGTGCTTGGGTGTCTTAGTCAACGCAGCCGCGCCACATTGACTTTCACTGTCGGCGGGTTACACTGGTGTGAGATGACGCCCCAACTCAGGCATACGTTTGCGGGTGCACTTGTATTGCTAGCGTTGTTGTCCTGCGGTCAGGAGACAAGTGTCCCGGCCGCGAAGGCCGAAAGAGAACGGGCCGGCCTGTTCCCGGTCGTGGTTGGCGGCAAGTGCGGCTACGTCGATAGGTCTGGCAAGCTGGTCATCAACCCGCGGTTCGATGACTCCAAGCCTTTCTCAGAAGGGTTGGCATGGGTACGGACCCACGGCAGATGGGGCTGTATTGACAGGTCTGGTAGGTTCGTCTTTACCGCCCAGTACGACTATGTTGGGGATTTCTCCGAGGGCCTCGCGGCAGTCGAAATCGGCAGGAGGAATGGCTATGTCGACCGAACGGGGAGCCTCGTCATCAATCCTCGATTCGATACGGCAGGGTTCTTCTCGGACGGACTAGCGGGTGTCAAGGTCAATGGTAGCGCGTGGGGCTACATCGACAGGACTGGCAAGTTCGTGATTCAGCCGCAGTTCGACTTCGCTGGCAGATACTCCGAAGGCCTGGCAGCCGTGAGGGTCGGCGGGAAGTGGGGCTACATCGACAAGACCGGCACGTTCGCGATTGAGCCGCAGTTTGACCTTGCCGGTGAGTTCTACGAAGGGCTGGCACACGTGCGTATTGGAGAGTCGGTGACCGGCAAGTCGGGCTACATTGACACGGCCGGCAAGTTCGTTATTCAGCCGCAGTTTGACTTTGCCGGGGAGTTCTCCGAAGGCTTGGCGCCGGTGCGGACTGGCGGCTGGGTGACCGGCAAGTATGGTTATATAGACGGATCCGGCAGGCTGATCATCGCCCCTCAATTCACTCTTGCTCTGCCTTTCTGCGAAGGAGTGGCAAGGGTTGTGGTTGCCGATGGAATCGGCCTCATTGACAAGACTGGGAGATACATATGGGAGCCGACAAGATAGACACCACGCCTTGCGGACGCGCTGTCCTGGCCACCGCACGTTCGTTGGGCAACATAGAACTGCAGAGGGATAGATCATCACAGGAGGTGTGAAATGCTGCACCGCAGACTGATCCTCTTCCTTGTTTTCCTGACGCTGCTTTCTTGCGGCAGTCAGAAGCCAACAGCAGGGCCAAGGCCGCCGGAAGGACAGGTGCTCAGAGATGCCGAAGCTGTCATGGCCAGTGCCAATGCGAAGGCCCAGAGCTATGGCCTCAAAGGTGCCGCCAACTTCAGGGTGAAGGAGATCACTCCTGACCCGTACGAGAAGGACATGTGTACTGCTGTCGTTCTCTACGACGCCATGGGTGACATGACCGGTGTGGTGGCGCTTTCGTACCAACGGGCTGGAGGTTTCTGGAAATGCACCGCCGGCAAAGACATGGGCATGGGTTACAGGTGACGCCAGCCCGCCAGAGTCTCTGACAAGACCGGCGAGTCCGCCTAGGGCTTCCATTGTGATGGCGCCGCATCCCCAGCAGCGAAGTCGTCGAACTGGATGGGTGATCTATGTCCTCACGACGAGATGGAGAAGACGGTGAAGAGCCTTGAGAAGGTGAGGCAGTACTTAGAGGAGGATAATGACAGGTGGGATCGAGAGGCGCTCTTACATCTGAGGCAGTACCTAGAGGAAGCTGAGAGTGTCGACGTCAAGGAGTTGGTTTCTCTCTACGGCAAGATGCGCGGTTTGGGGGTGCACGGCCCGTCCCAACAGCAGCTAAGCAGGCATCTCTGGGGTGATGTTCTTGAGGACCTTGTTAGTATCGTACTGCAACGGGCCATTGATGAGTCAGATGCGCCTGGTTTCTATCGGCTCGGCGGCACAACGGTGGAAGGTTGGAGGTTTGACCAAGTCGTATGGACCGTCGGCGAGAAACCCGCACCATGCTGCATCGTAGAGTGCAAGACGATTCCATATGCAAGCTACTTCGCTTCGGCGCTGGGCAAGTCGCTCTTGACCAATCTCGAGTTAAGATTCACCTGCTCAAGACCCGCATTCATGCTCGTTGCTGGAGAGGGCATTTGGAGGCCCAGCAGGCGAAAACTCACGCATTTGCTGAGAGTGACTGCGGGATCTGAATTGTCACTCGACTTCCGTGTCTTCACTGTTCGGAATGGCACGCCCAACGATGATCTCGCAGCGTTCAAGTGCGCTGTGGCCCGCCATCTACAGGCTTGGCAAGAAAACCGGGATCGACGTAGCGTCGGCTGAGCCGGCCAGAGCCCGGCGACCCGGTCCGAATCAGCAAGCCGGGGTATCATTCACGCTTCTGGGTCTCAGTCGGCGTGTCTGCCCCTGTGCGGTGGGAACGGACTGACAGGCCCGCTGGTCGCGGGTGGTAAAGACCAGTTCCTGAAGGCGGCGCAGGAGAGCTCGGTCGATGTGCGGCTGCTGGTGAACGCTCAGGCTTTCCGCTCAAGCGCAAGCTCAAGCACATG
>Ga0209610_1000557_pt1 | contig 19628 bp, 17 predicted proteins | sample LakKivw275mmetaG_FD_184137 | JGI IMG/M metagenome (GOLD analysis project Ga0209610, IMG submission 184137) | Anoxic lake water microbial communities from Lake Kivu, Rwanda to study Microbial Dark Matter (Phase II) - Lake Kivu water 275m metaG... | ecosystem: Environmental > Aquatic > Freshwater...
GATGAAATTAAGACTACAACGGGTGCTAAAGAACTGCCGGGCGCACCAACCATCGGCGCAGATAAAAGGCTGCCCATAGGGGAATCGATGCCAGCAGCTGAGGCAGCGGCAGTTCCAGCCGAAGAGGAAACCGGAAGCTGTAACTATGCCTCCAAGAGACCTTTAAGAGTTGTAGTTAACAGCTGGCGGCAGCTGGAAACCAAGAAGGCCAAACTGAAGGATACTGATAAAAAGACAGGCGAAGCGCTGCCCGGCATAACAATTAAGTGGGCCCGCGATATATTTCAGGAATGGGAAATCTTGAGCTGCTGGCTGCCGCGCGGGCATAAAGAACCGCACGAAGGCAGCGTGGAGATAGTATATAGCTTGATGAACACCGTAGTAGAAGAGAAAACATATGCTCCCGGCGAGGAACTCGAGCCGCCGTCACCTCACTATACAGAAGGCATGCCGGAAGTCGACGTCACCTCCAGAGAGGTCGTTCCACCTGAAAAGCTGCCACCCGAAACTGCATCCTGATATAAACTTTGATTGAAACCGCACGTTAATTTCTTCAGTCCCTGAAGTAAATTTAATCCTGGCCGTCATGATATTAAATGAATCGAATTCGTTATCTCTCTAAAAGTAACTGCTTGAGGCTGGGGCTCGGCCTGGGATTGATTGCCGCCGTCTGTTTTACAGTTCCGGCCAGTTCACCGTCCGTTGAGGCCGGGACGCTGCAATGGAGCGTGGTAACTACTCCCAGCGGCCTAGAAAACGTCATAGTCAGTCCCTCAGAAATTAACGACCTCGCCATTGGCAATGACGGAAGAACCTTCTATGCCGTCGATGTTTCCAACAGCAGAGTATATAAGTCGCTCGACGGGGGCAGAACCTGGAATGACCTCAGCGGTCACCTGGCCGGCGTTGGCGCCGTTCTGCCGGCGTGGAACATAGTTACGGCACCGGACAATCCCAATTTCGTGGCCGCTGTAACCAGCGAAGTTGGCTTGCCCAGAAACGTATTCGTTTCTACCGACGGCGGAGCCAGCTGGCAGAACACCAGCAGCCCTAACACAGAAAATATCGGCGTTATCGCCATCTCCCCGAATTACGGTGGCTATGACATCGCTATCGGAACTAGAACCGGGGCTGGCAACGGTAACATTTACATCATCAATTCGTCCAGGTCCGGAAACTGGGCTTCTCAAGGCCTGACCGGAGATGTACTGGCACTTAAATTCTCACCGGCATACCGGGCGGATTCGAGCCTGGTCGCCGTATCAGCCGACGCTACCGACACATACATACGCCTTGGGATTCATGACGGCGCAGCCAACACCACCAACTGGGCTTCATGGGGTCCGGTAGAGGTTACCAGCGCCGGCGCCGGCAGCTCGCCAGAGGTTAACCAGTCAATAACCGCCGACCTGGAGCTGCCCGCTGATTTCTCCGGGCAAAACTCCAACCTTCGGCGTATGTACGTTAGCATTGACGCAACAACCAATGGCGGTATCTACCGGCTCGACGACACCATTTGCCACCTTTTGATGGCGTCTACACCGTCTTTTAGAATATCAAGCCTTGCCTATTATGGCACCTACGGCTCAGGCAAGCTTCTGGGGGGCGAAGTCGCGGGTAATCCGGACACGGCCGCAGCGATGACCTGGCTAAGTAACGACCCGGTGAACTGCTCCGGCACCTGCTGGTTTCGAGCTCAAAAAGCCGCCACCGGCGGTGGCAACTCGGGCTTTGCCAACGCCAGGGTTTTCTGGAGCCCGGCCGGCAACCGCGCCTACTGCGCCACTTCTTCAGCAACACTGAATAATCCGGGTGACTGGCCCAATGGCTACCTTGCGGGAAGTGCCCTCGATGAATCGGCTTTATCTTCGAGCACCGACAACGGTGGGACGTGGAATCAACTCAGTTTGATAGATACAGAAATAGACTTTCTTTCAGATGTGGCGGTTCCGCCAGCCTCGGATATTGTTTATCTGGCTTCTATCAATAACCATGGCAGCATAAACAGTTTCGACAGCATCTGGAGATCGGCAGGAGCACCACCTGGAAGCGTGTGGGAACGCGTACTCTGTCTCCTATCGGCAAGCGATGATGTAATATTGCGCAGCAGCAACGCCGGAACCGCCCCAACCATATACATGGCGTCCCGGTCAACCACCGATTTAAGACAATCTCTGGACGGAGGGCAGACCTGGCATGATACGCTACCCGGCGTTAACGTGACCGATTTTGCGGTGACCAGCATCGACGATACGCCCAACATATATGTTCTTGATCACAATTACGTTCGCCAGGGCGTTAACAACGGACAGGCATGGAAGTGGTCATCACAAGTCGATACCACCCTGGGTAACGGATATAGCATAAGCGCCACGCCGACCGGAGTCATTGTGCTCGGCGATAGCGCAGGAGTCGTAGCATACTCACTAAATAGCGGCGCCTCATTTGCGAGGACAATCGCCATTCCGGAACCAGGGAATATGCAGGTAATCGCCGACTACAGATTTCGCAATGCCCAGGTTTTATATGCCGCCAGCGATAGCCCGGGCAGTGATATCTACTACTGGATTGTAGGCGCCAGTTCGTACTGGTCGCCAATGGGTTCGCCCGACAATAGCTACTATGGCCTGGCACAGCTGGGGACGCTCTATGGCGCCTGGTCTGCCGCCGGCAGCACCGCAGTCGACCGCACCCTGCAGCCGGAACAACTTGCGCCGCTCCTTATTGAGTGGGATACACTGACCGCGGAACTGGCCCCGGGCGTCGTTTTCACCAGGCAGCCATCATCACTGAAGGCGTCAGCAGGCATTAATCTCTGGGCCATCGATAACAGACCTTATACTGATACAAGCGGCCACCTATGGAATTTCTACGATTGCCTGTCACCCACTCCCGTGTACAAACCACCACCTCCACCAAGTCGCGAGGTCCTATTCCAGGCTCCGGTGCCGATTTCTCCCGCGATGGATGAGGTAATACCCGTGTATCTGGACACGGGAGAGTTGGGCAACGTGGTATTCAAATGGAGACATCCCACGTCAGCTGTAGAATACGAGCTATGGCTCTCCAAAGACGAGTCTTTTAGCCAGATTGTGTTAAAACAGGTTATCGAACCGCAGAGCCCCTTGCCCGCCTGGACACTGCCCCAAACAGTTTCACTGGAAAAAGGCACGCAATACTTCTGGAAAGTAAGAGTCATAAAAGCGGAAACGGATGAGACGGGCGAAGGTACCTGGTCAAAAATTATGTCATTCAGCACAGCATACCTGCCGCCCCAAGAGAAATCGGCACCCGAAACAGCGCCAGTAACTCCGCCGAGCGACACCGGCAAAGAAACTAAAACGTCACCATGGACAGCCATGGTACCATCGCCCTTCTTGATTATCTTTGCTCTACTAGTGTTAACTCTACTGGTGGGCATCTTCCTGCTGATCAGGGCAAGAAGATAGCATCAAAGCAGTCCCCGGACTTTGGTATTTTAAATCTGTTTAGAGCTTAGGGGTCAAGATTTAGGATTTCCCCAGATGTAGTGCTAAAATTAATGGTCATTCCAGTTTTCAGGACGTGTTATGCCTCTAGACAAAATTATCGTAAAAGGCGCTCGAGAGCATAACCTCAAGAATATAGAGGTGGCTATTCCCCGCGATAAGCTGGTCGTTATCACCGGCGTCTCTGGCTCGGGTAAGAGTTCCCTGGCTTTCGACACCATATATGCCGAGGGTCAGCGCCGATATGTAGAGTCGCTATCGGCATATGCCAGACAGTTCATTGGGCGGATGGAGAAACCAGACGTTGATTACATAGAGGGCTTAAGCCCGGCCATCTCAATAGACCAGAAGGGGCCGTCTCACAATCCGCGTTCGACCGTTGGTACGATGACCGAGATATATGATTATTTAAGACTTCTCTTTGCCCGCGTTGGTCATCCCCACTGTCCCAAATGCGGTCGCGAAATTTGCCGTCAGACCGTTCAACAAATAGTTGATGCCGTACAGCAAATACCGGAAGGCAGCAGAATAATGGTTCTGGCGCCACTGGTCAGGGACCGCAAAGGCGAGCACCAGTCCATCATCGACGACCTGCGTAAGGCGGGCTTCGTCCGCGTCCGTATAGACAAACGTATCCGTGACCTCTCTGAAGATTTCGAGCTGGCCAAGAACAAGAAGCACACCATCGAAGCTGTGGTCGACCGCCTGCAGATAGGTGAAGCCGATAACAGCCGCATCGCCGACTCAGTGGAAACTGCGCTGAAGCTGGGGGCCGGTGTGGTACTCATCTCCATTACCGATGGCGATGAGCTATTGTTTTCAGAACATTTCGCCTGTGTCGTCTGCGGCATGAGCCTTGGTGAAATCGCCCCCCGGACATTTAGCTTCAACAGTCCGCACGGTGCCTGTCCGGCATGCAGCGGACTTGGTGTTAAGCTTGAGATTGACCCGGACTTGCTTGTACCCAACAAAGATGTCTCTCTGGCGCAGGGTGCTATCCACGCCTGGGGATGGTTTGCCTGGCACGCCAGCGAACTTCAGGATTTAGCTCGCCATCACGGTTTTTCAGTCAGCACCCCGGTAAGCAAGCTAAGTAAAGAACAATTGAACCTCGTCCTGTATGGCGAGGATGGCGAATTAGTCAAATACAGGAACCGTTACGGTCGGGTCCGCGAATATTTTACCGGATACGAGGGTGCTATACCGTATCTGGAAAGAATCTATCGGGATACGGAGTCAAGCAATACACGCGCTGACATCGAGAGGTACATGGCCTCCTCTCCTTGCCCTGCGTGCCATGGTAAACGGTTAAAGCCAGAATCCCTGTCTATTACCATAGATGGCCTGAATATCATCGATGTCACGGTAATGTCGGCATCGAACGCTTTGCAATGGGTACGTAAGCTTGCTGACCCGGCCAATACGCGTTTAACACAAAACGAGCAGAAGATTGCACAACAGATACTCAAAGAGATCGGCACCCGTCTCGGCTTTCTCATAGACATCGGCCTGGGCTATATAACCCTGGAGCGCCCCTCGGCAACACTCAGCGGCGGCGAAGCTCAGAGAATCCGTCTGGCTACCCAAATCGGCAGCGGACTCATGGGCGTACTTTATATTTGCGACGAGCCTACTATCGGCCTGCATCCAGCCGACATTTATCGCCTGGTGGGGACAATGAAACGACTACGCGACCTGGGCAACACCGTCCTGATAGTTGAGCATGATGAAGCCATGATGCGGGCTGCTGATTACATTATCGATATGGGGCCCGGAGCCGGTGAACACGGAGGTCAGGTTGTGGCCGTTGGCAACCCGTCAGAAATCATGCAATGTGCGGAATCGATAACCGGCCAGTACCTGAGCAAGGCCAGGCAAATCTCGTTGCCGCAGACCCGACGCCCCGGCTCGGGAAAGGAGCTTATAGTCAGGGGCGCACGCGAAAACAATCTGAAAAATATCGACGTGCCGATACCTCTGGGTAAGTTCGTTTGTATCAGCGGCGTATCAGGCAGCGGTAAAAGCACACTGGTCAACGAGGTACTGTATAAGAAACTGGCCCAAATATTTTACAGGGCCAAGGATAGACCTGGGAAATGCGATGATGTAGCCGGTATAGAACACATCGATAAGGTAATCAACATCGACCAGTCGCCCATCGGCCGCACACCTAGAAGCAATCCGGCTACCTATACCGGCACTTTCACACCAATCCGCGAACTTTTTGCTACGGTGCCCGAAGCCCGCATGCGCGGCTACCGCCCGGGTCGCTTCTCTTTCAACGTCCGCGGCGGCCGCTGCGAAGCCTGCCAGGGCGAAGGCTATATTCAGATAGAGATGCAGTTTCTACCGGATGTCACCGTGCCCTGTGAGGTCTGCAAGGGTAAGCGCTACAATCGCGAGGCACTGGAAATTCACTTTAAAGGCAAGAACATAGCTGAAATTTTGGACATGAGTGTGGATGAAGCGCTGGCCTTTTTTGAGCACTTCCCTAAGGTGAGAAATAAACTGGAGACGCTGCAGGATGTAGGCTTAAGCTACATCCGCCTGGGTCAGCCGGCACCCACCCTCTCCGGCGGCGAAGCCCAGCGCGTCAAGCTGGCCACCGAGTTATCACGCCGCTCTACGGGCAAGACCCTGTACATTTTGGACGAACCGACCACCGGCCTGTCATTTCCTGACATCGCCTGCTTACTTCAGGTGCTTCAACGACTGGTTGATGCCGGCAACACTGTGGTAATTATCGAACATCACATCGATGTCATGAAAAACGCCGACCATATCATCGACCTTGGACCTGGAGCCGGTGATGAGGGCGGCTACGTCATAGCCACCGGTACGCCTGAAGAGGTGTCACACGTAGAGTCGTCATTTACAGCTAAATATCTTCAGGACGCGCTGGAAAAGCAGGGTGAACGGTTATCTCTAGCCAAGTAATAGCTGCTATTGGGTAACTGAAAGAGCACTAATCGGAAGCTCGCTGTATCTCTCGCGCCATCAGGTTGTCCCGCGCGTATTTAAAGAGCTCCATGGCAGTTGCCGTTAATGGTACTATCAATATAATGCCCCACATACCGGCAATGAACGCCCCCAGAGGCAGCAAAACCAGTATCATAGCCGGATGTATTTTCATAATGCTCCCGTGAATCCTGGGAACAAGCAATATATTTTCCAATAACTGGACACCCAGATAAACAACAGCTACCCAGATTGCCTTTTGTGGGTCGATGGCCAGTACCACAATCACGCCAATTGCTCCGCCAATCCACGGACCTAAAATCGGGACAAATTCCATCAGCCCCTGCAGAGCGGCCAGCGCCGGAGCCAGTTTAATGCCCAGAGCCATCAACCCGATAAAAGTCAGAACAGCCACGACTGCAGACAGCAAAAGCTGGGCACGAATCCATCGTCCCAGCACCCTGTCTACGACCCCCATAACGCCTTTTACATACACAGCTACCTGAGGAGCAAAAGCGGAATAGAAGCTGTTTCTCAATTTTTCCCAATCCTTTAAAATATAAAACAGGAACACGGGCAGTGCAACAAAACTGAGGATTAAACCGAATGTACCGGATACAGCTGTCACACCCTTGGCGAAGGCGGTTTTCAGGGCGTTGCCCAATGTTGTACCCAAGTTTTGAACAATATTTCCGGCCTGCTGCTGTGTTTCCGCAGGCAGCCCCTGTTGAATGACTTGTAACCAACCCTGCACAGTCTTCAAGCCTTCAGAAAAATACTGAGGCGCATTTTTTAACAGGACTGAGAATGAGCTGACTACACCGGTAACTACATAAAAAGTGAATAAACCGATCAGTATTAAAACTACGATAAAGATTGCAGTTATTAAAGAGGTTCGCTGGGCTGACAGCCACCTGCCCTGAACTGGCATTTTCTTTTCAAGCCAGGCAATTAGAGGATATAAAAGATAAGCCAGTATAAGGCCAACTATAAAGGGAAGCAGAACCCGCCAGAAAGTCCAGAGCAACGCCATAACTATGATTATGCCCAGAATAAAAGCAAACAGGCGCCACTGTCTCTTGAAGATATTACCTGAAGTTTCCAAAATTAGCTTATATTAGTATGTTCAGCCCCGAGACGCAACTTCAAATACAATCCGGAGTAATGTAGCGTTGCTTAATGCATTAAAGAAGAACAAGGTGTAAAGAATTCTCAACAATAATATATGCTGGTTATGCTTCCTCCATTTTGGCTCGAGCCCGCTTTATCGTTTCGCCCGCAGTTTCCCGTGCTTTTCTGGCAGCTTCTACGGCCCGTCCCCTGGCCACATCAGCCTTTTCTTTTAACATCTGTCGCGTCTCCGCACCCGGCCGTGGGGCAAACAGAAGCCCGATGGCCACACCTACAGCTGCACCAACGATAAAACCGATTCCAAATCCGGCGCCTCCCTCTCTATCCGCCATTGCAACCTCCTTCCTGCTCATCTTTTTGTTCCTTCTTAAAAAATTTGGTGGCTAACTCAATTCCCTGACCGATGCCACGGATTAAAGCTCCAAAATTAAGTATAGGCTTAACTATCTCTTCCTTAACTGAGGAGGTAATCTCCTTCACTGTTGCCGAGGTTGCCTGCACAGAATCCAATATCGGTTTTGTTTTTCTATACAGCAGATACGCCAGCACGGCGATGAATATGACGACAATTGTTGTAGCCAGCCCAAAAATACAGATAACAAGGTCTCTAAACCACCCTATGTCCATCTGTACACCTCCCTTTTATTTGATTTAAGGCTTTTATTTACCGCGTGCAGCCTTTGGCTTCCTGCGCCGCGCCCTGGCTTTTTCAGGTAAAGCCTTCGGTCGCCGCTCTCGCAGCCAAAGCGTTACACCCACCACAATCACGGCCCAGGCAGCTATAATAATCTCGGCCTGAGTTGACGAAACCAGGCCCTTGCTGACTAAAACGGTGTTGTAGTTGGTAACCAGATATACGAAAGCTGCCAGAAGGAAGAATTTCCATCCCCAACCTTTAGCCAGTCCCCAGCCAGCCAGCGCTGTTGAAGCCACACTCAGTCCCAAAACGAAAAAACTCTCCCAGAATCCTGATAGTGCGGGAAATCCCTGGGTTTGCACCAGCTGCCAGTTCCAGCTGGTACCTGCTATGAAAAAATTATTTGTCCACTGAGTCAACAATATGCCAAATCCAGCACCGGATACAGCCCCTGCTAACAGGCCGAACTTAGGCTCAATGTCTCTATTTTTTCGCCACCAGTAAATCGCCACCGGCATCAGTTTAGCCCCTTCCCAGACCAGCCCGAATATAAAAATTGAAGGTATGCTGATAAGCCAGCCCCAGCTATTAACGGTCTGTAGATTCCATAAGGAAGTAACTAATTTGCTGACTCCGTAGCCCAGGGGGAAAGAGGTAATGACGATAGCAACAGGTGCCAGTATAGCCCCACCGGCCAGTACCGCCCAGAGCCATGGCTTGGACAGAAGCGGCGGCCTGTAACAGGCAAGCCAGATAATACCGAAAACTATAGCTAAGCTCCAGCCCAAGATGCTGGCATTGGACCAAAAGTATGACGTTAAGAAGGTGTACATTTGCTGCAGCAACGGATTTATCTCCTGGATTCTATTATATAAGGTTCTGCTATATTAGTCACCAATTTAATAAGCGAATCGGACAACGAGTCAGACATTGATCATTAGCTCGTTTGATACCAGGTTGGAGCACTTGATATGGGCGGCAACTCAGGGGAAGATTTTTCTTTTATGTAATTATCATAGACGAAATATGCTGCTAAAAGTATAATAGCTATAATTATCAGACCCAGGCATCCTGTAAGCCATGGGTCGGATTTAGATTTCTTCTTCGGTTCCTCTTCGCCGCTTTCAGCCTGCACGGCACGGGCGGCAGGCTGCTTGGGAAACGGCTTCACCTTTTGCGGAGCCGGCCAGAAAAGGCTCTGGCGACACCCCGGGCAATTTACCAGCGTCGAATCAACTATAGCGCCGCAGTACGGGCAATTGTATTGGAATCGCTGCCCGCATGCCTGGCAATGAACCTGACCCACTAAGTTTTGTGCGCCGCATATCGGACAGCGAAAAATCTGCTGCTGCATACTATTTATCAATCCTTATATGCTGGCGTGAGTACTATCTTTTGCTCAGGCAAACAACCAGCCCTTAATTGTAACCCTCCAAGCCCTTTACTTCAAGCGAGTTCATTTGAGCTTGTTTACATATGTCCAATAACGTATACTCTAGCCCAAATCCATAGGAGTCTGGTTTATACAACTTTAGACATGGCCGTAAAAATCGTTACCGACAGCTGCTCTGACATCACACAGAATGAAGCTGCAAAATTGGGCATTACGGTGGTGCCCGCTTACGTTCACTTTGGTAATGAGGTCTATCGCGACGGTGTAGATATTGGCTCAGACCAATTCTACGAGAAATTGGCCGCCAGCCCCATTCACCCTTCAACAGCAGCTCCTTCTCCGGGAGACTTCGCCAGAGTATATGAGCAGATAGCCGAAGAAACAAATGAAATCGTCTCTATTCACGTCACACGCAAGCACAGTGCCATGTACGATTCTGCAATGACAGGGAAAAGTATGGCCAGCGAAAAAGGAGCCAAGATTGAAGTCATCGACTCGCGCGGTGTCACTATGTGGCAGGGACTGGTCGCTATAGTCGCCGCTCACGCTGCTAAAGCAGGGTGCAGCTGGCAACAGGTAATCCATATAGCTTACAAGACAATCAACCAGCTTCGTGCGCTGGCACTTATGGACACTCTCAGGTATGCGGTCAAGGGGGGGCGTCTCGGGAATACTATATTTGCCATCGAATCAAAACTAAACGTCAAGCCTTTGATTACTCTTGTTAACGGTGAAATACGCCCGGCCGGAATAGCCCGCAACCGAGCAAGGGGCATAGACCGACTACGCGAATTCATAAAGAAAACAGCGATTTCTGACATTGCCATAGTACATAGCTTGTCCGCTGAAGATGCCAAAAGCCTTGCCGATTTCGCCAAGTCACTTTTTCCTAATATTGTTCCAAGAATAGACAGGCTTGGGCCGGCACTGGGAGCGCATGGAGGTCCAGGTGCGCTTGTTGTGATCGGCAGGAGCGATACTTAAAATACGAGCTAAGCTGATAGGCGTTTGGTTCAGGTCAGGTGGCTGCCCCTAAGCAACTCGTCCATATCTTTAACCAGTTTTTCCCCTTCCTCAGCCGTCAGACCAAGGTTGCTTTCAAGCTTGCTGATATAACCGTCTAACTCCGGAGACTGCTCTCTCACCTGTTCGATCTTTTGGTTTAGTTCTAATATATCACTGTCAACGTCTTTAAAATTTATGCCCAGTTTAAGGTGTTCATCCAGCAACTCAATAACTTTCTTACACGCCTGCGGGTCTTCTACAGTCATTAAATAAAATGGCACGGGTACCCAGAGGCAGGCACCTGGAATATTCCGATTCCTGGCGGCCCATAGTATATACGAACTAAATGTCGGCCTCTGCTCATCCCGTGTTTCATAATCCATATTATGTACCACATCATAGGCGGCCAGCTTTTTCTTCATATTAGGCGAATTAACTACGGACAATACGGTCCGCTGCGCGGTATGAGCCCCTGGCAGCACCATACCACCGACAGTATATATTTCTTTGATTTTAAAATATTTTTGTGCAGCATCTAGAATAATGTTAATAAAGCCATACCAGTCTAACCTTGGTATATCGCTTTTAAAAATTACCAGGTTTCTATTCTTGCATCCGAGAAATTTACTTTCAGGAAATTGGGCAACATCGTTTTCCACCGTAACGCCGCCAAGTGAGAAGAAACCTTCAGGACTGACTTCAGCCAGTACTTTACACTTCAGCCCTCGAGTCAGATAATCGGCGATTTTAGGGCCCAACCTGCCTACATCCTGGTTCCAGAGCACTACCAGAGAAGAGGAATCGAACCTTCGCCTGGTAAGAAGCTTGAACGAATTTGTCTCAGTCAAATTAATCTGTTCCTGCGTCCTTCTTGAATAATTTATCTATTTCTTGCAGAATTTTCCTTTTGTCTTCTTCTGTTATAGGTTTTGGAGGCTTTGAATAAACTACATATTTCAGTTTATCGAGCTGTTCCTTGATCTCCGGAGGAAGCTTTTCATAAACACTTTCGATCTCGCTGTCACTCTGTTGTATGAGTGCATCAACTTCGTCCACTGATATTTTGAGACCAAGTGCGACACCCAGCACTTCGAGCACCGCCTTGGAGCCTTTGGGGTAAGGTATCGGGAAGCCGTGGACATAAATCGGTATCTCGCCCATCACGCATATGGCTTCTAACCCTCTTTTCTTGGCCACTCCCAATAACAGGCCGTTGAGCCCGGTAATGTTACCCTGGCCGTCCCTGCCCTCAACCTCTGACATCAAAATTGTATTTTCGTAGCTTCTTACTTCGTTGAGCAGATCGCTCATGTTCGGCACCACCCATACTCTCGACCTGGTAGTGTGATGTATGGGTGCAACGGCTGCACCTGACGTGTATATCCGTTTACAGCCAAATCTCACCGCTACGTCAACGACAAGATTAGCCATTTTGTAAGCTTTTATTCCCTCCGCATAGGCGCCACCACTTTCTGTTGGCTGTTCTTCGCCAATAAAGAACAACAGGTCTTTTCCAGCGGTTTTTTTGAAATAGAATTTGTTATGAGGGAACTCCAGACTTTTCAGTTCGCCGTCTTTTATTACTACCTTTCTTGGGTAGAAGAACTCAAATGACTCAATCTCACCCAATTCCTCTGCCGCCACCATTCTTCTGAGCATGTCTACAGCCATGATGCCGATGTTGCCGATTCCCGGCCAGCAGGCAATCAAGACAGGATTTACCAACTTTGGTGCTTTGTATATTCTGACTCCCATTGCTCCTCGCTTTTACATTTCCAACCCTTATTCGATAGTATAGCATCACAGATATAGGATGACTAGAGCACTTCCCGGGTTCGTATACCGGTTAAACAAGACCAAAGCAGGTGGGCTGTGATAAACTAAATCCCATAAAAATTGCAGAGGCAGCTTATTGTTCAAAAAAATACACGTATTTCGGGTTAAGCCGGGCCAGGAATTGCTTGACAGTATTACAGGTTATTGCCTTAAATCGGGCATCTCTTCAGCTATTATTATCGGTATCATCGGTTCATTGGAGAACGCCACGCTTGACTTTTTAAAAGCCTTGCCGGGCAAATACCAGGGTGTCGATTATGGAGGTCCTTTGGAAATCGTCTGCGCCCAGGGCTCTGTGGCCCTAAAGGACAATAAACCGATTGTCCATATACATATTCAGCTATCCACAGAGAATAATTGTTGCGGCGGACACCTGGCTAGAGCCATTGTGTTTTCTACCGCTGAGGTAAGCCTGGGAGAACTGGACTACCAGCTTGTGCGCCGGCTGGATGACTACACCGGCCTGAATGAACTGGTCGACTAAAATATAGATGTCTTATTAACTTGGACAACGTAATAGAACAGCTGCACCCAATCTTTAAGCCTGAATCTATGGCTGTGTTAGGCGCCTCTGACAGACCGGGCAAATGGGGATACGTGATGGTTCAGAGGCCCCTTAACGCCGGGTTCGACGGAGCTGTATATCCGGTAAACCCCAATAAGAAGGAGATACTCGGCTTGACCACTTATGGCAGCGTACTCGATATTCCCCAAACTATCGACCTGGCGGTTATAGTTGCACCGGCTGCCGTAACGCCCGAACTAATGCACGAGTGCGCCGTCAAAGGAGTAAAGGGGGCTGTTGTTATTTCTGCCGGATTCGCGGAGGCTGGCGAGCAGGGTAAAGCGCTGGAAGACAAAGTGGTAAGAATAGCCAGAGAGGCGAGAATAAGATTTGTGGGTCCCAATTGCATGGGCATCTGGAGTGCTGCTGGAAAGCTAAACCTTAGCTTCGACCAGGCCCCTAAAGCCGGAGCCATCGCCTTCGTTTCACAGAGCGGCACCTTCGGTGGCTACCTCTCCGAAATAGCCAGTGCCAAGGGCTATGGATTGAGCAAATTTATTAGCGTCGGTAATCAGGCGGATATTACAGCTTCCGAATATCTAGAATATCTGGCTGCAGATAATAACACAAAAGTTATCGTTTTTTATATAGAAGGTTTCAAAGACGGCAGAGGATTCTTCCAGATTGCTAGAGAAATCATAAAACAGAAACCTGTCATTATTTTCAAGGGCGGCAGCACCGCTGCCGGTTCCAGAGCCACGCTATCCCATACCGCATCCCTGGCCGGTTCAGAAGAGGTATTTGATGGCATGTGCCGTCAGGCAGGATTGATAAGGGCCAGCGAAGCCATACAAGCCTTTGAAATCGCTGAGGCGCTCGGGGGAGAACCTCTGCCGGAGGGAAATCGGGTAGCAATCATGGGCAGCGGTGGCCAGGGTGTCGTAGTTACCGACGCCTGTGTCTCTTTAGGGCTTGAAGTGCCGGAGTTCGATGCACAAACAATGAGCAGCATTCAGAAACTTCTGCCGGCCCACGCTCCTCCAGCCAGAAATCCGGTCGACTTTGCCGGCAGCTATCGCACTACCCTCAACGAGGTACTGGTAATAGAAAAGCTTATCAGCCTCGATTATATCGACGGCGTCATAACCAATGTTCCCGTAAATCCGATGATCTGGGGGCTGAAGCCTGCAACAACCGATAAGAACAAGGACTTATCGGAATCGATTGAGGCTTCACTGCAAGCCTCCAGACGTTTTGCTAATCTTCCACAGAAATATGGTAAGCCTATAGTCACGGTACGCTTCCGGAGGACAGACGACCCGACCGTTGCTATTTTAAAGGAGGCCGGTATACCTGTATATGACACTCCGGAACAGGCGGCACGGGCCATGGCTGCCCTGGTCAAATATGCCGGAGCCCGGAGGTCGGCTGGCCTGATTTAAGGATCCGAAGAGGCTCATAATAATCTTGACACTATCTCGACGCAAAAGCTATACTTTTCGGCGGGGCCATTAGCTCAGACGGTTAGAGCACGGTCCTGATAAGACCGGGGTCTGTGGTTCGAGTCCACAATGGCCCACCAGCCTCACTCAAAAACTATCCAAATAATAGAATCTATAACCCTTAGGTGCAGTCAGTACATTAAAACTAATCTAATAATCCGGCCACCCTCGTCATACAGGCTCCACGCTAAGCTGATTCTTCTAAATATGGTAGGCCGCTTATCTTTTATAGGTTGACCATGATGGCATCGCCGTCTACTCTTACCTCGAAAGATTTTTCCGGATTCGATGCTGGGCCTTTTACCACCGCTCCCGTCTTCACATTAAAGATTGAGCCATGGCAGAGACACCGGACATTTTCTCCGTTTAGAGTCCCGTCCGATAGCTTGCACCCTCTATGAGTACAAATGTTACCAATGCTGTAATAAGACCCGCCTACGTTAGCAATGAGTATCTTTTGGCCGCTGTTTTCAAAGCTTATCATTCTGCCGGCGGCCACGTCCTTTATCGATGCAGCTTTAACTTCCATGTTTGTCCTCCTTCATCACTGCTTAGTGAACTTCGCCTGCCCTAAGTTTCATTCTACTCGATTTCTTTCAGCAACGCCACAGGTATAAAAAATTTAATGCTTGACATAGTATCGGTATTAGAATTAACATCTACCAGGCACTCCGTTCCTAAAATACATCAAGCAGGAGATATATCTATGGCCTTAAAAATGTCAATAAAAGAAGCCAAAGAGCGAGCTATCGAGTTGATGCATCGTGGTTACCACTGAGGTCCGGGCGTCCTGCAAGTTATGTGGGAAGCTTATGGACTGGGTAACGAGGAACTTCTCTGGTCGGGAATCGCCTTTACGGGAGGCATCGCCGGACAACAGAAGGCACCATGCGGAGCGGTATCGTCGGCTGCAATTTGCCTGGGTTTGCGTCACGGACATTTTGCCACCGATAAACAAAAGGCTAAACAAGCCCGCTACGATGCACGCCAGCAAGCCAGTGAAGTGGTAAATGCATTCAGCGATAAGTTCGGCTCCATCTCCTGTCTCGATTTGGTTGGAATCGATTTTTCAAAACCCGGTGAGTATCAGCGCTTCCAGGAATCGGGGGTATTCGAAGAAAAATGTGACCGGTATGTCCAGTTCATTATTGAGACGCTTTATCAGATGGATGACAAGATAGGGACCGCCAAAGTGCCCCAAGAGGTGACGATATATACCAAACCAGGCTGCCCGTTTTGTGCCGCGGCCAAGCAGGACCTTGAAGAGCGCGGCATTACGTACAAAGAATTAAGTGCCGATGACGACCCGAAAATTGCGCAGGAAATCATGCGTCTTTCAGGTGGAGAGGGTATAGTCCCCATTTTGGTAATCGGTGATGAGGTCAAGGTAGGTTTCGGCGGCGGTTGAGCCATCTAGATTGCGGCAGTTGGCCGCGTCCAAAACCCGCTGTAGACCAGATGTAAATTAAAGAGCTGGGATTACATGGATTCCCAGCTCATTCAAATTCCAGTTAAAAACTGCTGTCTAGCTTTTGCCTATCCTGAACATTTTAGTTCCGCACACCGGACAACTGCCTTGGGTCGCCGGTTTGCCATTCTTCATCTTTATACTCTTCGGATCCTTCATTTCCCTTTTGGTGCGGCACTTCATGCAGTATGCTTGCATTTCCTTCCTCCTTAAGGATACACAATAAACTATCACGAGTGAAATGTCAATAGTACGAACGTCATTAATCGTTAAAAAATCAAAATTGACAGACCTATTTACAGGTACATTTCTGTCGTCCTAAAACCGCTTGACAAGGTTGTTAACTAATGTTAGATTTGTGCTTACTTACTGGAGGTCAGCTTATCATGGTAAAGTACGGCACGCAAGAATGGTATGACGTATATAAAGAGGAAATCAACCAGAGCAAAGCCTACGAGGAGGCAGCCAGGACTTGGGAAGGCGATTTCTATTTCATAACCGAGAAAGGTGGGCCGGTAAAGGAACCAATCTACGGCTACGTAGACCTGTACCACGGTAAATGTCGGGCATCGGAGGTGGTTACCAACACTAAGAAATATAATCCTGAATTCATCATTCAGGCGCCTTACCATATCTGGAAGAGGATATGCCTCAAGCAGCTCGATTCCACCCAAGCGCTTATCACAAAGCAGTCCAAGCTTATGACGGGCAGTAGGGGCACCATGGCTAAAATAATGCGTTACACCAAAGCTGCCAATGAGCTTACTAATATAACTGCTCGCATAGATACAGAGTGGTTAGACTAATAATTTCTAGTACTGCAATATAAAAAATACGAGGAAGGGAGGTTTCGTTATGGCCAAGTTCTTTACCCAAGAGTGGGGCGAACTATTCAAGGAGGCGATTAATAACAATAAGGCCTACGAGGAGGCAGCGAGGACCTGGGAGGGTGATTTTTATTTTGTCATGGAGCCAGGCGGACCGGTTAAAGAGACAGCTTATACCTACATAGACCTGTACCATGGTAAATGCCGGAAGATAGAACTAATCACTGATCCGAGCAAGCATAAACCTGAATTCACCATGACAGCTCCCTATTCCGTCTGGAAGCGGATAGCCACTAAGGAACTTGACCCGATAAAGGCCATGATTACCAGACAGGCCAAGCTCTCCGGAAATATGGCCAAAATCATGCGGTACGTCAAGGCAGCAAACGAGCTTACCGTAAGTACCACAAAAGTACCGACCGAGTGGCTGGACTGAGATTTTATGAATGATTCTTTAAAACAATTCAGTCTGGGAAGGTAGGAAATATGGCCAAGTTCTTTACTCAACAGTGGTGCGATTTATACCAGCAGGCGATTAATAACAGCAAGGCGTACGAGGATGCAGCGAAGACATGGGAGGGCGACTTTTACTTTGTTATGGAGGCTGGTGGGCCGGTTAAAGAGACAGGTTACATATACATAGATCTCTATCATGGCAAATGCCGAAAAATAGAAGTCGTCGCCAACCCTAACAAATATAAACCCGAATTCACTATAAAAGCAACATACCCCGTCTGGAAGCGCATAGCTACCACGGAACTCGACCCGATAAAAGCAATGATTAGCTTACAAGCCAAGCTTTCCGGAAACATAGTTAAAATTATGCGTTACGTGAAGGCAGCTAACGAGCTTACCACAAGCACCACAAAAGTATCGACTGAGTGGCTGGACTAGGCTACTGGCCGTTTAAAAATATAAAGGGGGTTATTATGTGGACTTTCTCCTGCCCGTTTATTGCCTACGGCGATAATGCACTTGAATACCTGGCGCAGATTCAGGGAAAAAAAGCTTTTATTGTCACAGATAAAAATATCGTAAAACTTGGCTTGGTGAAATTGGTGACCGACCAGTTAGATACAGTAAATATCAAATGGCAGATATTCGATGAAGTAGAACCAGAGCCTTCACTGGAGACCGTTAAAAAAGGTGGAGTAGCCGTGGGAAAATACCAGCCTGACTGGGTAATAGGTATCGGTGGCGGCTCATGTATGGATGCGGCCAAAGCCATTATCATCCTACTGGTCAAGCCCGACCTCGAGCCCGACTGCATCATCGCTTCCGATACCTACAACTTCAGGGCCAAAGCCAGGCTAATGGCTATTCCCACTACCAGCGGCACAGGTGCCGAGGCCACCTGGGCAATAATTCTCACAGATACAAAAGAAAACCGCAAACTTGGCCTTGGTACCACAGAATGTATGCCGGATGTAGCCATACTCGATCCGGTTATGGTTGCCGGGATGCCGCCTCTTATTACGGCTGACACAGGCATGGATGTACTCACACATGCCATCGAGGGATACGCTTCAACCTGGGGAACCAGCATCACCGATGGACCGGGACTGGTTGCTACCAGGAAAACCTTTCAATACCTAACTAAAGCATATAGAGACGGCAACGACCTAGAGGCCCGCAAGGAAATGCAGAACGCCGCCATATTAGGCGGTATGTCATTCGGTAATTCCATGGCTGGCCTGGGCCACAGCACAGGGCACGCCCTAGGAGCACTTTTCCACGTCCCGCATGGACGTACAGTCGGTCTGTTCCTGCCGTATACCATGGAATACCTCGTAAACGGCTCCGAAGAGACAACGACTAAATATGCCGAGATATCGCGCTACTGCGGCATTTCATCAGCGGACTCCGATAAGGAATGCGCCAAAACCCTGATAGCCAGAATCCGCTCGCTGGCCAAGGAAATCGGCCAGCCTCTTTCGGTCAAAGACTGCGGTATCGACAAAGCCAAGTATGAAGAATCGGTTCCCGGGCTGATAGATAGAGCTCTGAACGAAGTTATGACTATGACGGTCACCCGCGTTCCGGGTGAAGAAGACTTGGGCAAAATCTTTCGCTACGCCTACGACGGCAAAAGCATCGACTTTTAGTCTATTTTTTAATATGAATACAGGAGGATACCATGAATGGATATCATGGTAAATTACTTATAGCCGATCTTACCAAGGGAACACTAATCGATGAGCCTCTAAACGAGAAATATGCCCGCGATTTCGTAGGCAGTACGGGGCTGGCTGCACGCTATTTATTTGATATGGTCGATGAAAAAACAGATCCGTTAGGGCCGGATAACGTGCTGATTCTTATGCCCGGCCTTTTTAATAGCACCAGCGGGCCGAGTGTCTGCCGCTGGGGAGGCGCTACGAAATCTCCTTACACCGGTCATTACGGCGACGCCAATGCCAGCGCCTGGTTTGGCGCCGAACTTAAACACGCCGGCTACGATGGCATCATATTGAAAGGCAAGTCGCCAAAGCCTGTGTATATTTATGTCAAGGATGGCAAGGCCGAATTAAAAGACGCCGGCTCACTCTGGGGTAATGATACCTTCAAGACACAGGAGGAAATAAAGAAGGCACACAATGATAACCGGACGCAGATTGCCTGCATTGGACCCGCTTCTGAGAATCTGGCGCTATGCGGCAATATAATGTCCGAGTACGGCCACAGTTTAGGCCGCGCCGGTCTTGGCTGCGTTATGGGTTCCAAGAACGTCAAGGCAGTAGCTGTACGGGGTAAGATAGACCTGCCAATGCACGATGCCGAGAAGTTCCGTGAAGCGGCCCGACAAGCCATGAAAGAAGTAAAAGAAGGCTTTTTTACACAATGGATGCACGAGGGCGGCACGGCATCTTGGGTAGAC
>Ga0209610_1000558_pt1 | contig 19611 bp, 17 predicted proteins | sample LakKivw275mmetaG_FD_184137 | JGI IMG/M metagenome (GOLD analysis project Ga0209610, IMG submission 184137) | Anoxic lake water microbial communities from Lake Kivu, Rwanda to study Microbial Dark Matter (Phase II) - Lake Kivu water 275m metaG... | ecosystem: Environmental > Aquatic > Freshwater...
ACATGTTTCTGGCTTTCAGAAGTGAGCAGAAAACTCAGGAAATCGCCTGCCAGTTGTTTGTTACCGGCTTTGTCAGGAATCGCAGCGCTTTCCAGATAAAGAAAACTGCCTTCTTGCAGCAGGGAAACCCTCAGCGGCAAAGCATCTGGATTGTTTTCTTTCAGCCAGGCAGGAGTGGTCGAAAAACCGATCGTCAATCCGCATTGCCCTGTCTGCATAAGGTCAAGAGCAGTCCGGTAGCTGTCACTGACGCTGTGCACATTCTTTTTTATGCTTTGCCAGAACTGGCGGAATCCGTCATTGCCAAACATGGCAACGCTCCACAGTAAAACTGCTCTTCCCACTTCGTCAGTTTTCGGAGAGCAGATCACGAGGTGACTCTGAAAACGCGAATCCTGCAGTTCACCAAAAGATTGCGGTGGCTCTGTGATCAGTTGTTCGTTGTAGAGCAGGGCAAGATAACCAAAGCCGTATGGGATCACTCTCTGCTTGCTGTCCCAGAGCAGGATTTTGCTGATGGGTCTGTTTTTCAAAACAGCGGTCGGACTAAACTGTTCCAGATCCTCTTCTGACAAAAGCAGGCAATTACTCAGTCCCAACACCAGATCAAATTTGCGAAGCTCTTTTTCGTCACGGATGAGCTCCAATAGTTCGTCGCTGTCTGAGACTGTATCCAGAACCACTTTACAGCCATGCTCAGATTCAAAGGCAGGGATGATGGATTTGAGCAATCCTGAGCTGCGGATCTCTTCTAAAGCAACAATATTTAAAGTCTTATCTGAGGTCTCGGCTCGTGAATCTGCATCGTCTTTTTTGCTGCAGCCCGATATGGAAACAAACATAACTAAAAAAGCAAGGCACAGGACAGGGATCAACCTGTAGAAGGGCTTTCCGCTCAACCATTGCCTCCAAACAGGATCCAGGCAACGGCAAAGTCCATGACCAGAATGAAGATGGCGGAATAGACCACGGTCTGGGTGGTGACCCTGCCCACTCCTTCAGCGCCGCCGGTTGCTTTGGAACCGGTGTAGCAGCCGATGGAAGTGATGATAAGCCCGAAAAAGATGGATTTGACCAGTCCGCCCCAAAGGTCGGAAGGATGGAAATAGCTTTTCAGACTGCTGAAAAAAGTGTGATAGTAGATGCCGTAGCGCAGGAAGGAAAAGAACCAGGCAGAGACAATGCCGATCAGGTTGGCAAAAATGGTAAGCAAAGGAAAGATGATGATGCCTGCCATGATGCGGGGCAGATAAAGAAAATCAACGGGTTCGACCCCCAGAGTCTTGAGCGCGTCGATCTGCTCACTGACCTGCATGGTGCCGATCTCCGCAGCCATGCTGGCTCCCACCTTTCCGGTCAGAACCAAAGCGGTCAGAACAGGCGCCAGTTCCATCATGGTGGATTTTCCGACCAAAACTCCAATGTATTGAACAGGAAAATACCCTTTGGTCTGATACACTGCCTGCACGGCGGTGACCAGACCTGTGAAAGCTGCTGTTATTCCTATCAGGACAAGGGATTCGAAACCGATGCGGTGCATCTGGCGCAGGAGTTCATTACGCCTGTGAACAAGCCTCGGCAGATACCTGAAACAACTGAACAGAAAGAGAAAATAGCTGCCGGTCTGTGCCAGCCAATCAATAATCATGCGTGGTGTCGAGGTTCTGGAATGTGGTGATCTCAGAGACGAACCTGAGCTTGGCAACACCTGTGGCGCCGTGACGGTTCTTGGCAATGATGATCTCAGCTAAGCCTTTGACCTTTTCCAGTTCAGCTTCAAAGTCCGTTTCCTCGGTTTTAGGGCCTTTGCCTTTTTTCGCTTTTTCCTGTAATAGCTTGAGATAATACTCATCACGATAGATGAACATGACAAGGTCAGCGTCCTGTTCAATGGCACCTGATTCACGCAGGTCGGACAGCACGGGACGCTTGTTGTCGCGCGCTTCCACCAGACGGTTGAGCTGAGACAAGGCGATGACAGGGATGTTCATATCCTTGGCGAGAACTTTTAGGGCACGGGAGATATCAGAGATCTCCTGCTGGCGGTTGTCCTTGAACTTGGGATTGGTCATAAGCTGCAGATAGTCTATGATAATGAGGTCCAGGCCGCCCAACTGAGCAGCCAGACGACGCGCCTTGGCTCTGATCTCGAGAGGTGTGTTGGTACCCTGGTCATCAATGTAGATCGGCTTGTTGGTAAATGCTTCAGCGGCTTGGGAGATGCGGATGATCTTCTGTTCGGTCAGGCCGTAACCTTTGAGCATTGTGTCCATGCTGACCTCAGAAGCGCTGCTGAACAGTCGCATGAGGATCTCGTCGTTGGACATTTCCATCGTGAAGATCGCCACTCTTTTGTTCAGATTAACGGCAGCGTGGGCAGCGATGTTTAGAGCAAAAGATGATTTTCCCATGGAGGGGCGGGCTGCCAGAACGATCAATTGCCCAGGCCTGAAACCGCCGGTGAGATTGTCCAGATCGGAAAAGCCGCTGGCCACACCCAGAACCGGCACATGGGTGGAGGCCACCTGTTCCACCATGCTGAGGATCTCGTGCGAGATCTCGTCGACCTTGACGAAGCCTTGCTCCTTGGGCATTTCAGCGATGGCAAAGACCGCCTGCTCCGCTTCATCGACGATCGTGCGCACCGGTTTGTCTGCCTGATAACAAGATTCGATAATGCCGTTGGAAGCAACGATCAATTGTCTGAGCAGAGCCTGCTCAACCACAATGCTGAGGTGATAATCAAAATTGGCGCTGGAGACCACAACATTGGAAAGCTCATTGATATAGGGAATGCCTCCGACTTTTTCCAGCAGGTTAGCCCTTTCCAGACGGTCTATCAGTGTGATGGCATCGATCTCAGTCGTTTCCATGAAGAGTTCCTGCATGGTGCGCAGGATGATCTTGTGGGCTGAGCGATAGAGATATTCTTCCTTGAGTTTCTCAATGCCTTTGACGGCAGCGTCCTTGTCGATCAGCATGGCAGACAGAACTGCAGCTTCAGCATTGATATTGGAAGGCAGGGAGCGCTGTGAGATCTGAGTTGTTTCAGCCGGTGTTTCTTTGCGTTTGGGCATAATGTTACTGCCTTATTTCTTCTTGAACTTTTTCTTGAGAGCTTTGACCACAGCCGGTGCAACAAAGTCTGTCAGGTCACCTCCCAGTTCAGCCAATTGCTTTAACATGCTGGAAGAGAGATACAAATAACGCAGGCTGGGAACCAGGAACAGGGTTTCGATTTCGGGGGCAATCTTCTTGTTTGTAAGTGCCAGAGACAGCTCATACTCAAAGTCAGAAACAGCACGCATGCCGCGGATCATGATCCGGCATTTCTGTGCTTTGGCAAAATCCACCACCAGCCCCTGGAACGACATCACTTTCACATTTTTCAGATGCGCAGTTGATTGCTTGCAGAGATCCACCCTTTCTTTCAGGGAGAAGAGATTATCTTTGGCAGTGTAGTCAGCTACGGCAATGATGACCTCATCAAACAAGGCGGCAGCTTTTTCGGCAATGTTGACGTGCCCCAGGGTTATGGGATCGAAAGTGCCTGGATAAATGGCTTTGGTTTTCATTTCAGCGCTTCCTGTCTGAGTTTCTCTATCTCGTCAATCTCTTTGGGGATTGAACTTGAGAGATTTTTATGACCTGTTTCCGTGACCAGGATGTCATCTTCGATGCGGATGCCGAGATTTTCTTCAGGGATATAGATGCCGGGTTCGACTGTGATTACATTTCCCTCTTCCAGAACGGAATCACGGGTTCCCAGGTCATGCGTGTCCATGCCCAAATGGTGACTGATGCTATGCATGTAATATCTGCGGAACTGCTCCTTTTCCTGGATCAGGCCAAGCCGGAGCAGTGCTTGCTGGATCAGTTCATTGGTCTTTTCGTTGAGCTGAACCAGACTGACGCCGGGTTTGATCATTGCGATGATTTCCTTCTGAACAGACAGGACTTCCTCGTAGACCTGTTTCTGGCGGGGTGTGAACTTGCCTGAGACAGGGAAGCAGCGTGTGATATCAGCACTGTAATTCAGCCAGGAAGCACCCACGTCCATCAGTACTACATCCTCTGGACCGATCCGGCACTTGTTCTCCTTGTAATGCAGGGTGGCAGCATTTATCCCGCTTGCTATGATTGGCGCAAATCCCCAGTTCTGGGCACCATTTTTCTGCATCTGATAGAACATCTTGGCTTCCAGTTCATATTCCATCATGCCGGCTTTGGCTTTCTGCATGACTTTAGCAATGCCCAGGCCGGTCAGGTCGATCGCTTTCTGCATCTGTTCTATCTCCCAGTCCGACTTGACAGAACGGATGGGCCTGATCAGATTATTGATGTTTTCTATCACGATGTTGGTGTAGATATTCCTGATGGGCTGGAGCATGAACATGGGATAGGATAAAGGCCTGTTGAGAGCGGGATTGCCAATGTTCGACCAGATCTTTTTAAGCACTGGGCACAGACCGCTGAGCGCAGTGTAAAACTCATCAAGATAGAGCACAGTCTCAATGCCTGATTGCTCTTTTGCCTCTTCTTTGGTCATCTTCTTGCCATCCCAGACTTCGCGTTCCGGAATTCCTCTCTGGATAAACAGATATTCGTGTGCTTTCTCCTTCAATTTGAAGAGGCAGAAGACCGCATCCGGCACAGGTAAACCGGTCAGATACAAAAAGTTGTTGTCTTGGGTGAATTTGGAAATTCCTTCCTGTTCCATATTGGCAAACACGATCGCCATCTGGTTTTCTTCCATGGCAAGGGCAAGTTTGGCTCGTCTGGATTGAGTAAGTTCAGCGTTCATGCGAATTCTCCATCTGAATTTTTAAGCATCCATAGCAGCCATCGTAGCCCGGAGGGTCGAAAATAAAGCTTTCTCTCCTGACTGCCAGGATATGATTTATGATTTCCTGAGGCAGGTTGTTGTCAAGCAGTTCCTGTATGTTTTCTTCTGAAGCAGTCCAGAGACTGATCTCTGTTTCGAAGGCAGACAGGCACTTCCTGAAATATGACATTACTTTACTGCTGCTGACGTTTTTTGTGCCTGAAGCAAAAGCAATCACTTCGATCAAGGGAAGCAGATGCATAAAATTCGGAGGTTTGGTTTTCAATGCTGAATCCGTCAATTGCTCTGCCCTGCTTTTCACACCCTGCAGCATTTTTTTGCCACAAACCGGACAGCAATACTCTTCCGGTTCCCTATCAGTAAAGAAAACCGGCGTGCTATCAGGATGCCGGTCTGCCCTGTGCCCGGTAAGGTAATATCTTCCCTCGGATGGCAGAAACTCTGCTGTCAGTAAGACTTTGTTTGACCTGATGGCATTTATAATAGCTTCATAAGAGAGTTCATCCGTGTCCAGAATGGTGAATTCCCTGCCCACCCTGTTCAAAGCAGAACTATGGCAATCGCTGTTGGAGATGAAAGTTCTGCCCTGCAGATCAGGAATTCTGCAAAGCATTTCAGGATCAGCGCTCAGGCCTGTTTCCACGGCGTGTATATGTTTTGTGAAATTACCATAGAATTCTTTCCAACTGCTCAGATTGTTTTTGCTGCCCAGAATTCCATCCGGAGTCAGCACATGCGCCGGAATGATCTCTATCAGAGGATTTATGGATTGTATGGCATTGAGACTATCTTCCAGTTCTGCCTGATCCCTGCAAGTGAAAAAAGGCCTGGCGATAGTGTTCTTGTAGCCCTTTTTCTGCATCCAGTCAATGGTTTTTGTGATGGAAACGTCATCCGGAAACAAGATTATGTGATGAGCGATTATCTTGTTGCGGTAGTCTTTGAGACTGACTGTGAAGATAACTTCCGTTTGCCGGATGAAGTGTGCTTGGGTGCCTTTGAGCTGATACAGATTGCCTGAAGTTGCTTGCAGTAGGGAGCGGAATTCCTTTTGCCAGGGAGGGTAAAGACAATCGCCAATACCGAAGACCTGAATCCCTTTATAGTTCATCGTTTCTGCCAGAGAGGCCAGGCTGATGTTTCCGACCCCTCCGGCATAGCTGGAATGAGAATGCAGGTCAACTGCAATTGCCATTTATATCATTGCATTGCTGCTCAGCTTAGTTGGCAGCTTTCTTTTTTTCTTTTTCTTTGAAGGTCAGGATTGGTTCTTTGGAATTACGGACCACTTCAGGAGAAATGGTGCAGGTGGCGATCTCAGGCCTGTCTGGCAGGTCATACATGATGCCCAGCATCATCTTTTCCATGATGGACCTTAGTCCGCGCGCACCGGTCTTCTGTTTGATCGCAATCCTGGCGATCTCTTTCAGTGCTTCATCCGTATAAGTCAGCTTCACGCCGTCCATATCGAAATACTTCTGATACTGCTTGCAGATAGCGTTCTTGGGTTTGGTCAGGATCTCGATCAGTGCTTCCTCGCTGAGTTCATGCAAAGTGCAGATGATCGGCAGTCTGCCAATCAGTTCAGGGATCAGGCCATACTTCAGCAGGTCGGTGGATGCGGTATGGTCAAAGATGCTGGCGTCATTAAGCTTTTCGCCCAGCTTGACGTCAAACCCGACGGTGCGTTTTGCCAGTCTTTCCTGGATGATCTTTTCCAGGCCGAAGAAGGCTCCGCCTGCGATAAACAGGATATTAGTGGTGTCCATTTCGATGAAATCCTGCTGCGGATGTTTGCGTCCGCCTTTGGGCGGCACATTGACCTTGGTGCCTTCCAGGATCTTCAGAAGCGCTTGCTGCACACCTTCACCCGAAACGTCTCTGGTGATGGAAGGCGTCTCTGATTTGCGGGAGATCTTGTCCAGTTCATCAATATAGACAATGCCCTTTCCCGCTTTGGCTATGTCATAATCAGCATTCTGCAGAAGCCTGACCAGAATGTTTTCCACGTCCTCGCCGACGTAGCCGGCTTCGGTCAGAGTGGTGGCGTCGGAGATGGCAAACGGCACCTTCAGAAAGCGTGCCAAAGTCTGCGCGATCAAGGTTTTGCCCGATCCCGTCGGCCCGATCATCATGATGTTGCTTTTTTCCAGGTCCACGTCATCGTCGTGTTTCTGCATGAAGATGCGTTTGTAATGATTATAAACCGCGACGGAGATCACCTGTTTGGCGTTTTCCTGTCCGATCACGTACTGATCCAGATAACTCTTTATCTGGCTGGGTTTTGCCAGTTCAAACTCAGCTTCTGTTTCCTGCGGTTTATCCTGGTCCACGATCGTGTGGCACATGGCGATGCATTCGTCACAAATGTTACCGGCGATACCGCGAATCAGGGTCTTGACTTCTGCTTCCGGTCTGCCGCAGAAGGAGCAGCTTAAAACTTTATATTTATCCATACAGACCTCTTGTAATGGTTATTTGCGGTGCCTCAGAACTTCGTCAATGATGCCGTATTCCTTGGCTTCCAGCGAGCTCATGAAGAAATTGCGATCGCTGTCTTCTTTCAGTCTTTCCAGGCTCTGGCCTGTGTGCAGGTGCAGGATGTCATTGAGTTTGTCTCTCAGGTAAAGGATTTCCTTGGCCTGGATCTCGATATCGGCTGCCTGGCCCTGAGCTCCACCCATCGGCTGATGGATCATGACTCTGCTGTTGGGCAAAGCGATTCTTTTGCCTTTGGTGCCGGCAGCGAGCAGAACTGCGCCCATGCTGGCGGCCTGGCCGATGCAGAGAGTGCTGATATCGGGCTTGATGTACTGCATGGTGTCATAGATGGCCAGCCCTGATGAAATGATGCCTCCGGGGCTGTTGATATACATGAAGATGTCTTTTTCCTGGTCTTCGCCTTCCAGATGGATGAGCTGCGCCACGACCGTATTGGCGACGTTGTCGTCGATGGGGCCGCTGATAAACACGATCCTGTCTTTCAGCAGGCGGGAGTAGATGTCATAAGCCCTTTCCGTTCTGCCGATCTGTTCGATCACGATGGGTATGTAATTCATTATTTTACCTCCGATTCTATCGGGTTCCGGCTGTTTCATTATTTTACCGGCTCTGTATCAGTTTTGGTTTCAGGTTCTGTTTCTGCTTCAGGAGCGGGATCTTCCGCTATCACAAAGTCACAGGTATCTGCTATCTTATGCAGGATCAGGTAGTTGCCCACCGTTTCCGTAAATTCTTCACTTTCCATGGTCTTCTTATGTTTCTCTTTCCAGTCCTCGACGCTCTGGTCGCTGAGTTTTGCCTCGTGATCGATGTATTTGGCAATGTCTTCTTCCGTCGGCTCCATCGTATATTGCTTTCTCAAAGCTTTCATCAGGTACATGTTGATGAAGTCCTGCGTGATCTGATACCGGATCTGGAACTCATAATACTTGCGCCACTGTGCGTCAGTGATCTTATATTGGTCAAGTTCTTTTTCTGCCAGGTACTGGATCGTTTTTTCCGGCAGATCGAACCTGTTATCGATATAAAGTTTTGTGATCAGGGCATTTACCTTGATGTTCTGATTCTTGAGGACATTCTTTTCCTTCAGTTCCTCAGTGATTTTCTTCCGCATTTCTTTTACATTGTCAAACTCCAGATCCTTCGCAAATTCGTCATCGATCTCCGGCAACCTGGTCCTGCGGATGGCATTGACCATGAAGGCGGCTTCCAGAGTACCTTCGTGGTGAGCATGCTCCGCATCCTTGAAGATGTGATGAATGTAATCATGACCCAGACTGAGCTGGAAAGAATCGCCGATCTTCTTGCCCAGAGCGGCTTCCGCTATCTGCGGCTCGCGTTCCTTATTGATGAAGGACTTGTAGTTGGCAGTGTGCTCAACGCCTTCCAGGACAGCTTTCACCTCAAATTCGACTTCGTCGTTCTCAATGATCTCGTCTTCCACGTCGATCATCGTGGCGTTTTCCTTGCGCAGTTCCTCGATGTAGTGGTCCACTTCGTCCTGCAGTTCCAACGGCTTATAAGGCACCTGCAGGCCTTCCACCTGCTTGAAACTGACTTCCGGCTCCACTTCTATCTCGAATTTTATGGTCATTTCCTGGCCCGGCTCCCACTTGATGTCCTTGACTTCGGGAAACAGCAAGTACTTGATATCGTGTTCTTTGGAAGCTTCCTCAAACACCTCGTCAATGAAATCCTTGTAAAAATACTCACGGATCTTTTCGCCGTAGGTCCTCTCCACCATGCTGATGGGCGCTTTGCCTTTGCGGAATCCCGGAATCGAGATCTCGCCGGCGCTTTTGTTCAGATACTTTTTGTAGGCGTTACTCGTCCGTTCTGCTTCAACTGTGAGCAGGACTTCCTGCCTGGCTGCGTTAATCTGTGTAAAATCAACCTGCACGTTCTATCTCCTGTTTTTTATGAAATATCGGATTAAATTCAACTGGTGCGAAAGAGGGGACTTGAACCCCTACAAGCTTGCGCCTACTGGATCCTAAGTCCAGCGCGTCTGCCAATTCCGCCACTTTCGCATAGAAAGTCATAATTTTAAAGGGGCTTGCCTTGTCAAGAGTTGTCAATTAGCAGTGTTTTTATACATGTCATTCCTGCGAAAGCAGGAATCTTTATCTATTGTGGCACTATTCTTCGTGGCACGGACAATCTTGTCCGTGTTTTTTCTCGGGCAGGATTGCCCGAGCCACATTTGTCATTCCTGCGCAAGCAGTGATCTTTATATCTGTCATTCCTGCGAAAGCAGGAATCTTAGTTCAACGATATGTAACAAACACTGAAAGGACCAAACACAGAGGCACAGAGGAATTGAGAGACACAAAGATTTTGATCTGGAATCTTCCCCTCGTGTCGTAACAGATTGTTTTACCGGAGTTCAAAATTCCCTCGCTAATCTATTATGGTATATTTGCTCTAGGGAATTTCGTACTTCGTAAACAGATACGTAACAGATATTTGTGTCGTAACACAGATTGTTAATCTGTTGGATTCCGGGATTGTCAATCCCGGACAGAATTAAGTGCCCTTCCGGGAGTCCTTTTTGCCAACGTATTCTCCATAATTCAAGTAACCTCAATGGCAAAATGGACTTCGGGCAAGCTGCCATGCTTTTCTACCCTTCCGCTAAGTCCAAAATTCCCTTAAGACTCAGTATCTTATAAGTTTGCGCTGGAATTTTGAACTCCTGCAGGTTGCTCCTCCCCTGTTTCACCATTCCTTTTTCCATAAAACCATTACGGTAGCATTACGGTACTACTACGGTACCATTACGGTAAAAAACCGTATTGGTACCGTAATAGTATAGTGATGGTAAAGTAGTGCAATTAAGCGTGATGGATGGTAAAAGAATTTACTTGACAGGGGCGGCAGATGTCAGGTTTGTTTGAAAGAGAAAGAATTAAAACCGACATTCAGGGGAAAAATGAAAAGAGTACTGCTCAGTTTTATCGGTAATAATGACTGCTATTTAAGTGAGGGAAAGGAAGGTGCCATCGTCAGCATCCTGCGCAACCGGAAGTTTGACGCGCTCTACATTCTGTTCAACAAGGAAAGCTATCTGGAGCACGCTTACGAGATCAGGGACTGGTGCAAACGGTTTCTGCCCTCTCTGGAAGTGAATTTTGAGCCCGCCGTGTCGGTTGATCCGATCGATTACAACCTGGTCTATCCCGCCATGTATAATGCCGTGAGCCACATCAAAACCAAAGAAGACCCGAAAACCACGCAATTTACCGTCTCCGTCACCTCCGGAACCCCAACCATGCACTCCTGCTGGGTTCTGCTCAAACAGGGCGGAGTCCTCGATGCAGAGCTGATCCAAAGCTCCCGCGAACTGGGCATCAGTGAGATTTCCTTTTCCCTCAACGACTTTCCGCAATTGGACACCGTGCAACATATGAAAGTGGAAATGACGCGGATGAGCCGTGAAAATGTGAGCCTCAAACGCATGGTGGAGTATGGTTTTGAGGATTTCATCGGCAACTGCGACTTTATGCAGAGCGTCAAAGACAAGATCAATACCATTGCCAGATACGACATGCCGGTCCACATCAGCGGCGAAAGCGGCACGGGAAAAGAAGTTGTGGCGCGAAGCATACACCGGCTCAGCATCCGCAAAAACAGAATGTTCATTCCCGTGAACTGCGGTTCCATCAGCGAAAACCTGTTTGAGAGCGAATTTTTCGGGCATAAGAAAGGCTCTTTCACAGGCGCCATTGCCGACCATCCCGGTTTTTTCTGTGATGCTGACGGCGGCACTCTCTTTCTGGATGAAGTGGCAGACCTCCCGCCCACCATGCAGGTAAAGCTTTTGCGCGTGCTGGACAACGGCGAGATCACACCCGTGGGCGGCAAAACCAAAAAGGTGAATGTGCGCCTGCTCACCGCCAGTAATAAGAATCTGCAGCAGCTTGTCTTCGACGGAAAATTCCGGGAAGACCTCTTCTACCGCATCGTCAGTTACGAAATAGCGCTCCCCCCTCTCAGAACAAGGGGAACAGATATTCTGCTGCTCGCCGGCTATTTCGTCAGGCAGTTCAATCTCAAACATCAGAAAAGCATCGGCATCTGCCCTCCCGCTGAAAAAACTTTGCTTAACCTGCCTTGGAAAGGCAATGTGCGTGAACTGCGCAATACCATCGAGATCGCCTGCATTCACTGCAAAAATTCAGAAATCAGGCCCGAAGACATTGAATGCAAAAGCACTGGCATTGAACCTGACATCATTATCAATATCCCGGATGATGGAATCGATCTGGATAACCAGATCCTGCCGCTCTACTACAAAGCCGCGCTCAACAAAGCCAAAGGCAATGCGGCACAAGCTGCGCGTTTGCTGAAACTGGCTCCCCACACCTTCCGCGCCAGATTGAAGGCCCTGGGAATTCAGTAAATATTTTTACGGCTGACAGTAAGTGGTTTTACTGAATTGTGTGGCACAATCCTCCATGTATTGTTTTAACTGTATGATAATGAATGGCTTATGTAATAGGCACAATGTGGAACGCAACTGGCTACTTACCCTTCCAGAATATGTATGGAAGGAGGACGCTATGTTTATCAGCAGAAGACAAAGGGAGATCATAAACGCCATGTTTGTTCCGCCGCAGGACTACGACGCCATCCAGATCCAGACACCGGAAAACGCCGATGAGCCGGTGCTGATCATCACTCTCTATAAAAACAAGCAGGTCGTCTTCTTCCATAACTATGAACTTGAGTCTGCCAGGCTGGAAGAAACAGAATACACAAATTCCAAATTGAAGCTTTAATAGTCTGCAAGGCGTCACTTATTAGCTCTGCAATCTGATAGCTAGTGATGGACGACAGCCAAATTTTTAGCCCGGCAGGGCGAAACTGAATAACACGGCACGGAAGTGCCGTGTCAAAAGCCCCCCCCCTATTTTCAAAACCCCGCAGGGGGTGACACTCTTTGTTTAAGCTTTCTCCTCTGGATTAGCTGACCAGAAGCCTTCCCCTTGATCAACGGAAATATTATGCGCTGCAAAGAATTCCTTCATTTCATCATAGAACTTATGTTTTCTGTGATGTTCTTCCTGAGTTTGGATGTACTTTTTTACAGTTTCAAATTTGGAATGGGATACTGTGAAAGCGCCATATCCGTCACTCCAGCTGAATTTGCCGGGGGACCACTCCTGCTCATTGATGTGCTTGCTGCTGTTAGCTTTGACTTTCTGTGCTATCTCAGAAACAGAAACTGCAGGGTGCAATACAATCAAAAGATGGACATGGTCCGGCATCACAATGCCAGAAAGCAAATGAGACTTATGGTTAGTGATGATGCCAGAAATGTATCTGAGGATGTTGTCCCTTTTTTCTTTAGAATGAATGAAAAATCTGTGCTTTGGTGCAAAAATCAGATGCAGATAAAGCCTGGTGTAGCTGTTGGGCATAACAACCTCACTTTACTTCAAAATATTGATGGTGTCACCCTTACAGGGTTTATGATCTCTTTTGGCTGTCTCACGGCACTCACGTGCCGTGTTAATCTGTTTCGTCCTAACGGACTTAAATACCAGAATTTCGTTGTTGTGGCTGAATTTTAATGTTACAATGCGGTTTGAGAGATCCCAGAATGCCTTGCAGGGCAAGTTTATCCTTGAATAGCATAACGTGCCTGCGCTTCAATCTCATTTCTGACATAAGGCTTAAGGTATTCGCTGCGTGCCAGGTCAATTTCTTTGTTCAGCAGTGATTGTAGATACTTTCTCAATCTGAACTTGGCTTCAAAAATGTCCTTGGTGCCGGGAGTGAAATCCACCAGAAAGTCAATGTCACTATCCTCAGTCTGCTGATTCATAGCGTAGGAGCCGAAAATCCTGAGTGATTGGACGCGATATTCTTCCATCAGGATTTTCCTGTTGTTCTTTAGTATCTCAATCAACTGATCCAAGGTCATAGATAACTCCCGTATCAAAACAACAAACAGATGGAAATCTTGTCAACAAATATAGTCAAAGAGATATCACATTTGATTGTGGCAACTTGATTATTGGGGATTGATATAGATTTCTAAACCAGTCCGATAGGCCAGCATTAATAATGGTATTGATAAGCCTTCTGTTCCGTCCTGACGGGCTCAAGATGCTCTAATGATTCTTCCCCAGCATTTAAAATACTGGGCTAAATAATGCCATCCTGACGGATTCCTAACCATAACTCATCTAATCAATCTCAATGCAGGAAAGTCTTACTTTTGTTGTATAAAACAAGTGCATAAAGGAAATTCTTGACAATCTGGCAGGAAATCCGAAGTGCATTATTATATAGAAAGAATAGACGGCTTGCCTTTTCCTGCTTGTTTTTTTACACCATATGAACAGTAACATACATTCATCGGAAGCAGCATAAAAGGATACTGAACAGGAGCATTCATACAGGACGACAAAGTTGCATAAATGATTATTCAGACCGGGAGAGGATAATGAAGAAAATAATATGGCTTGTATTGATAGTCATAGTGGTTTTGGTGGGTTGGCGCATCTATCAAAGCATCTCAGATAAAAGCAAAAGCAACGAGCGCGGATTTGGCGGTCTGGGTGGCGTCACGCCGGTGGAAACAACTCCGGTGCAGACCATGACCATGCGCGATCTGGGCAGATTTAACGGTTCGCTGAAAGCTAAAAATTCCTATACCCTGGCAGCCAGAACAGCCGGCAGGCTGGAACGCCTTTTAGTCAACATCGGCGACAGAGTCAGCAATGGCCAGGTGGTCGCAGTTCTGGACGATGCAGTCTATCAGCAGGATCTGGAGCAGGCCAGAGCCAATCTGGCAGTGGCAAGGGCTCAGGTGGAACAATTGCGCCTGGCTCTGAAAGCTGCTGAAGGCAATTGGCAGACCGTAAAAAGACTGTTTGAACAGAACTTTGAATCGCAGGCAATGATGGACAAGGTCGATGCCGAATACGCTTCCGCCCAAGCCAGATACGACACCGCTCAGGCAGAAGTTCAGAAAGCGCAGGCAGCCCTGACCAAAGCCGAAATCCAACTTTCCTACACTCAGATCAAAGCAGCCTGGACCGGCGGTGGCAACTCAAGATTGATCGGCGAACGCTTTATCAATGAAGGAGACATGCTTTCCCTAAATGCGCCGATCATGACTTTGGTGGATAACAGCATTGTTACCGCTGAGATCGATGTGATCGAAAAAGATTATGTCAGAATCAAGGCTGGACAAGTGGTCGAAATCAGGACAGACGCCTATCCGGACCGCGTTTTTGAGGGCAGGCTGGTTCGCCTGGCTCCGATCTTGAATGAAGCGTCACGCCAGGCCAGGGCTGAAATTGACATTCCCAATCCCAACGGACTGCTGAAACCAGGCATGTTTGTCAGAGTGCAGATCGTCTATGACAAGCATGATAACGTGACTGTTGTTCCGGCCGCTGCTCTGGTCAAGAGAGACGGGCTTACGGGCGTGTTTCTGGCTGACAAGGAGACAATGACTGCTCCTTCATTCCTTTGACCACCGGAATCATTGATAACGGTAACGTTGAGGTGGTAGAACCTGAGCTCTCCGGTGAGGTTGTAACCCTTGGCCAGGAACAGCTTCAGGACGGCAGTAAGATTCGGCTGCCCCAAATAAATGGTAATGGCAATAGTGATAAACCCCAGCGCGGAGCGGGAAAATGAGCCTTCCGCAAAGATCAGTTGAACGCCCGATCTTTACCAGCATGGTTGTGCTGATCATAATAATCTTGGGCGGAATTGCTTTTTTCCGACTGCCCATCGACCTAATGCCTGATATCACTTTCCCAACCTTGAGCGTATCCACCAGCTACGGCAATGCCAGTCCGGAAGAGATGGAAGAACTGGTCACCAGGCCCATTGAACAGGCGATGGCAGCAGTGCCGGGAGTAGAATCCATTGAATCGGAATCCAGTGAAGGCAACAGCAATGTGCGCCTTTCTTTTGTCTGGGGCACAGACCTGGAAGCAGCATCAAATGATATCCGTGACCGCTTGGACAGAGTGATCTCAGCTTTACCGGATGATGCATCCAGACCGACGCTCAGAAAGTTTGACATATCCGCAACTCCAATTCTGACGCTGGGCATAACCAGTGACCTGCCTCCTCTTCAATTGAGACAACTGATCGATAATCAAATTCAATACAGGCTGGAACGCGTTCCGGGGGTCGCTGCCATCTTTGTGAGAGGAGGATTGGAACGCGAAATCCACGTGAACCTGAATCCAGATAAGATCAAAGCTTTGCGCATTCCCCTGGACCAGATCATCACAGCAGTCAGGGCATCCAATCTTAATCTGCCAGCCGGTTCCGTGATCAGCGGTAACAAAGAGATCGTGATCCGCACTCCGGGTGAGTTTACCAGTCTGGATGAACTGAAAAACACAGTAGTGCTGGAACGCGCAGGCACCAAGATCAGCCTGGCACAAATAGCCAGCGTGGAGGATATGTGGACAAAGATCACAAGGCATACACGCATTAACGGCCAACCCGGCGTCCAAATTTCCATCAATAAACAATCCGGAACAAACACCGTCAGGGTGGCGGATGCTGCGTTGAAAGAAATTGAAAAGATAAATGCAGACATACCACAGGTCAAGCTGATCCCTGTAATGGACAGTTCAGTCTATATCCGGCGCTCCATCAACAATGTCGGCATGGCAGCAGTGTTTGGAGGCATGCTGGCAATTCTGGTCCTGCTCATCTTCTTGCGCAATGTGAAAAGCACTGCCATCATTTCAACAGCAATTCCCATTTCCATAATTGCAACCTTTGGACTGCTGTATTTCAGCGGATTCACTCTTAATATAATGACCCTGGGAGGTCTGGCATTGGGCGTTGGAATGCTGTTGGACAATTCCATCGTGGTGCTGGAAAACATTTACAGGTTGAGAGAAAAAGGCATGGGACAAAAAGAAGCTGCCATCACTGGTTCACAGGAAGTGGCAGCGCCTATCATTGCCGCAACTATCACAACCCTGGTGGTGTTTTTGCCCTTGATCTTCATGCGCGGCATGTCAGGAGTGATGTTCAAGCAACTGTCATATGTGATAGCTTTTTCCATTTTGTGTTCTTTACTCACTGCGCTTACGATTGTGCCGATGCTGTCCAGCCGTTTGTTGACTGTGAACAATGTCGATCAGGCAGATAAGAACAGACTTAGAGACAGATTGTTTCATGGAGTGGGCAGATTTTTAACCGAACTGGAAAACCGCTATAAAAAGCTATTGCATCTGGCGTTGAACCATCGCATCATCACTGCGGCCTCTGCAGTAACATTATTGGGTTTGAGTCTGCTGCTAATCCCTCTGGTGGGGACGGAACTGATGCCAGAGACCGATGAAGGCGAGATCCGCGTGAATGTTGAACTGGAAACAGGAACCAAGCTGGATATCACAGACGCCAAGATGAAGGAAATTGAAGCAATCGTTAATAAAGCAGTACCCGAGATCATGAACATGATCACTTTTGTAGGTGGCGGGGGTTGGGGCACCTCTACTTCCAACACGGGAACGCTCAGAATTTCACTGGTTCCCTTGAATCAGAGAAAACGCTCCAGCAACGAGATCAGTCAGGAGTTGCGAAAATTGCTGGGAAACATCCCCGGAACCAAGGTGCGAGTTAATGCCAGCTCAACAATGATGATGTTCCGCCGTATGCAAAGCGGTGCCAGCAGACTGGAAATCATCATCCGCGGACACGATCTTGACAGGGCATTTAAGCTGGCAGAACAGGTACAGAAAATAGTTGACTCCGTGGAAGGCATAACTGACAGTAATATCAGCCGCACAGCAGGAACTCCGGAAGAACTGGTTCTGGTGGACAGGCAAAAAGCATCAGAACTGGGCCTCACTGTTCAACAAATTGCCAGAACCCTGCAGATCGTGTTATCAGGAGCCAGTGCTGGAGTGTATCGCGAGGACGGTAAGGAATTCACAATTCTGATGCAGGTGAATGACAAGGATAAGGAAAGCCTGGAAGATGTCCTGAACCTGACAGTAACCAATTCAGCAGGGATGCCAGTGGTTCTGAGAAATGTGGTAACAGTCAGATCCGGTCTGGGACCTGTGGAAATCGACCGGCAGAATCAGGAAAGAGTGACCTCAATTTATGCCAATATCACAGGACGGGACATGGGTTCGATCATCAGCGACATTCGTGTAAAGCTGCGCGGTCTGGCGATTCCGGAAGATTTAGCAGTCGTGTTTGGCGGTGATTATGAAGAACAGAAAGAGTCATTCAGAGAATTGATGATGAGCTTCATATTGGCTCTGATCCTGGTCTATATGGTGATGGCCAGCCAGTATGAATCCCTGAAGGACCCTTTTGTTGTGATGTTCTCCGTGCCCTTTGCCATCATTGGCGTCGTGCTGATCCTGTTTTTAAGCAAAACCACTTTCAACATCCAATCCTACATTGGGATGATAATGTTGGGTGGTATTGTGGTTAACAATGCGATTCTGCTGGTTGATACGACCAATCAGCTTCACCGGAAGGATGGATTGGCAGTGCGCGAGGCCATTGAAGAAGCTGGCAGAAGGCGCTTGCGGCCTATCCTGATGACAGCCAGCACGACCATTCTGGGTCTGATGCCAATGGCAATCGGATTGGGAGAAGGCGGAGAAGCACAGGCACCTCTGGCAAGAGCTGTGGTCGGAGGGATGCTAAGCTCAGCTTTGATTACGCTTGTTTTTGTCCCTGTAGTCTATTCCTTTTTTGAGGAAAGATCAAGGAAACGCAAACCGGCGGAGCGAAGTAGTTCGACATGACAAAGTGAGCCTTGAGTAAAATAAGAAAAACACCGAGGCCTGAGAAAGTTATTGCCCAAAACCTTAATATCAAAAACATGGGATAAGATAGATAAGACATTACATGAATTTCGTATAAAGGAGAAACGATGTTACAATCAAGAAAAAGCTTGTGCCTGTTGCTGTTGGTTGTTGTGCTGACAGTGTTTTCGACCGCAGCCTGTGCCAAAGAAAAGGAAGTGAAAAAGATGACAGATCTGACTGCCAAAAAAGTGCTGGTAACAATGCAAACCAATCAGGGCACCATCGAATTGGAACTCTGGCCTGATATGGCACCCAAGACAGTGGAAAATTATGTTAAGCTGAGTAAGGCTAGTTTTTATGACAGCACTTATTTCCACAGAGTAATTCCTGATTTTATGATCCAGGGCGGCGATCCCAACACCAAAGACGATGATCGCAGCAATGATGGTGCCGGAGGGCCGGGTTACACATTCGAAGATGAATGCTATCTGGATGACGGCGAGCCCATCACAGGAGCAATCAAGGATGAGCAGATGGCAATGAAAGTCTGGACCGAAGTGATCATCCCCTATCTGCAGTCAACCGAGACACCCAATCCGGAAATCATGGCAGTGGCTGATTCCGTTATGGCAAAGCAGGCCGGTGATCCGATCATGGCGCATACAATCGAGTTCTTTACTGAAGCAACCGGGCATGGTCCTTTGTTTGAAAAGACTTTGAAGCATCCTGTGGCATATGGAACCATCTGCATGGCCAATGCCGGACCCAACACCAACGGATCACAGTTCTTCATCGTGACCAAAAAAGACGGAGCAAACTGGCTGGACGGCAAACACACAGTCTTCGGTAAAGTCACCAAAGGAATGGACATTGTCCATAAGATCGAAAGCCTGCCCAGAGATGAAAGGGACAATCCCAAAGCTGATAATCAGGCTGTGATACAGAAAATAACAATTAAGTGATCTGACCGTTAGAGATTGATTATATCTAAGTTAGAGGATTCCTGCTTTCGCAGGAATGACGGTTAATCTGAAATCAATACGATGGAAAAAAAAGACAGAGATGTATGTATGAAAGCGATTTACACATTTGAGGATGAGCACACTGGCAAGGATTATGTGATAATCCCCAAAATCAGAGAAGTACAAACTGCTTTGGGAAACATCGTGATAACCTTTGATAATGGTGAGAAGAAGACTTTTGCAGTCGATAACCTGAAACAGTCTGTGAAACACCTGATCCTGTCCATTCAAGCTTATTATTCAGACCCGAATAAATGAGGACAGGCCTTTCTCAAAGAGTAATCAGGCAAATACAAGAAACAATTGAAAGACGGCAGTTGTTCAGGCCGGACGACAAACTGCTGATCGGGATTTCCGGAGGAAAAGACAGTCTGACCTTACTGGATTGTCTTTTCCAAGCCGGATACCAGAATCTGCACAGCATACACGTTAAAATAGATAAGACCGTAACAAGCGAGTTCTATGGCTTTTGTAC